>Ga0316575_10000016_pt1 | contig 43743 bp, 42 predicted proteins | sample J5NA_FD_203072 | JGI IMG/M metagenome (GOLD analysis project Ga0316575, IMG submission 203072) | Rhizosphere microbial communities from salt marsh grasses in Alabama, United States - J5-7_050615r2r3 | ecosystem: Host-associated > Plants > Roots > Rhizosphere | place: USA: Alabama | collected...
ATCCGATGTGATGACAAAAGATCATCTGGTGACGGTTTCAGAAGGAATTACCCTGGAAGATTCCAAGCGGCTGCTCCACCAACACCGGATCGAAAAACTACTGGTGGTGGACGATAAAGATCGCCTCGTCGGCATGATCACCATAAAGGATATCGAAAAGATCAAAAAATTTCCCAATGCCTGCAAAGACGCCCTGGGAAGGCTCAGGGTAGGGGCGGCCGTGGGCGTGGGACCGGATATGGAAGAGCGCACCGAAGACCTGTTGCGGGCGGGCGCCGATGTTATTTTAATCGATACGTCCCACGGACATTCAAAGAACGTCATCGAAGCCGTCAAAACCTTGAAGGGCAATTTTAAAGGCATCGAGCTGATTGCTGGGAATGTGGGAACGGCCGAGGGCGCCCAGGCGCTGATTGGCGCCGGGGTGGATGCCGTTAAAATCGGCATCGGACCCGGATCCATCTGTACGACGCGCATCGTTGCCGGTGTGGGGATGCCGCAAATCACGGCCATCATGAATTGCCGTCCCGTTGCCCTTAGAACCGGCATACCGCTCATTGCCGACGGCGGCATTAAATTTTCCGGTGATGTCACCAAAGCCATCGGCGCGGGCGCCCATGTGGTGATGATCGGGAGCCTTTTTGCCGGAACCGAAGAAAGCCCGGGAGAACTGGTCATCTACCAAGGCCGCAGCTACAAAGCCTATCGGGGAATGGGGTCCATTGAGGCCATGCAGCAAGGAAGCAAGGACCGGTACTACCAGGGCGAAGATCTCCCCGGCGACAAGATGGTTCCCGAAGGAATTGTCGGACGCGTGCCTTACAGGGGCAGGATGTCGGACAATATTTTTCAGCTTATCGGAGGACTAAAGGCGGGCATGGGATATGTGGGGTGCCGTACGCTGGATGAGCTCCGGGAAAAAGCCCGTTTTATCATCATTAGTGCGGCCGGCATGCGTGAAAGCCATGTCCATGACGTGATTATCACCAAAGAAGCACCTAATTATCGTCTCGACTAACCCGAATGTTTCACGTTCCCGAGACGCCCATTTGCTGCGTTATCAAAGGCTTGTAGTAGTCTACTACGACTGCGCCCTTGAATGCCTTGCAAATGAACGTCTCGGGAACGTGAAACATCCGGGTTAAGATTTGATCTAACATCCGAAACCATAAAAACGCATAAAATGACCCAGACAGCATCCCGGTTCGTACACCTTCATGTCCACACCCAATACAGTCTTTTGGACGGTGCCATCCGGATCGATCCGCTGCTCAAGCGCGTCGCCGATTTTGACATGGATGCCGTGGCCGTTACCGATCATGGAACCATGTTCGGTGCGTTGACGTTTTATGAAAAAGCCAAAAAAGCCGGTATAAAGCCGATCATCGGCTGCGAGTGCTATCTATCGCCGCGACGGCATACCGATAAAACGCCCCTTGATAAAGGCGACCTTTCGCATATTATCCTTCTGGCCGAAAACATGGAGGGGTATCGAAATTTATGCAAGCTGGCGACCATTGCCCAGCTCCATGGATTTTACTACAAACCGCGCATCGACAAAGATCTTCTGAAACAGCACTCCAAGGGACTCATCGGCCTGACGGCATGTCTTCACGGCGAGATTCCCCGGCTGATTCAAAAGAACCGGATCGATCTGGCCGACGCGGCAGCGAAAGCTTATCTTGATATTTTCGGCAAGGGAAACTTTTTTCTGGAAGTTCAGAACAACGGCATCGACATACAGGAATCGGTCAACCGGGCGCTTTTAGATATGAGCCAAAGGCTGTCCATCCCCCTGGTGGCTTCCAATGACTGCCACTACCTGGTCAAAGAGGATGTTCACGCCCATGACGTATTACTGTGCGTTCAGACCGGAAAGACGGTGCATGACACGGACCGGCTTCAGTTCAGAACCGATCAGCTGTATTTTAAAACAAAATCCGAGATGTACGACGCCTTCAAGGATTATCCCGGCGCCCTTGAAAACACCGTAAACATCGCCGAACGCTGCCACCTGGAATTCGATTTTAAATCCTATCACTTTCCCAAATTCGATGCGGCATTGGATCATACCGTCGATGACATTTTCGAGCAGCAGGTTCGAAACGGATTCAAAACCATATTGAAGGGCATCAAAGCAAAACACCCCGATACCGACGAGAAAATATATATCCACCGCATCGAAAATGAAATCGATGTCATCAAGAACATGGGGTTTTCCGGCTATTTTCTCATCGTCGCCGATTTTATCCAGTATGCCAAGAAAAACCACATTCCCGTCGGGCCCGGGAGAGGGTCGGCCGCCGGCAGCCTTGTGGCCTATTCCCTGGGGATCACCGATCTGGATCCCATCGAGCACGGTCTTATTTTTGAACGGTTTCTCAATCCCGCGCGGAAAAGCATGCCGGATATCGATGTCGACTTTTGCATCAACGGCAGGGAAGACGTTTTCAAGTACGTGGTTGAAAAATACGGCGGCGGCGATTATGTGGCCCAGATCATCACCTTCGGGAAACTTAAAACCCGTGCCGTCATTCGCGATGTGGGCCGGGCGCTGGATATTCCTTTGCACGAAGTGGATGCCATCGCCAAGATGGTGCCGGATGTCTTGAACATCCGGCTCGATGATGCCCTCGAGCGAGAGCCGAGGCTCAAGGAGCTGGCCCGGAAAAAGCCCGAAGTCGACGATCTGATCCGAATCTGCCGCGTACTGGAAGGGCTTCCCCGTCATGCCTCCACCCATGCCGCCGGCGTGGTCATTGCGGACAAGCCGCTGGTGGAATACATGCCCCTTTACAAAGGTAAAAAGGGCGAGGTCGTGACCCAGTTCGATATGAAATGTGTCGAGAAAATCGGGCTGGTCAAGTTCGATTTTTTGGGGCTTCGCAATTTAACGGTCATTGAAAACACCCGTTCTCTCATTGCCGCCCAGAAGGCCGAGCCCCCGGACTTTTCTAACCTCGATTTTAAGGATGCGTCAACGTATTGTCTTCTGGCATCCGGTGAAACCACCGGCGTATTTCAACTGGAAAGCTCGGGCATGAAGGATTTGATGGTCAGACTCAGGCCCGAATCCTTCGATGAAATCATTGCCCTTGTGGCCCTGTATCGCCCGGGCCCCCTGGAAAGTGGAATGGTGGATGATTTTGTCGACCGGAAGCACGGCAAAAAAGCCGTCGAATACCTGGTTCCGCAGCTCGAACCGATTTTGAAAGAGACATTCGGGGTCATCGTTTACCAGGAGCAGGTCATGAAGATTGCCAGCGTCCTGGCCAACTACTCCATGGCCGAAGCCGACGATTTGAGAAAGGCCATGGGGAAAAAAATCCCCAAGATCATGGCCATGCACCGGGAACGGTTTATGCAGGGGGCCGCAAAAAACCATATCCCTTCGGAAAAAGCCGAAATGATATTCAATCTCATGGAAAAATTCGGGGGATACGGATTCAACAAATCCCACAGTGCGGCCTATGCATTGATCGCCTACCAGACCGCTTATCTCAAAGCCCATTTCCCCGTGGAATTTATGGCTTCGCTGCTGACCAGTGAAATGCATTCAACCGACGGGGTGGTCAAATATATTGCCGAATGCCGCAGCCACGGCATCGAAGTCCTGCCACCGGACATCAATGAGAGCGAAAAGGTATTTACCGTTGCCGGGTCCAAAATCCGGTTCGGGCTGGCCGCCGTGAAAAACGTGGGAGAAGGTGCCATAGAATCGATTGTCGAGGCTCGGAGCGACGGAAATTTTTCATCCTTGTTTGAATTCTGCGAGAAGGTCGACTTGAAAAAGGTCAACAAGCGCGTGATTGAAAGCCTGATCAAATGCGGTGCTTTTGACGGCACGGGAAATCATCGCTCGCAAATGATGGCGGCTTTGGAAGATTGTGTCGATTACGGTCAGCGGGTTCAGAAGGAGAGAACCGATCCGCAGATGGGGCTGTTCAACCTCACGGAAGAGCAAAAGGCGATCAATTTGCCGTCCTTGCCAGAAATGGACGAGTGGGATGAGAAAGAGCTTCTGGCCCTTGAAAAGGAATCATTGGGATTTTATATCACCGGCCATCCCCTGAGCCGGTATGAAGATCTTCTCGATAAGTTCACCAACACGAATTCCGCAACGGTCAAGGAGCGAAACGACGGCGAAGCCGTCACCATCGGCGGCATGATCCGAAACGTCAAAACCATCAAAACCAAGAAAGGGGATTTGATGGCCTTCGTGACCCTGGAGGATCTTCTGGGCACTGTCGAAATTACCGTTTTTTCCTCTTTGTATGCCAACATGTATGATCTTTTGACGGGCGACAACGCCATCCTGGTTCGAGGATTCCTTCAAAAAGACGAAAACTCCGTAAAGCTATTGGCGGACAGCATCATCGACATCGATAAGGCCGAAGAAACCTGGACCACCAGCATCCATTTCAAACTGGATGTCGCCCGTACCGAAAGAACCCTGCTCGAAGAACTGAGTAACGTGATCAAAAGACATCCGGGTCCGTGTGCGGCCTTTATTCATTTGCGCAATACCGAAAAAACAGAGACGATTATCGCTTTGCCGGACAGCATCAGAGTCAAAGCCGGCGCATCGTTGATCCAGGAGGTGGATCGCCTTGTCGGATACCATGCCGCCGAAACAGAGTGCCGTCCCGTCGAATCTTCCGCAAACAGCAACGGAAATTGTAACGGGTATCGAAACGGATACAATAAAAAACGACGAAAGAAGAGATGAAGGCGTTCTGAAGTAAAAAGTGAGCTAAAGTGAGTCCCGCCTTGACGGGATTGAGGAATTCCATCAATTATATAAAATCAGCTGAGCAACGCGTTGCACGGGCGACCTTGTTTTTTTACTTTAGATCATTTCATACTTTAGCTCACTTTAGCTCACTTCAAAAGTTAAACTTCAGGACTACGGCTTATCAACAACAGGTGTGTTTATAAATCCTAGCGCTAAGAGAAAGAGAGTATGCCCTATGCAAGTTCCCCTGCTCGATTTGAAACAGCAGTATAAAACCATCAAGGAAGACATCCTCGAAACTGCCCAGGAGGTTTTTGAAAGCCAGTATTTTATCCTGGGGCCTAAGGTAAAGGCGCTTGAAGAAAAGATTGCCGAATACTGTTCTTCAACCCATGCCGTGGGCGTTTCATCAGGGACGGACGCGCTTTTGATTTCCCTGATGGCTGCGGATATCGGTTATCAGGATACGGTGATTACTTCTCCGTATACTTTTTTCGCCACCGCCGGAAGCGTGGCCCGGTGCGGCGCCCGGCCGGTATTTGTCGATATCGACCCGCATACCTACAATATCTCACCCGATCTTCTTGAAAGCACCACACAATCAATGACTCAATCGGAGCTTTCGAAACTCAAAGCCGTGATCCCGGTTCATCTGTACGGACAGTGCGCCGATATGGCGCCGATTTTGGAAGTTTGTGAAAAGCATGGTCTTATGGTCATCGAAGATGCGGCCCAGGCCATCGGCGCGGAGTACAACGGAAAGCGGGCAGGGGCCATGGGCGATTTTGGGTGTTTTTCATTTTTTCCGTCCAAGAACCTGGGTGCTTTCGGAGACGGCGGCATGGTGACCACAAATTCGGATGAATTCCATGCCAAATTGCTCAAACTCCGGGTGCATGGCTCCCATCCCAAATACTATCATCAACTCGTCGGCGGAAATTTCAGACTGGATGCCTTCCAGGCGGCCGTGGTCTCCGTCAAATTGAAATACCTCGACCGATGGACCAACGCGCGCCGGGAAAATGCCAGACATTATCGAAGCCTGTTCGAGGCCGCCGGTCTTACGGATAGGGTTCAGCTCCCCGTTGAAAAAGAAACCCGCCACATCTACAACCAGTTTGTGATCCGCGTAAAGGAAAAAAGAGACGACCTTCGCCGGTTTTTGAGCGACGCCGGCATCGGCACGGAAGTATACTATCCGGTACCCCTGCACCTCCAAGAGTGCTTTTCTGATTTGGGTTACAAAACAGGCGATTTCCCGGCGGCCGAGCATGCCGCCCTGCATACCCTGGCCCTTCCCATTTATCCCGAACTTTCAGACGACCAGATGGCATATGTGGTGGAAAGGATAAAAGCGTTCTTTTTGAAAAACTGACATCACTTACCTCATATTATTTTCAAAAGTTTTAAGCCGTCATAAAAAAGAACAAATGCTAAAACACATAACACCATGCCAAGAAAGCGCATGGTGTATATGTATAGATTGCCCGTCAAAAAGGATTTTGATTTGCCAACCAATATCGCTAGTAAAATTTTTGAACCCACCAGGAAAGCATAAAAACTACCAATGAAAGCCAAAGGTGCAATAATGTTTTGTCCCATTGCCTTGATCATAATTGGCGCACCGACACTAAACCAAAATAAGTAAGGATGAGGGTTCAAAGCATTTGCCAATATTCCTTTTGTTAATGATTTTGGCTTTGTCTTTTGAAGCTTCAGCTCAACCCCTTTCGTACGTATACTTGCGTAGCCTATAGATAAAATAAAGAAACCACCAATTATTGAAATTATCCCCAGAATACTATGGAAATGGGATAACTTTGCCAAGATGAATAAAGTTAAAATGATGATTGGCAAATCTGTGATAATTGGGGCGAGAGCAACTTTAACACCAGATTGAATATCATGCTGAAGCGTTTCAGAAATTACAAGGGTTAAAAGTGGACCTGGGGCAAAACCTGCGGATAAACCTAATATGATTCCGATGGTCAGGAAATTTATCATCTTTTATTTTCTGTAGCGACTGTCATGAAATGTAATAACATCGTTTAGGATAGAATTAATGCGATTACAGGTTCAATAATATAACTTGCCGCGAGCACACAGATTGGTTAAACTGAGATATCAAATGATTAACACAATTTTGACCTTTTTTCAAACGAGTGATATCTTCAAGGGGCATCGACAACGACTACAGCAGGGAAGCTGCTTCGAGACGGCGCGAATTTATCGAGCGCCGAACGAAGGTCGATCTTCATCGTGCCGGGGGAATGGGTGTCGAGTCACGAAAAATATGGTCGCAACAGACCTTGATACTTTTTTTAACGTAAAATAGTTGTTTAAGGAGATTCTGTTTAACAGGGTTGCCGGTGGAAGAAAAGCATCGTGATAAGCCGGACGGCCAACGAAGTCGAGGGTGTTTCAAAATGGTAATGCATTTCAGTCGATTATGAAATGCAGCAGGTGTCAGCTTTTGTTTTGCTTGACATTACTTGAAATTACGATAAATTACATATTGAATGCTTATTATTCCGCAATTGGTCTGGAAATTCAATAAGCGGATGATATCTATTGTCTTTCAACTGTCAAGGGAGGTTACTATGGATAAAATCCTAAGAATCAACATGGGCCCTGAGGGGGCTCCCAAAGCCAGTGAGGAACCCATCGGCCAGTATGCCGGCTTGGGCGGTCGCGGCATGACATCGGCGATTGTGGCAAAAGAAGTGCCGCCGCTGTGCCACCCGCTTGGAAAAGAAAACAAGCTGGTGATCGCGCCGGGCATACTCAGCGGCAGCCAGGCCGCTCAATCCGGGCGTGTTTCCGTGGGGTGCAAGAGTCCGCTTACCGGCGGGATCAAGGAGGCCAACTCCGGCGGACAGGGCGCCCAGGTCATTGCGAGACTGGGTTACGCGGCCATCGTTCTGGAGGGAAAACCTGCCGACGACACGCTGTACAAGGTGGTTATCAACAAGGAAGGGGTAGATATCATTGCCGACAACAGCCTGAAGATGCTGGGTAATTACGCCCTGATCGATAAAATGAAAGTCGAATACGGCGAGGACGTCGCCTTTGTCTCCATCGGACAGGCCGGAGAGATGAAGATGAGCGCGGCTTCTGTGGCGTTTACGGACCCGGAACTGCGGCCGACCCGGCATGCCGGTCGCGGGGGCGTCGGCGCTGTGATGGGAGCCAAAGGGGTCAAGGTCATCGTGCTGGACGATGCCGGAATGCCGACGAGATCTCCCAAGGATGTGGAAAAATTCAAGGAGGCAAACAAGGCCTTTGTTCAGGGACTCAGAAAACATCCTATTACGGGTGAAGGCCTCCCGTCTTTCGGTACCAACATATTGACCAACGTGATCAATGAAGCAGGCGCCTTGCCGACGAACAATTTTCAAAGCGGGCGCTTTGACGGCGCCGGGAGCATCAGCGGTGAAACCCAGTCGGACACCATGAAGGCCAGGGGCGGAAAGGTTAAAAAAGGCTGCCACAGGGGCTGCGTCATCCAGTGCTCCGGTATCTACAATAACAAGGACGGCAGCTTTCTGACCAAGCGTGTCGAATACGAGACGGTCTGGTCGCACGGCAGCAATTGCGGCATCGATGACCTGGACGCGATTTCCATGATGGACCGTCTGGATGACGACTTCGGTCTCGACACCATTGAAATGGGGGCCACCATCGGCGTCGCCATGGAAGCGGGTCTGGCCAAATTCGGTGACGGGGAGGCCGCCATTAACCTGTTGAAAGAAGTCGGCAAAGGCACGCCGCTGGGACGCATCCTCGGTGCAGGAGCTGCCGTAACCGGTCAGGCCTTCGGTGTTGAGAGGGTCCCTGTAGTAAAGGGCCAGGCGCTGCCGGCATACGATCCCCGGGCGGTTCAGGGAATCGGCGTAACCTATGCCACCAGCACCATGGGTGCCGACCACACGGCAGGATATGCGGTCACGGCCAATGTTCTCGGTGTGGGGGGAAGCGTCGACCCGCTGAAGTCTGAAGGTCAGGTGGAGCTTTCCCGAAACCTCCAGATCGCCACGGCAGCCATTGACGCTACCGGGTTTTGCCTGTTTATCGCCTTTGCAATTCTGGACCAGCCGGACACTTTCAACGCCATGCTCGACATGTTGAGTGCCTTTACCGGCGAGCCCTGCACCGCGGACGACGTCGTCGCACTGGGGAAAAAGATTCTCGACTACGAGAGGGATTTCAATGCCAGGGCCGGTTTTACATCCAAACAGGACCGGCTGCCCGAGTTTTTCAAGAAGGAACCCCTGCCGCCCCACAACACAACCTTTTCAGTCAAAGACGAAGAACTGGACCAGGTATTTAATTGGTAGGAAAAACGCTGTCGATGTTTCCGCAGAGAGGGGGGCCTGAACGGGCCTCCCTATTTTTTTCAGGATATATTTATTGCAATCGGGATATAACATAAAGAAGATAGGCCAATGCCACAGAAACCGAGCCACAATGGAATAAAAACGGTACACCTCTTCGTTGAAAAGAACAGGGTGCCGGCTTTCTATCCGCTGCTCTCAAGGGGGATTATTGTAAAGACCCGGGTTGGCTGCAGCGTGAAGACGCTGATATGCAATTACCTCGGATTGAGTGCCGATTACCTGGAGAAAAGACTGCAAACCATCTTTTTAGACGGCAAGGCGGTGGACGATACCGAAACCACCGTGGTCCAAGAGGGGGCCACCCTGGCCCTATCAGCCGCCATGCCCGGGCTGGCCGGTGCAACCCTGCGCAGGGGCAGCGCCTACGCGGCCATGCGAAACCAGATCACCCATCAAAACGGAACATGCGGGGAAAGCACCAAAGACGGTACCATCTGCCTGAAGCTTTTCAATCTGGTAGCGGCGGACATCGGGCAGTCGTTTCTGGAAAAAGGCGTCTTAATCAGCGGAAGATATCTGAGGGATTTCTTTCGAAGCGCGTCGGATAAAATTATTTCCGGGATCCGATCCGGCGAAGTGGACGGGGTGCGGATGAACACGAACCAGATTGCAAACATGGATTGGGAGCAAACGCAGGTAGATTTAAAACTCGAGGCCGTATAGACGATGCAGAAATATATTTCAATCAGGCTGTTTGCCACATTGAACAGGTACACGCCGGACACAGCGGACAGCTATCCCGTTCGCCCGGGAACAACTGTCCGCGATCTCATTGATCAGCTCGGCGTTCCTCTAACCGAAGTAAAGCTGATATTTATCGACGGCGTTAAGGGAGATATTGCATCGGCCCTGAACGGCGGGGAACGGGTCGGGATTTTTCCGCCAGTGGGTGGAGGATAGATCTCAATAAAAAATGAACGATTTGCAAAACAGGATCGCAGCACTTGCAACGTCCGGACGATTGCCGGACGGTACCTCCTATCGACGTATATCGGTTGAAGACACCGTTCGTCTTTCAACAGCATTCGGTGTGCCCGGGCGGGACGTCGAAATCGCGGCGCTGAAAGCGGGCACTACTCCGGAACGCTATGTTCGGAACATGAAAACATTCTCATTGGATGAACAGATCATCCTTTTGAGATCCCGTGTCGGCATTTTCGGTCTCGGCGGCCTGGGAGGCGCGGTCACTGAAATTTTGACCCGTGTCGGTATCGGAACCCTCCGGCTGATCGACGGCGACATTTTTGAGGACAGCAACCTGAACCGACAGTTTTTAAGTACGCCTGACCTGATCGCCACATCCAAGGCAGCGGCCGCTGCCCAAAAGGTGAGACAGATCAACCCGTCCATCGTCGTTGAGCAATATAATGAAAACCTCAACGATTCAAATGCTCTTTCACTGATAGAAAATTCAGACGTGGCGGTCGACTGTCTGGACAACGTGCCGTCACGGTTTTCTCTGGAACATGCGGCCAAGCAAATCGGCTCTCCGCTCGTATCCGCCGCGGTTGCCGGAGTTTCCGGGCATGTGACGACGATATTTCCGGAAGACTCCGGGCTGGAACTGATTTACGGCGAGTCGGACCGGCGTCCGCTGAAGGGGGTTGAAACGTCGCTGGGATGCCTACCCCAGGCGGTAACGCTCCTGGCTTCCGTCGAGTGCTCGGAAGTAATTAAAGTCCTTCTCGGCAAAGGAGATCTTTTGAGAAACAGACTCTTTTTTGTCGATCTGGTGAGTAACACGATGGATGTACTACAGCTGTTGACGGTCTCCTAATAATTTCTAGTAGTCCAACTCTTTGCCGTTGCTTTCGGCCCGGCTCAGAATTTCAGGGGATTCACCGAAAGTCAGAATTTCGGATTTTTGGGGTTCGTTCAGCAAGGTTTTGGCGATGATGAAGCCGGCAATCGACCAGGTCTGTCGAGGTTGAAACATTATGTTTAAAGATCTGCGAAAATTTAAAGGAACCTTATTTTTTCTTATTTTTTATCCATTGCCGGTTTGGATGATCATCTCCCTGGCCGGATGCGGCGGGGGTAAAAATGTCCCTCCGGCCAGCGTCCTTGTCAGCGGCGAAGTAACGTTGATGTGGAAGGATGTCGACAGCTCGGTTGTTTACAATGTTTATACCTCAAAGTCCCCCGGCGTCGCTGTTTATAACAGCTATAAAATTTCCCATGTGAGGAGTCCCTTTACCATCACCCGCATTGAGCCAGGCGCCACCTATTATTTTATGGTTACCGCAGAGGATGCCTCGGGGCGGATCTGGAAATCGAGGGAAAAATCCTATACCGCGGGCAATGCAAAGGGGACGGTTCAGTTCGGTGATATCATCAGCCGGTCGGCGAAGAATACCAAGGGTTCTAAGCCAAAGCAAAAAGTCAAAGCCGCTGCCAATGATACACGGGATGCCATCTTGTCGTGGAAAAATGTCCCCAATGCAACGTCCTATAATATTTATTGGAGTGATAAGCCGGGTGTTACAAAGAAAAACGGAACCAAAATTTCCCACGTAAAAAGTCCTTACAAAATAACCGGATTGAAAAAGGGGAAAACATATTATTTTGTGGTCACCGCCGTCAATGCGTCCGCTGAATCCAAAGAATCCAAGGAAATTTCATACTTTGTTGGGCCATGAAACCACTTATGAAGGCCAAAAGAAAATAAAGGCAACATCGAATGGAAATTTCTGACGCCGCTTTATCCGAAGTCGATCCGGTCAAACAAAATCTATACAAACGCGCATCTTTGCTCGCCCAGATCACGGTGTTTTATAACCTCGTGGAGGGTTTGGTATCGGTATTTTTCGGCGCTGAGGATCAAACGCTTTCTTTGTTGGGTTTTGGGATCGATTCTTTTGTCGAGGTGTTGTCCGGTATCGGAATATGGTATATGGTCCGGCGAATTCGTCACAACTCGGACGCCCACCCGGGGCCCTTTGAAAAAACCGCACTTCGAATCACGGGCATTTCTTTTTATATATTGGCCGCCGGTTTGATCGTCACCGCCGGCATCAACATATACCGGGGGCATCGCCCGGAAACCACTTTCTGGGGAATCGTTATTGCGCTGATATCCATTTTCACGATGTGGGTGTTGATCCACTTCAAGGTTAAGGTGGGACGGCAACTGAGTTCCGAGGCGATCTTGGAAGATGCCAACTGTACCAAAGCCTGCCTCTATCTCTCCTTAATCCTGCTGTTGGCCAGTGTCGGGTTTGAATTGACCGGCATCGGCGGCATCGATTCCATCGGGGCGGTCCTGATCGCCGTATTTTCATTCCGGGAGGGGCGGGAAGCCTTTGAAAAATCCCGCGGTGAATCCTGTTGTTGTGGTCATGGTCATGATTAAAGTTTCGTAACTCCTGCCGGAAAAGTCTTTTTCAAAAACGATAGAATACCATCAAACCCATTATTCCAACATTCCATTATTCCACTATTCCCTTTTGGTAGTTGACTTCCTGATTCCTCATTTGCTTAGTGGTTTGAACATCTTGTCCATATAAAACGGATCGTCGAAATCGCGTTCTCCCACGAAGGCAACGGCATGGCGGCCCCACTGGCGCATGGCTCCCGGAGAATAAACCCCCGTCATCCAGAGGATAAACCGTTCCAGCCTTTCGCTCTCAGGGACAATGCTGCTCTGGTCGAACATGCTCTTTTGATGATCGTTGGAATAGGAAAGACTCCTGAGCCGGTTATAGTCCGCAAACGAATAAACGCCCTTTGCCGCCTGAAATCCGCGCGTTGTGGGGTAAAGGTGCTGAACGTAATGGGTCCGTGTTTCCATGGCCACCGTTATCCCGTTTTGTGATGGGATTATATCCGGCGCCTTGAGTATCAAAGGCGGTTCCGCATAGTCGATCTTGTTGCGTACTTTCAGCCGGTGGGTCGGGTAAGCCTTGTAATAGCATCCGCAGTTGTGGATCGTCTCATAAAGAATCGCCTGGCCGTTATTGTCCAGCGTTACGCGATAATTCAACCCGTCGATGGGTCCGCCGTAAATGTCCAAAGCGCCTTCTTTGGGGCGGGAGGGAAACCAGATAATGTAGTTCAGTTGTGTGAGGATGTCTTTTCCGAAACGGGTGAAGGAAAGCAATGTGTACGTCACCGGCCGGCTGGTATCGACCTTGAGAAGACCTTTGCCGTTCCAAACAGGGGTCCCGATTCGATCATAGTCGCCTTTGAATTGGATTTCCCAGACAGGGGCCCATGTCCTGAAAAGCGTCTCCAGCTCCTTGGGAGAATATTGGGGAATGCCCAGTGTATCTCGTTTTTTCGGCTGAACGACGGGTGAGGATTTGAACAGATGAATCGGTTCAGCTGGAACGTATCGGATGGTCGTCCAGTTGTCAGGCGGCTTTGTTGAAAAAGTTTTATGAACCTCGTCGTGCCAAACAGAAACGCGGTGAGAAACAAACCAGCGGGTTAGCGGGTAGAGACCCAAAACCCTGCGAAGGGGAATATAATCGGCAGGCACCGAAACGCTGTTACGCAGCTTCTTCTGATTTTCGGCGTTCTGAAAGTCTTCAGCTTTCAAAATGTCGCCGCAGGTTTCGACCTTTCGGCAAAGTCCGGCCCTTTGGTTTGCCGAGTCCAGAGAAGCCACCGCCGAATCCGGGAGGTTTGCGATTTCGAATCTGCGCGCATGTTGATCGATGGTCTGCATTCGGTCCACCCACTCGATAAGGGCGGCTTTGCGATCGACATCATCGCGAAACGAGGCGATGAAGCGATTCACTCTAAGGTATGGATAATTTTTCACCCGGAAAACGCCCGGGTCGAGGACCCCGGCCTCCTCGGTTTTTTTATCCAGTGATGCGAAAAAATCCGCACAACCGCCCACCTCTCCGGACTGGCCCACATGAACCGACCGGGTGGGTCGGGGCACCATTGCGCATCCGGCCCATAGGAGGGTCAATACAGAAAATAAGACTATGCATCGCAGCATTGATGTTTTTGGATTGACCATATCCTAACCATTTTTACTGTTTATCATTATATCGATCTCTTAGCTGCGCGATTGTTTTCTGCTCCCAGCGGGCGGTGTAGGATAAAAAATCCTTCATTCCCCCTCCCCAGGGCCAGTCGGCCCAAAGGGAAGATCCCCAAAAATCGAAATAAGCCACCTGGGTGACACGGGTTCCTTGGGGTGCTGACGTCAATTGTATGTATCCGTAATGGAATTTCTGATGGCACTGCTTTGGATTCAACAGCACAAAATCCAATCGTTTCGCCTGCGGGAAAATGGTGGTCTGCCATCTGAAATACACATCCGGGCCGTTTGTATATTTGTCTTCGGTAATCACCCGATTGCCGTTTTTTGAAATGAAGCGATGTTCCTGAACATATTTGTTTTTAACTAAAAAATCATTGTCAAAATCTGTTTTGAATCGCCAGTATACATCGGTACCGGCGCGAACAAAATAGACGAGCTTATAGGCTTTTCCCCCTCGTTTGTCGGGTGTTATTCGATCGATGGATATTTTATCGCTTTCCGGCAGGTTTAGCTCATTTTGCAGACCGGCCGAATAAGATATCGACAACGGCCAAAACCCATTTGCGGCCAGCATCAATATTGGCAACAGGACAAGCAGATGTGACGTCAAATGTTTCAAAAATGTTCTCCCTCCACAGATAAAGGGTGTATCTTCTTCGATTCTTGTGTTAAAAATCCACTTTATTTTTTTAAAATAAGAATTTCCCATTTAAAGTAAAGCAAAAAGCACCGGGCTTGTTGATGCCGGGAGTGAGCGGCGATGGGTGCCAATTGTTTGCAGTGCTTTCCGATCCATTATTTATATTTGGATATTTTAGTATTAACACAATATTGTCGATAATGGATTATTCACCGTTAAAATTCATAAAGGAACTTAAGAATGAACTGTGTTTTTGCCAGAATGATGTATACCGGCCAATCGATTAACGAAAACGCTTATTTGAAAATAAAAAGCAACAAGATCGCCGGAGTTTCCAAAACCGCTGAAGGCCGGCTTTTGGGAAAATTCGACGTCATTACGCCGGCATTTATCGATCCCCACAGCCACATCGGCATCTATCGTGCCGGAGAACCGAACGATCAGGGGGAAAGCAACGAAAGAATGAATACGTTTCCGGTGCTTTCCGACGTCCTCGATTCATTGCAGATGGACGATGATGCGTTCAAGGAAGCCATCGAGATGGGGGTTCTGTATTCGTGTATCGTGCCGGGCAGCGGCAATATTCTCAGCGGCCGGTCCGCGGTCATTCGCCACTGGGCCGCACACAGCAATGCCGCTCTGGTTTCACGGGCCGGGATCAAGGCGGCCCTGGGCTACAATCCCATGTCCACCAAGGACTGGAAAGGAGAACGGCCCACCACCCGCATGGGCGCCATGGGTCTTCTCAGGGAGCAACTGGATGACGTGAATAAAAAGATAAAAACCCGGAGCCGGTCTGCGGGGAAAAAGAAAGAGGAAATTGTTTTCTCAGCGGCTCAGGAGATTTTCAGGGATATTCTGCAAGGCAAAGAGACGCTGCGCACACATGTCCATAAAATTGACGATATTGCTGCTTTGCTTCGTCTTGCGAAAGAATTCAAACTCAAAATAACGGTCGAACATGCCATGGACGTGCATGGTCCGGAGATATTCGGCGAATTGAAAAAAGCCGGCATCCCGGTCATTTACGGACCGGTGGACGCCTTTGCCTCCAAAGTGGAACTCAAACACAAAAACTGGATGAACATCCGGCATCTCCTGGACTCCGGGGTTCAATACGGACTGATGACCGACCATCCCGTGACGCCTGCCAGAAATCTTTTAATGCAGACCCGCTGGTTCATCCGCGCCGGTTTGTCAAAGCAGCAGGCCGTGGAACTGATTTCCAGGAGAAACGCCGAAATTTTGGGCATTGACCGAAAGCTCGGCACCTTTCGGAAAGGCCGGTGGGCATCTTTTGTCTGCTGGAACGGCGATCCTTTCGACCTGACAAAATACCCGGTCGCCGTATTTGCCGAAGGCTCGCAAATATATCCAGTATAGATCTCCTTTTACAGATTTTTAAATCCGTTTAAAGGAGATTTAACCTTTGTTGAATCTATTCCGCATCACCGACCAGCGGCCGTTCCTTCTCTAACTTATAGTAGACCAGAAATCTTGACTCCCTTCGATCCTTATCGGCGGGATAGCGTCGCCGGCTAAGGGAATCGATCAAGCCGGGATCCTGCTCTTCTCTAATTTTAGTCAGATATAGTCTTTTTCCATTGTATTCCGGGCTGTCTTCTCTGAACAGATACACCGCGTGGGAATTCAATTCGGTGTTCGTATGGGTCAGCCGGTCCCGCATGATAAACGCCAGAGATCCGTCTTCCATAACATGGGGCCGTGAATAGATTGCGGAATTCACTTTCCCATGGTTGTCTGCCGTAGACAACACGCCCAGACCTTTTGTATTTTCAAAATAATCCTTGATTTTCATAGCATCGTCTCCGTTAGGTTTTTATTTTCCCTACTATGCCTTAAACATGACCACCACCAATCGATTGTCAAGCCGGAAAAACAGCGTCCACGTTTTTTCCCGCCCCCTAAGCGTTGGCACGACGAATTGAAAGACAGCGGCAGCGATGTCGCTGTCTTTCTTCAGTTTTGCGTTCAGCCATGACACGATCGCGCTTATTTACCGAAGTTGCCGGCGCCGATGAAAGCCACTGCCCACAGGGTAAAATCCTGCGTTTCATTAATCGGCAAGTTAAGCCCGGAAACAAATCATTCAATGAGGGATAATTGACAGGTTGTTAAGGAAAAATTCCTATTATTATGGTTTTCAAATAATCGATTCTTATTTAACAAGCATTAAGTTCGATGAGATCATTCACGCTGGCTTGACATATTCTTTTCAATTAATTTACCATAACGGCCATCGACTTCTCCTGCGGCAAAAAATTAACCCGAATGAAAAAAATTACGGATAGGCTATTCAATGATTCGATTTGGACTCTGTTGCATATTTAGGAAAGAACCGATTAAATTCCGGAGAACGACGGCTAAATATCTAAACCGATTCGATCGTAAAAAACAATTGCATCATATTTCAGAAATTTGTGCTCACAACGCAAAATCTCTTCTTGACGCTCTTATATTCTGCAATCGACATGGTATTCAGGATTTTAGGGTCAATAGCCAGATCCTGCCGCTTAAAACCCATCCTGATGCCGGTTATCAGATTGAAGATCTCCCCCTTTATCGAAAAATTATTGATGCGTTTCGAGAATGCGGTGCATTTTGCAGGGAAAATGATCTCAGAACCACCTTTCACCCGGACCAGTTTGTTTTGCTTTCCTCGACCAACCCCACCGTTATCCGAAACTCTCTGGCTGAACTTCGATACCAGGCACAGGCGGCCGGATGGATCAATGCCGACGTCATCAACATTCACGGTGGTGGTGTATATGGAAACAAAACCGGAGCGTTGCGACGTCTCACCTCTCAAATTAAAAAGCTGCCCGATTCGGTTCGAACTCGTCTGACGCTGGAAAACGATGATCGGGCGTATACGCCGAAAGATTTGTTTCCCGTGTGTTTGGACACGGGTGTTCCCCTTGTTTATGATGTCCATCACCACAGATGCTTGCCGGACGGATTAGCCGTTGAACAGGCAACTGAACTGGCTATTCAAACCTGGAACCGAGAACCTCTTTTCCATCTGTCCAGCCCCAAGAACGGATGGGAGAGTTCCTCGGTCAATAAACACCATGACTATATCGATCCCAACGACGTTCCAGACTGCTGGTTGAACCTGGATATTACGGTTGAGGTGGAGGCAAAAGCCAAGGAACTTGCGGTGTTGAAATTAAAAAAGGACATGGAAAAATTGTATTCTTAGATAGTTATTACCTTAAGGCATTATCATATGCGTCCATGACCTCTTGTTCCAAAATCAGTTCCTGCCCCTGATATCTGGGTGAGAAATGAAAGGGGGTAACGCGCTGCACGTTGGCCTTGCCGGCAATGAGGCCGGCCTGCCGGGCGGTCAGGTGGCCTTTATTTTCGGCAATATCTTTGTCTTTATCCAAAAAAGACGCTTCGATAAAAAGATGGTCGGAATCTTTCACCAGTTCGACGATCTTTTCTATATTCGATTCGCTGTATGAAACATCGGTAATATAAGACACCTTCTGGCCCGGCGTGATCAGGGCGATCTGTTCGGCAAGGTCCTTTAGGACGAATGCTTTTTTGTCCTGTCCTGTGCCGGATGGTATTTCAAATTTCGAATCCGGATCTTCATGATCAAACAGCGCTTGTTTGAACCGTCTTATCCAGGGCCCGATCTCCAGTTCAAGCCGGGCAAGGCCGGTTTTTTTGACATTGACATGAAATCTTTCCTTCATCGCAAACCCCAGACAGGAAAGGCCGTGATCCAGAACGCGGGAAAAAACAGACAGGGTTGGTTCCTGGTGAAGAAGGCCGCTGAAATCGTCTTCGGCAGCCTTTTCATCCGCAACGAATCCTTTTTGACAGATATAGTCCCGGGTCGTCAGATGGTCGGCGTGCACTTCTGTGACATGCAGCGCCAGATGATTGCTGTAATTGTGAACAAGATTCCATGAATAGCCGGCGAGCTTTCCCTCGACATTTTTCATAAAACCTTCCGGGCCGTATAAGTAAAGATCCTGGTCGCGGCCGAGAAAAAGTCTGAGCAACCGGTCGAATCCGATAAAATGATCCATATGCGTATGTGTAACAAAGACATGACTGATCTTGAGGACGTCCCTGGCGGAAATCGATTGAATGTCTCCCAAATCAAAAAGTATGGCGCGTTTGTGATGAAGAAAGGGGATAAACAACCCCGGGTCGCCGAGAGGTTCGTTCACCAACCTGGGGAGAAATGAAGGGCGCATGGTTAGGTCAGAAATTTTGCAACCTGCCGGTTGATACAAACATAAATTTCTTCGTCCGAACCGAACACATCGACCACAACTTTATGATTGATGAGGGTCTCTATGACAAAAGCGGCAATGTAGAGACTGACGACATTCGGATTCGAGACGACATGTCTAAACGGCGCAATCTTGTAATCGACATCGAATTCGTCGCTGTGGGTCAGCTTTTCGATGCATTTTGATATTTGTTCTTCGAGCACGTTCTTATTCGTGGTTTCCACCAGGTTCTCTTCCACGAGCTTCATGGCGATGGCGTTGGAGAGGGGGTCGATACATTCTTTTGCGGTTTCTATTGCTTTTCGTCGGGCATATTCTTTTGAAGATTCGATTCTTGACAAAATTTTTGATTCACGTTTGCTGGGTCGAAATACTTTGGCCATATTGGTTCACCTATTATTTAGTGTCTCGGAATTTCTTTACCTTATTGAAATTTTTAGTTCTTTAATCATGGATAATAATGCCGAGTTTTACCTATTGCAAGAAAAATGTTAAACTTAACCTGAGAGTTTCAAATTTTAAAAAATGGAGGTCAGCGTTGATAATGTCACGTTTCTTCAATAACGATCTGAGCGTTTTTTCTGCCGTTCCACCGGTTCCAGCGAAGCCGATATGCGATTTTCTCGAAATATTTTGTTTCAAACCCCGTATTGCCGGCATTGAATTGTATGGCATTGAATCTTTTTTCAGTCTCACCGGTTTTCTGTTTCAATACCATTTGCCGGTGATGACCCCCGACCTGTTTTGAAGATGCAATCCCGACATTTTCGGTCATAAAAAGCGGTTCATGGTTTCCAACACCGAATGGCTTCAACAATTCGAGTTCATCCATCAACCGGTCTGAAATATCGGCGAAATCGAGTCGATAATCAATGGTGATTTTCGGTATAAAATCCAATGGGCTTGTCATCCGGCTGACCACATGTTCAAAACGCGTTTTAAACGGTTCTATATTTTCCTCTCTTATGTTAAGCCCCGCTGCCATTGAATGTCCGCCAAAGTTTTCGAGGTGGTCTTCACAGGCAGACAATCCTTCATGCAGATTGATTCCGGGGATACTTCTGGCAGAGCCTTTTCCAATGCCATCCGCCGTCGTGACCAGTACCACCGGGCGGTAAAATTGTTTCATGATGCGTGCGGCAACAATACCGAGAATCCCCAGCGGCCAGTTTCGATCGGATAGAACCAGGGAGTTTTTTCGTAGCAGATCCGGATTCTTCTTCAAATGATCGAGGATTTGAATAAGGACTTTATTCTCGATATTTCGTCGGGCCTCGTTCAAACGGTCGAGTGAATGCGCAATTTCCCGGGCTTGTTGGTCTTCTTCGGCAATGAGAAGCTCGACGGCAATCGAAGCGTGGTCCATCCTGCCCGAAGCGTTCAACCTGGGCGCCAGGTAAAAAGCGATATCATCGGCATCGATGGCATGTTTGTCGATCCCGCATACTGCTATCAACGCATTCAAACCGCGTCGGCGCGTTGAGCGGATCAGTTTCACACCTGTCTTGGTGAGTATCCGGTTCTCGCGGGTCAACGGAACCATATCCGCCAATGTACCGAGAGCGACCAGATCCAGGTATTTTTTTAAATTCGGTTCTTTTCGAAATTTCCAAAAATTTGCATCACGAAGCTTTTTTCGAAGACAGATCAAAAGATAAAACGCCACGCCGACGCCGGCAAGATCCCCAAAACCGGACGGATCAGGATCCCGCCTGGGATTTACAACTGCAACGGCGCGGGGCACGATGCCGGATATCATGTGATGGTCGGTAATAACCATGTCGATGCCGGCGTCTGTTGCCGCCGCCACCGCATCGTGGCCTTCGGACCCACAATCAACGGTAATAATGAGATTTATCGCATTGGGCAGTGCCACATTCGAAATATGATGCTTTTTCAGTCCGAATCCTTCGGTCATCCGGTGAGGAATATAGTAGGATACCCGGGCGCCGATGCGGCGAAAAAATTTGAGCAGGATGGTTGTGGCGGTAATGCCGTCGACATCGTAATCGCCGAAAATCAAAATTTTCTCTTTTCTCAGGATAGCCGCAACGATTCGTTCGACGGCGGCATCCATATCCTTAATGGAAAAAGGGGAATTCAGGTGGTTCAGTGATGTGTTGAGAAAGTTTGAGGCATGCGCTGCACTGAAAATGTGACGATTGACCAGGATTGAAGCAACTGCCGGATGGCATTTGATGTCCCTGCAAAGGTTTTCAACCAATCGAGCATCCGGCGAAAGTATTTGCCACTCTTTTTTCATCGAAGAAGGCGAGTAATGAATAAATTCAATTGAGCGTTTTTACTCAACGGGGTTTTCAGATGAGCGTCATATACCGGGGGATATGGGCGATGTCAATGTGTAATTTTAATCTATAGGATCAGGTTGAGAGCCCTACAAAATGGTGAGCATTTTTCAAAGGTCTCAAGTTGTCTGGTATACCTCATAATATTTTAACACTTTGTATTTTTTTCAGCAGGGTCAAGCCGTTTCCCCTTTTTTAAATTTTAAAGCGTCTAAAATATTTCCTGATGGAATAAAAGAGTTGAAAAATTATTAAAAACAGGCTTTACATTTTTCAACCGTGGTTTGTTGACGGTACAAATCAATGCTTATATTATATTATATTGTATTCAGGAGAGACAATGGCGTACAACGTGAATATTCCGGATGAACTTACAGAAACCTTCAGACGCTTGATGAATCAGATCCCTGAAAAATTGAGAAATGACAGCCATACCCAGCAAGTGGCGTATCTCTATTTAAAACTGGGTGGCGAAAGACTGGCAAGACAATATATCGATATTATGAAGTTGACGGTTCGTGAAGAAGAACGTCACGCCATCGATGAAGCCGAAGATTCCGATATGGATGAAGATTATTCTGATTATGATTCCTAAGTGTTCGACAAATCAGGGTGCTTATCCGAACAAGGAGGGCCGTTTATGAAAGATTTAGAAAATGTCGGGTTTAAAATGCCGGAGGGACTGAGAAAATGCGTTGAATTTCATGGGCATTTATGCCCGGGGCTTGTGTATGGCTACCTTGTTGCAGAAACGGCAATGAATCTTCTTGAACTCAACCGTTCGGAGGACGAGGAAGTGGTCGCCATCAGTGAAAATGATTCATGTGCGATTGACGCATTGCAGGTCCTTCTGGGAACTTCCATCGGGAAGGGCAACCTCATTTTAAAGGATTACGGGAAAAATGCTTATACGGTTTTGAACCGGAAAAGCAAAACAGCTTACCGTTTTTCACGAAAAAATAAGTATCGATATGACGGTCAATCCCAGGATGAATTTATTCGCCTCGACGCAGCCATTTCTTCGGGCACGGCAACATCGGCGGAGAAAAAACGTCATAAGGTGCTGAAGTCACAGGATCTTCTTATAAAACCATTTGACGATGTATTTTCCACTGAAAAAACCGATTGTGCCATCCCACCGTATGCCCCGCTGGCTCGCTCGGAAGCCTGTGCAAAATGCGGTGAAATGACCATGTCTACGAAAATGGTTCAGGATGCAAACGGCAAGTATGTGTGTATTCCGTGTGGTGCTTGAGTCTGAATGCAAAAAGGGCAACACCAAAACAGCGTTGCCCTTGGAACAGTTCCGATTTTATATTAGCCGCAAGTGCTTGTTGAACCGCAGCCTGAACACCCGGCTCCGAAATCGATCGCACAATCGAGTTTAAATCCTATTTCTGAAAAATCGACTTTAATGGGGTTTGCCTTTTGCATGAAATCCTTATCTACAATATATTGAAACCCTTCAATATCAAAGACATCATCCGTTGCTTTTGGCTCATCCAGAGCCATTGCAAGAGACGGACCGCCTCATCCGCCTGAATTTAAAAAGATCCGAATGGGCGAAATTTCCTTTCCTTTGAAATATTCGGCAATTTGCCTTGTTGCTGCTTCTGTGACTTCAACCATTATTTTCTCCTTTGTTTGAAAACATCCACCTGTTTGACCGGAACCAAAATTTGTACTAAAATAGTATCATTTACATGATTTGTCAATGGAAAGCGCTTTAAAACGAAATTTTAGCAGGTATGACCGGGCCGGACTTTTTTGTTGAACTTATGGACGGTGAGATGGTAGAAAATAGATGGTTCGGCCTGTGTGGGATTCCCAAACCGATCGTTTTAAATATTAAAACTAAACACTGACTACTAAACACTCTCGTACTTGGAAACGATTAGAAAAATTATTCGCGTCGATCGGAGAGAGATCTGTTTTCTAAAATTTATTTTAGAGGCATATGATGGCATCGCCGCCATGACCACCGTTGACGCCCGTCTAGGCATCGTGTTGCTTCAAATCGCTCCCGGATGCGAAAAAGAGGTTGAAACCGTTATACGCGACCTCGGTCGAGACATCCTGATTGATGCCTCTGATGAATGCTCCGACACGATGATGGACCCATGTGACTGGAAAATATGAGAACCAAATACTTATACATGAATACCATCGGCTGTCAGATGAATGTTTACGACTCCGATCAAATTGCTAGGGGCCTGAAATCGTTACATTATGAAATGACCCCATCTTTGGAGAGGGCGGATCTCATTATTGTGAATACATGTGCCATCAGGAAAAAAGCGGAACAGAAAGTTTTCAGCTTTTTAGGACGCCTGGCGGGGCTGAAGAGAAAAAGGCCGGATTTGATCATCGCTGTTGGCGGATGCGTGGCCCAACAAGAAGGTGCTAAGATTTTGCAGCGCCTGCCCCATCTGGATCTCGTTTTCGGGACACATGCTATTGACCGTCTGCCCGATGCCGTACAGACCATTGCGGCCAAAAAATGCCGCATCGTGGACATCCAGATGGCGGATCAAATTAAAGAGCCGGATTTTATTGCCAACGGATGTGACGGCAAACACGTTACCCGCTTTGTGACGATCATGCAAGGCTGCGATAATTATTGCACATACTGCGTCGTTCCTTATGTCAGGGGCAGAGAATCCAGCAGGCGTCCGGAAAATATTATTCAAGAAATCCGGCAATTTGTTGACTCCGGTGTGCGGGAGGTCACCTTGCTGGGTCAGAATGTGAACAGTTATGGAAAAAAGGAAAATCTTTGCACGTTTGTCGAGCTTCTGCGGCGCATTAATGACATTGAATCCCTTTTAAGAATCCGGTTTACCACGTCGCATCCCAAAGATCTTTCTCCGGAGCTCATTCTTGCTTTCAACGACCTTGATAAACTGTGTCATCACATTCATTTGCCCATCCAATCGGGTTCAAACAGGGTCTTAAAAATGATGAACCGAAAATATACCCGGGAGATATACCTTGAAAAAATCGAGAAGCTGCGTAATATATGTCCTAGGATTGCAGTTACCACGGATATTATCGTTGGTTTTCCCGGTGAGACCCGAACGGATTTTGAAAAGACGCTGGAATTGATGAGGACCGTTGAATTTGACGGTCTATTTGCTTTCCAGTATTCAGATCGTCCCAATGCGGCAGCCGTTGGATTGCCGGGGAGGATATCGGAACAGGAAAAGAAAGAAAGACTGCAAGAGGTTCTCGATTTACAGGATTATTTTACAACCCGAAAAAACAAGGCTTTGAAAGGGTCGATACAAACGGTCCTCGTAGAAGGTTTAAGCAAAAAACAAAACCGGGTCAATTATTCCGACAAAAGTCACCGTCTCCAGTGGACAGGCCGGACATCGACAAACAAAATTGTAAATTTTTTCGAAAGCGATGGTGTGGACGGCGGTGATAAAATCATGATGGGCCGATTGGTAGATGTTAAAATTTCAAAAGCATTTTCCCATTCACTCTGGGGCAAAACAGACAGCAAAGAACCAACGGATGTTGGTTTGAGAGGAGAAAAGAGTTATGTTACATGAAGTCAACATAGCGAGCATGGCAATAGACCCCACATCAAACACCCCGATAATTATTTTGAAGTCCGTAAAAGGGGATCAGGCGGTTCCGATATGGATCGGCTTGCTCGAAGCGACGTCCATTGCTTCGGCACTCAGGGATATCAAGTTCGACCGCCCCATGACCCATGATCTTTTCAAAAATTTTATCGACAGCCTGGAAATGGCGGTATCGAAAGTTGAAGTGTGTGATCTGAAGGACAATACGTTCTATGCCCGAATATATTTTGTTTCGGAACAGAAAAGTTTCGATATGGATGCTCGTCCGAGCGATGCCATTGCCATCGCCCTTCGGTTTGGCGCGCCGATCTTTGTTGATGACAAAATATTTGAGAATTCTCAAATGACCGAAGGCGACTACGAGGTGTTAAACAAAAGTGAAGAAGGGAAAAAATGGGCGGAATATCTCGAAAATCTTTCTCCCGAGGATTTCGGTAAATACAAAGTGTAACATCCCTTGCAGCCGTCAAAGCGCAAATTCACCGTTTTCATAGATGGTCTTCTTTTTGCCGGAGGCAAGATAGGCCACCACTCGTTTTTTCTCCGTATTGACGAGATCCCAGTGGAGGGCTGAATCATTGAATCCGAGGCGTTTCTTCTTTTCCCTGGTCAATTCTTTTTGGTTTCCTTTATACGTATCGGCATAGGATGCGCCCAGCGCCAGATGACAGTTCCCGTATTCGCCGCCGAAGTTTTCGTCAAAGAGCGTGTTCGCCATGAACCGGTTGATCCTTGAGAACCTTTTGTCCGTCAAGGAAAATTCACCCACCTTATTCGCCCCGTTATCCATGGCAAGCTGCCGGGTAACAAAGTTTTTCCCCTGTTGTGCATCGATATTTACCACAGCGCCTTTTTTGAATTCAAGCCTGACGCCTCTTACAATGTTGCCGTTTCGAAATGAGGGCTGATTAGAGAAGTATATGCCTTTGGTGCCCCTCCAATCCGGTGACAGGAATATTTCAAAGCTCGGGATGTTATGTCCCGAGATGCCCACCCATTTGCGCTTCTCTCCCGGGGTTATGAAAAGATCCACATGCTCGGATTCGATGTGGTAAAAATTTACTTTCATACTGTTGAGCCGCTTTTTAATGGATGCCGCTTGACGATAAATTTGCTGCCAGTGGGAAACGGGCGATTTTCTGTCCAGAAAGCATGCATCGATGATTTGAGCCGCATATGCTTTCATGGAAATCCTGGCATGTCTGGCCAGTTCCTTTGTCGGAAAGGCGCACAGGGTCCAACCGAAATCACCGGCCTGATCCCGGGCATCGAGAATATTTCGCAGGTGTTTTCGCGCAACAGCGGCTTTGCCGATCTTTTTGGGATCGATATGGCCCAAATGGGTGATGGATTCCGGTGCGTGTAAAAAAATGCCGCCGTTTAACCGGTTAAAAAGCTCTTTTTCTCCGGGAGACTGGAAGGTAATCTGCGTGTTGTTTGCACGTTCAAAAAACCGTTGCTCCATGGTTGCGGTGAGGTTTGTACGCTGGACCGGATGAATTCCCATGTCCAAAAGTTTTGCATAAATAATTTCAGCCAGCCGGACGGCAGGCATATCATACCGAATCAGCACGACATCGTTTTTTTTAAAGATTTTGGTTCTGGCGGTTTTAAGCCCCCACAACAATATATCCGCATACCGATCCAGTTGTTTGTCGGTGAACATGTTTTGAGCTCCCAATATATTATGGATGATTGTCTTTCAAAAAGAGGCGGTGATACTCTGAATCACTGAGGTGCTTTTTAAGCAGTCGCGTCAGCAGTGAAAAGATCTCTTCCAGTTCTTCATCGGACATCCGTTCCGCCAAAGCTTTCATCAGTGTGTCGTCGGAAAATTTCTGAAGGTAATAAATAATCGTATTTTCGTCGGTTTTTCGATCGAACCCCATGCCCACGAAACCATTGTAGGTTTCGACATGACGGTGTGTATGGCTGGCCATTTTTTTCTCCAAGAAACCATTAATAAAGTGTTCAGTGTTCAGCGTTCGGAGTTCAGATGGTACTCAGAGTAAAGGTTAAAGGATAACTTTCTTTCTTTAAGAACAAATGAACCTGAAAACTGGACCGCGCAGCGGTTACCAGCTGAACACCGAACACTGAACACTTTCATACAAAGTTCAGGGGTGATAATATTTTACGATGGCATCACACAGTTTCGGTATCGTATAGGCTTCGGCAACGATATGAACGTCAAACCCCAGGTTCCGGGCGGTCTCGGCCGTGACCGGGCCGATGCTTGCGATGGTAATGCCCTGCATCAGATGGTCCGATCCTTCAGCCGGCAGCAGCTCTCGGAAATTTTTTACGGTGGACGAACTGGTAAAGGTAATCATGTCGATGGTGTGCTCTTTGAGTCGTTTAAGAATAATATCGGCCTTGTCTTTAACCGCTTTGGTGATGTAAACTTCAACGTCGTCCACAACCGCGCCCATTTTGGACAGTTCCACGGGCAACACCGGCCGGGCCTGCTTTGCTCGGGGCAGCAATATCTTTTTTCCGGCGATATCTTCTTTTGCAAATGCCTTGACGACCGCTTCGGCCCGGTAACTTTGGGGAACAATATCGCTGTTGAATCCGTAATCAAGAAGTCTTTTGGCCGTTGCCGGACCGATGACCGCCGTCCGGATATGATTGAGACCCCGTACGTCCTTTCCTTTTTCGAAAAGGCGGTTAAAGAAGAAATCAACCCCGTTGATGCTGGTAAACATCAGCCAGTCATAAGAAGCCAGGTTGTCGAGGGCTTTGTCCAGCGGTTTTACGTCATCGGTTGGAACCACCTTTATGGTGGGGCATTCCAGGCATTCCGCTCCCAGACCGGAAAGACGCTTGACCAGTTCGCCGGCCTGTTCCCTGGACCGGGTAACCACAATGCGTCGTCCCATCAACGGGCGGTCTTCGAACCATTTGATTTTTTCTCTCAGTCCGACCACATGACCGACGATCAGCACCGCCGGCGGTTTGATGTCGGCGGCATTTTTGAGCTCGACAATGGTGTCCAGTGTTCCGGTAATGGTGACTTGTTTGGCAGTAGTCCCCCAGCGAACAAGTGCCGCAGGCGTATCCGGATGCATGCCGTGGCTCATGAGTCGCTCGGTGATCTGAGTCAAATTCTTGACTCCCATCAGAAAAACAATGGTCCCGATGCCTTTGGCAAGGGATTCCCAGTCGATATTTGATTTGTTTTTTGTCGGGTCTTCATGGCCGGTGACAAAAGCGACCGAAGAGGCGAATTTTCGATGGGTCAGCGGGATTCCGGCATAGGCCGGTGCTGCGATGGCCGATGTGACGCCGGGCACGATTTCAAAGGGTATTCCGGCCCGGATCAATACTTCCGCTTCTTCTCCGCCGCGGCCGAATATAAACGGATCGCCCCCTTTGAGACGGATTACCGTGGATCCGTTTTTGGCTTTTTCAACGATAAGGGCATTGATGGTGTCTTGGGAAAACGTATGATCGCTCCCCTTTTTCCCGACATAAATGATTTCCGAATGTTCCGAAGCATGCTTTAACAACACTTCGGATGCCAGAAAATCATAGATGATCACATCCGCCTGCCGGATACATTCCAACCCTTTAACGGTAATCAGCCCCGGATCACCGGGGCCGGCGCCTACAAGAAAAACTTTACCTTTCATGGTTTAAATTCAGATCTTTTGTAAGATTGTCGATTATTGTTTTTGCCCCCATTGAAATCAGATGCTCGGCAAGTTCTACACCGATCGTGCCGGACGCGTTTTCAGGTCCTTTCAGGGTTTTTTTGAGGAGGGTCCTGCCGTCAACCGAAGCTACAAGGCCGGAAAGTGTGAATATGTCGTTATGGAGTGTTCCGTGGGCGGCAATGGGCACTTGACAGCCGCCTTCAAGACGTGCCGAAAATGCGCGCTCACCCATAATCACCGTCCGTGTTTTAGGATCTTCGAGACCGGCGACAACAGGGCCGGCCAGGGGATCGTCTTGTCTGATTTCTATACAAAGCGCGCCCTGACCGACTGCAGGAAGCATGATGTTTTCATCCAGATATTCGGCGATCTTGTTTTCATACTTCATTCGCTTGACACCGGCGGCCGCCAGGATAATGGCGTCCAAGTTTTCGGTTTCAAGCTTTCTGAGACGGGTATCGATATTCCCTCTCATGGGTGCGACGACCAGGTCCGGTCTGGCAAACAGAAGCTGTGCTTTTCGGCGGAGGCTGCCGGTGCCGACAACCGATCCGGAAGGCAATTCCGAAAAGCGCCGGTTATCTTTGGAAATCAGGACATCTTGCGGATCTTCCCGTTGAGGGATTGCGGCGATGCACAGTCCTTGGGGTATTTGAGCCGGCATGTCCTTCATGCTGTGTACGGCAAGGTCAATTTTTTCGTTTAAAAGCGATTCTTCGATCTCTTTGACAAAGAGTCCTTTGCCGCCCACTTTGGCAAGGGGAACATCGAGTATCTTGTCTCCTTTTGTCTTTATGACGACCAGTTCGATGGAAAGGGAAGGATCTTCGGACTCGAGCGCTGATTTGACCCAGTTTGCCTGCCAGAGAGCAAGCCGGCTTCCCCGGGTCCCTATTTTAAGCGTTTTGTTCATCAGTGACTGCAGCTTTTGCAGCTGGTTGCGGCACAACCGGAACAAGACGACGAACCGGCGGCAGCTTTGACGGTTTGGCCGTGCCCTCCTTTGCTGTAAAAGGTAGAGGCTGACATGAGCTTTTTAACCTTTTTGCTTTTGCAGGCCGGGCAACCCGGGCGTTCTTTTCCGAAAACCAGGCATTCAAAATCTTTTTTGCAGTGATTGCAATGGTACTCATAAATCGGCATTAATCGTTGCTCCTTAATCTAATGTTTCAAATTTCAACCAGACATCCAAAATATTAACCTTTATCGCTTACATGCTATTTGCGCTGCAACATTATAAATCATTTGCAGGGTGAAATCAATTATCCGATCTCCTCGATGACCCCGGCAGCAATGAGCGGCAGCATAATTTCATGGTGTCCTGTCAAATGGAACCCTTGACCGCCGTGGGCGGTGGGACGGCATACGACATTGGTCATGGGCCGGTAATGCCGGATGAAGTCCATATTTACCGTGGTAAAATGATTTAATCGATGCCCTAAGTTCCGTGCCAATGTCACGGCTTTCAGAAAAACCTCCGGCAGTATGACGGCCGATCCGATGTTAAAATAAACACCGCCTTCAAGGGTGCCGACCACGGAGGCAAAGGTGCGAAAATCTCTGTGCGTCGCTTCACCGGCTGCTTGGGCATCAAATCCGGGATGCATATGAATGATATCGGTTCCGAATGCCACGTGCACCGTAACGGGAATACCGAGCCGGGCGCCTGCCGCAAGGATGCTGTGCTTTAAATACGGAAGGTTGTTCTCGACTATCGCAGCGCCGATGACTTCGCCGAGCCCTTGACCTGTTTTCCCGGCGCTACCAATGGCATCGCATAAAAAAGCGCCGGTTTCACGGGCCATTCCAAAAGTGCCGTCTCCGAGAGATGCAGATACATCCTCGGAAGTGACCCCTGCCATGGCGAGCTCGAGATCGTGAATAATACCGGCGCCGTTCATGGCGACGGCGGTGATCATTTGCCGCTCCATAAGATCGACGATAATGGGCGTGAGCCCGACTTTAATCACATGGGCGCCCATGGCAAAAACGATGCTCTTTTTATGCCGAACAGCGTCGGCTGTGCATGAAATCACGGTCCTGATCTGATTTCCGGCAAGTATATCCGGAAGTGTTTTAAGAAAATCTGTAAAGCCGGCCCCTTTTTGCCACACGCTCGCAAAGTCGCTGGCTGATACCCTGCTTTTTCGCGCGGACAGCGGATACGTTTTGATCTGGCTCAAATCTATGGGTTCGAATTTTTTTGACATAATGTTTCCTAAAATTTTTCCGGAAACAACGTCCGGTCCACAAGGTCGCACAAGATATGGCCCAGTGTGATATGGGTTTCCTGAATCCTGGCGGTGATATCGGATTTTACGGGAAATACAAGATCCGAACACATTGCCAGTTCACCGCCGCGACCCGTGAGCCCCATGGTATACATCCCGAAATCTTTTGCAGTGCGAACGGCCTTGATCACATTTTCGGAATTGCCGCTGGTGCTGATGCCGATGGCCACATCGTCCTTTCTGCCCAGCGCCGCCACCTGCTTGGAAAAGATGTCGTCAAAATGGTAATCGTTTCCGATGCTGGTGATGACGGAGGTATCGGTAGTCAAGGCCAGGGCAGCCATGGGCGGCCGTTCGATCTGAAACCGGTTGACAAATTCTGCTGCAATATGCTGGGCATCCGCAGCGCTTCCCCCGTTACCGAAGATCAGGATTTTGTGCCCGGAAGCCAAACACGCCGCGAGCCTGTCTGCTCCTTCTATCATCGCGTCGAGGTTTTCGCTGACAAACCGCTGTTTAACATTGATGCTGTCTTCGAGGATACTCAAAATGATGTTTTTCATGACGCATCCTTCATCAACTTTTTAATCTTTTTAATGGAATCCTTGGAATTGTATCCCAGGCTATGCGCTTTTTCAAACTGAACCAGGGCGTCTTCAAGCTGGTTCCTTTTAAGGTAAAGGCTGCCGAGCCGATGCCGAAAGAGCCCGTTTTCAGGGGAAATATCGACACTTTGCTGGCAAAAAATGGTTGTAATTTCAGGGTTCTCGCCAAGCAGATCGAACAGATGGCCCAGGGCCGACAGCGATTGTGCGTCATTGGGGTTTAGTCGAATGGCTTTTTTATAGGCAAAAGTGGCTTCATCGGTCAGGTTCAAAGCACTGCAGCATTCACCCAATGAACGCAAAGCCGACCCTGATTCAGGATTCAGTGCCACGGCTTTTTCCAAGAATTCTTTTGCACTTTTCGGATTTCCCATGGCCAGATAAACACTCCCGATTTGAAACGCAACTTCGAAGATATCATCCTCCTTCTTCCGGTCCGCTTCCAGGAAGTATTCCAGCGCCTTTTGTGGTTTTCCGGTCAACATGTTGACCAACCCGATGTTATATAGGACCATGACCTCATCGGGATCGAGCTCGAGCGCCTGTTTGAATTCTTTCAGAGCTCTTGCGTAATCACCCAAAATACCATAGCAAACCCCCAGGCTGTTGTGAATATTGATGTCCGACGGGTCGAGCTTAATCGCTGTTTTGTATTCCCTGATCGCGCCGTCGATGTCTCCATGCTGGTACAGATTGTCACCGCTGATGTTTAAACTGACAGCATCAAATGCGACGATGCTGGCGGACCCGAAAAATGCGGCATGATCCAGTGCTTTGGCGGCATTATCGAAAATCGCTTCTTTTTTGAAGTCGAGTGTCGGATAGGAAGCCATGCCGATGGAAACGGTTTCATGGGATGATTCCGCCAGGCTGTTTTTTATTTGTTGCGCAATTTCCAATGACGTCGTTTGATTGTTCGGTGTAAAAAAACAGCCGAACATTCCCCGGTCCAGCCGTCCCCATATCCCGTCTTTCTTCCGGCAAAGGGCGTCAATGGTTTTCGCCACATCGAGCCATCGCTCAATTTCGTCCTTAGGGTCTGTTTCGCCGCCGTCGGTCAAATTGTCAATTTTAATGACCATGGCGTCAAAGTTTTCAGAGGATTTGAAACGGGCCGCGGCATTTTCGATAAATTCTTTTCCGGACAAAAGATCCGGAAATACATTTCGAATTCTTTCCGAACCGGGCGGGGAGATCCCGGGTGACGCCGCTTTATCGGGCTTGGCATCTGCTTTATAAAGAAGAAACGATTTGCCGGAAGGATGCCGGTGAAATAAATTCGTTTTTTGATGTGTCATGGCCGGACCTTTTTGAGTATATGTTTAAATGCTTTCTCAACAATCTGCAGTTCATCGTCGAGAACGGTCCTCAAGTCAATGATAAAGAGATCATCCTCGATTCTTCCGATCACTGGGTATTCATAATTTCGCATCTGCTGCTCAAGCGCATTGGCGGAAATCCCTTCGATTTTAATGCCGATGCCTTTGCTTGGAAGGGTCAACAGCGGCAATGAACCGCCGCCCGGTCGTGAAAAGATATCGATGAGCGCCATGGACATCCGTGAATCCCCGATATTATTGAGCGATTCGAAAAGCGCCTTGGCTTTTGAAGTGATACGTTCCAGAGGAAGGGTCATCATTCTCAGGGTGGGAACACGATCCATCGCCTGATCGATGTTTCTGTAATGCCGCAATGTGCTTTCAAGGGCGGCAAGGGTGAGCTTGTCGATGCGGAGCGCTCTGTTGATGGGGTTTTTCTTGATTTTTTCGATGACATCTTTTTTCCCGACAATAATACCTGCCTGGGGACCGCCGAGAAGCTTGTCGCCGCTGAAGGTGACAATATCCGTCCCGGCTTTCACGGACTCCTGAACCGTGGGTTCTTTCAGCATGCCGTATTTTGAAAAATCAACAAAGGTTCCGCTGCCGAGATCTTCCATTACCGGAATCTTGTACTTGGCTCCCAGATCCACCAGTGTTTCAAGAGAAACATCTGCGGTGAACCCGATAACACTGTAATTGCTGGTATGGACTTTTAATAAAAGAGCGGTATCGTGCTCGATGGCATGTTCGTAATCCCTGAGATGGGTACGATTTGTGGTGCCGACTTCCTTTAAGATTCCCCCGCTTTTGGCCATGACATCGGGGATCCTGAAGGAGCCGCCGATTTCCACAAGCTCTCCCCTCGAAACAATCACTTTTTTGCCTTTGGCGATGGTTTCCAGAGACAAAAAAACAGCGCCGGCATTATTGTTGACCACCATGGCCGACTCAGCGCCGCTGAGTTCGCAAATGATATTTTCGACAATCGAGTATCTGGACCCCCTGGTGCCTTTGGACAGATCGAACTCCAAATTGGAATATCTGCCGGCGATGGCCGATAGATTTTCGATGGCATCGTCGGCGAGCAGCGAGCGGCCGAGGTTTGTGTGGATAACGATTCCCGTGGCATTGACAATACGGGTCAAATTCGGCGTCATGGCGCTGTGAACACGTTTTTTGACGGCTGCCAGAACTGCAGCATCGGAAAGCTCGTTTCCCGTGATGTTCTGCCGATCATCCAAAATAAGGTCCCGGAGTTGTTCGACAGCAAAACGTATTGAACGCACCAGCACGGTCTTCGGCACCTGATCAAAAACAGCGTCCGACTTTGCAGCCTCGAGGATCGAGTCTACCCCCGGGAGCATTCGCAAAAGGGTTTGTTGATTTTCAGTGATGGTCATTCTATTCACCCGGTGTTGCGTCAGATTTTACAGTTTATCGCCAAGCGGCAACCACGCCGGTAGGGCAAGCGCCGCCGAGGGCGGACAAGCACGCCCGAGACGCACCGGCCGCGCCTGAGGTGGGCAAGCCTCGGCAGTGGGCCGATTGATGTAACATAGACCCATAGCATTTTAACATCCGTTAGTTCAATAGATTTATTATGAAGGTGGAACACTTGTCGTAAAATTTTCTTTATGTACGGAAAATAATGCGTTATGTAAAATTAAATCGCAAGATGTGCACTGGAGGCTTGGAATCGCTTTGTCGAAAATCGTTTTCATCGTCAATCCCCATGCCGGGAATGGGTCGACAGGATCGACCTGGCCGCTCATCGAGTCGCTTGCCAGAGACCGGATCGGACCTTTTGAAGCGTATATGACCAAAGGACCCGAAGATATTTTTAAATCTTACAAAACTTTATAACGGCCGGATCTATGATATCGACAATGTCGTCACCATGACGGGCGAAAAAGTGGTCATAACATCAGATGAACGCGTGCTGATCGAGATGGATGGAGAACCGTCCGGCACGGTCCCGGCGGCTGTCAGAATCGTACCCGGCGCGCTGAAGATTATTGCAAATTAATCGAATCCGAAATGTTGGCCGAATCGTCAAATCGTTAAATGGTCGAATGGTTAAATGGTAAAAAGAATCAATGAATCAAAGGCTTAACGACTCAACGATCCAACGATTTAACTTCATTCGATGAAAGGTGAACCTGCAGTCTATGAAGCGATCAAAAGAGTATATTATTTTCCCCCTGGATGTGCCGACGGTAGAGAAAGCGAAAGCATATGTCGAGCTCCTTTGGGAATCGGTGGGCATGTTCAAGGTGGGACTGGAACTTTTTATTCGATCCGGGACGACTCTCATCGATTTCATCCATGCGACGGCGGCAGCCCAAGTGTTTTTGGATCTAAAGCTCCATGACATCCCGGCAACAGTATCCCGCGCCATGGCACAAATCGCAGATCTGGGCGTCAAATTTGCGACGGTTCATTGCGGTGAGAGTCGCAAAATGCTTGAAGCTGCGGTTACCGGTGCCAAAGGCCGGGTGGGCGTTCTCGGCGTCACGGTGTTAACCAGCGTATCCGGCGAAGACATTAAGGCAGCGGGTTATCAAAAAGCCTTTTATGAAGATCCGGCGCGCCTGGTCGTCGAGAGGGCGGCCATGGCCCGGACAGCCGGATGTGCCGGCATTGTGTGTTCCGGACGGGAAGTCCGGATGATCAAAAAAACCTTTGGACGGGATTTTATCGCGGTGACACCGGGAATCCGCCCATTGTGGGAGGACATGGAATCGAACGATCAAAAGCGTGTTGCCACGCCGGCCGCGGCCATTGAAAACGGCGCGGATTATCTTGTCATCGGACGTCCCATCAGGGATGCAAAAAATCCCAAAGAGGCCGCCCGGCGCATCGCCGAAGAGATCGATTCGGCACTTTCTTTGGACAACGCTTTGAAATTTGACAAATAGTTTAAAAAAAACCGGTATATTGTATTAAAATTTACGAATTATCATTTGACAAAATTTCAGTCGCTTTATATTAAAAATCTTTTAAAATACGTAATCCGGTAATCGAGGATCGAGTGATGACAATGTTTAATCCCGCCTATCCTTTAAGCGAAATTTTGGAGGAATGATTAATGGTTTTTAATGTGCTTCTTTATATTTCTCTCGGCATTTTTATTCTGGGACTGATTTATAAGGCCTATACCTGGTGTTCACGGAAAATCGGCATATCAGCCCAGGACTACACAACCTCTCAGAGATTTTCTGAGGCGGCCAAAGGAATTGCCGGTGTTGTTTTCAGTTCAAAAATTTTCACCCTTATCAAGGCATTTATCCTGGATGTACTGCTTCAAAGAAGAACGTTGAAGGAAGATTTTCTGCGCTGGGTAATGCACATGCTTGTGTACTGGGGATTTATATTGCTTTTGTTGATGCACGCCCTCGATCCGATCATTACCAAAAAGCTATTTTCCAATTATCATTCCACCGTCAATCCCTACATGTTTCTAAGAGATCTTTTCGGTTTCATGGTGCTGGTCGGTATCGTTATCGCGATATTCCGGCGGTTCATATTCAAAGTGCCGCGGCTTAAAACCGGTGGCATGGATGTCTATGCCATACTCATCGTGGCGGTAATTATTTTTTCGGGCATCATTTTGGAAGGTGTTAAAATTACATCTGATACGTCATTTCAGAACATGGTGAGCGATTACGCGGGGCTCAGCCAACCCGATGACGCCGATGAAATCGCAGCCCTTGAAAGTTACTGGGTTCAAAATTACGCCCTTGTCTCCCCCCATGTCAAACCACCCTTTGACGCGGATGTCCTGGAGCAGGGGCAGGAAGACAACGTGTCCTATTGTACCGACTGCCATTCCAGACCGAAATATGCGTTTACCGGGTATGCGGTCGCCAAATCCATAACCCCCTTTGCGCTGGCTCTGGATAAAGCCGGGGCTGCGAACATCCTGTGGTATATCCATTTTCTGGCGTGCTTTATCGGTCTGGCGTATCTTCCCTTTTCCAAGATGTTTCATATCATATCCACGCCGGTGAGCTTGCTGGCCAACGCGGTCATGGTAAAGGAAACGGCAAACCCTGCGAACATCGTCACACGACAGGTTATGGAACTGGATGCCTGCACCCATTGCGGCACCTGCAGCCGGCGGTGCTCGGCATCGACGGCTTTTGATGTCCTGGGCAATGAATATATTCTGCCGGCAGAGAAGATGTCCTTTTTAAAAGCCATGGCCAGAGGAAAAAAACTTTCCGATGAAAAACTGCAGGCCATTCAGGAAGGGGTTTATCTTTGCACGAACTGCGACCGGTGTACGGTGGTCTGTCCCTCCGGCATCAATCTCAAAGAATTGTGGTTCAATGTGAGAGAAGATCTGATCCAAAGAGGCGTTCCGGAATGCCTGACACTGTCTCCGTATTCTTTTTATCGCGGTTTGAATCGGGACAGCATCGCCGCCGATGGTTACCGAAGCCCCATAGAAACGGCGAGCCGCGCGGTGGCCGGTAATTTTGAACAGGTGATGGATAAAACCACCCCGATCTCGCTTTCCAAAAGAGACGGCGGCGATATCGCGAGTCAGCTGCCGGGCGTTTCGACCTTTTCATATTGCTTTGGATGTCAGAACTGCACCACCGTATGTCCGGTGGTGATGCACTTTGAAAATCCACAGGAGGCATTGGGTCTTTTGCCCCATCAAATCATGAACTGTCTCGCGTTGGGTCTTACGGAAATGGCCGCCGGTCCCCGGATGCTTTGGGATTGTGTGACCTGTTTTCAATGCCAGGAGCACTGCCCGCAAAATGTGAAGGTGACGGATGTTCTCTATCAGCTCAAAAATCTTGCCGTTAAAAATACATGCAAAACGGCAGGGGAAGAAGTTGCGCCTTCGGAAGAAGTCGCCGCACCTTTAGAAGAAGAGGCGGTACCTTCATAAAGGGGTTTGAAGAATTCAAAATGAACCGGTAAATAAGGATATCATTATGAAATACACATTATTTTTAGGATGTAACATACCTGCCAGAGTCGTTCAGTATGACAGCGCCTCCAGGGCGGTTCTGCGACAGCTCGGTGTCCAGCTGATCGATAACCGAGACTTCAAGTGCTGTGGATATCCCGTGCGTAATTTCGACCGGAAAGCCTTTCTTCTCAGTGCATCGGAGAATCTGGCGAGGGCCGAAAAATCGGGCTTGAACATGATGGCCCTTTGCAAGTGCTGTTTCGGGAATCTGAAAGAGGCCGAACAATTTTTAAAGGAAGAAGGGGATCTACAGGAAGAGATCAAAAAGGAACTTGCTCAAAAAGGCCTGCAGTATGAAGGCAACATTGAAGTCCAGCATTTTCTTTCCGTATTGTATCATGATGTGGGGCTCGATGAGATCAAAAATCATATGACGCAGTCTTTTAAAGGCCTCAAGATAGCGACCCATTACGGATGTCATGCACTGCGACCGAGCAAAGTGACCCAATTCGACGATCCCATTGCGCCGTCCTTGTTCGACCGGCTGGTCGAAGCCACAGGCGCAAAAAGCGTCAATTACAACAACAAACTGGATTGCTGCGGGGCCCCGCTGCTCGGGGTCAATGACGACCTCTCCATGAGCATAACCGCCAAAAAACTGGCAAACGGGAAAAAAGCCGGCGCCGATTATTTGTGCGCGGCCTGTCCTTACTGCCAGCTGCAGTTCGACCATGTGCAGAAAATGATGATTTCTCAAAACGGCCACGACGCCCTTGCATCCATTGTCTATCCACAGCTTCTCGGCCTGTGTTTGGGCATCGATGAGCAAACATTGGGAATCCACATGAATGAGATCGATATCACGGATATCACATCCTTTTTAAATCAGGAGTAAAACATGTCAAACGAAAAGACCGGAGCGGTAATGGTGGTCGGCGGCGGCATTACGGGAATGCAGGCCGCGCTGGACCTGGCAAATGCCGGTTATTATGTGTATCTCGTCGAAAAATCCGGCTCTATCGGCGGAATTATGGCGCAGTTGGACAAGACCTTTCCCACTAACGACTGTGCCATGTGAATTATCTCTCCCAAACTGGTCGAGGTCGGCCGGCACATCAACATCGAGCTCATTACCCTTGCGGATGTTGAGAGCATTTCAGGTGAGGAGGGAAATTTCACGGTAAAGATCAATAAGCGCGCGCGGAGCATCGACATGGATCTTTGTACCGGATGCGGCGCCTGCGTCGAAAACTGTCCGGTAATGTATGACGCCCAGGTTGGATGACCCGGCATGCGCTGCGCGGGAGCTGTTCTGCGAGTCATGTTCGACGGGGTTTAAGATAATTAAGCCCCAAGCGGAAGCCGGACGCGGAACCTTTTCGCTTTAATGCCGCAACGCTTCATTTTCTGCAATGACGTTAAGCCAAGGAGTTTGATATTTATGGAGAATATAGCAACCATCGATTGGGATGAAATCGACCGAATTATCGAAAAATATGATGCCAGCCGGGAAGCCTTGCTGATGATCATGCAAGATATCAGCGATATGTATAATTATGTTCCGCCGGAAGTGATTCCTGTTTTGGTCGAGAAGCTGGGTGTGCGAAAAAGCTTGGTTTACAGTGTCGCCACGTTTTACAAAACCATCAGTCTGGAGCCCAGAGGCAAATATATTGTAAACGTCTGTACCGGAACCGCCTGTCACGTGCGGGGCGCCGATAAGATTATGGATGCATTGCAGGATCATCTTCACATCAAAGAAGGTGAGACGACCGATGACCTGTTGTTCACCCTGGAAGCGGTTCGGTGCATCGGATGCTGCGCATCGGGACCTGTTATTACGGTCAATCAGGAGACCCACGGCGGTCTTGACAGGGCCACTGCGGTAAAAACCATTAAAGGGTATAACGAAAATGTCTCTTAAACCTATGGAGAAAACGAGGCCGGATCAGGCTACGGCAAAATTAGAAAATAAAGAAGCCTTGGAAGAACTGAGAAATTCCCTTCAGGTAATGAGCCGGGAAAAAGGAAAACGGTTGATTTCCCTTTGCGCGGGTTCCGGTTGCGGCGCTTACGGAACGGCAAAAGTTCATAAAGCGCTGATAGCGGAACTGGCCAAACACGGCATTCAAGACGATGTCGAGGTGAAACTTTCGGGCTGTCACGGATTTTGTGAAAAAGGACCGATTCTGGTCATCCATCCCGAAGGCATATTTTATCCCCAGGTCAAAGAAGACCACATCCCCGATATCGTGGAGGAAACCATTAAAAACGGCAATCTGGTCAAATCCCTGGTTTTCAAAGATCCTGCCAGCAAACAAAAAATTTCCCACGAACACGATGTTCCGTTTTACAAGCTCCAGAAAAGAATCATCTTCGGAAACAACGGTCTGATCGATCCCACCAGCATCGAAGACTATATATCGGTGGGGGGGTATTCGGCATTAGAAAAAGCGCTTTTCGATATGACGCCCGGCGACATTATCGACCAGGTTAAGAAGTCAGGCTTAAGGGGCCGCGGGGGCGGCGGATTTCCCACCGGCATCAAATGGGCGACGTGTGCCCGGCATGCGGGAGATCGATACGTTATCTGCAATGCAGATGAAGGAGATCCCGGCGCATACATGGACCGGAGCCTGCTGGAAGGAAACCCCCACAGCGTTCTGGAAGGGATGATCATCGGCGCCATTGCCGTGGGGTCCCATGAAGGATACGTTTATGTGCGCCACGAGTACCCTCTGGCGGTAAAGAACTTTTCATTCGCGTTAAAAAATGCCAGGAGACTGGGGCTTCTGGGAGAAAATATTCTGGGTTCGGGTTTTGATTATGATATCCATATCAGCCGGGGCGGCGGCGCCTTTGTCTGCGGTGAGTCCACTGCATTGATGGCGTCTCTGGAAGGCAATCCCGGCCGGCCGAGGGCAAAATATATCCATACCGTGGAAAAGGGCTTTCGAGAGAATCCTTCCCTGTTGAATAATGTAGAGACTTGGGCCAATGTGCCGGTCATTATCAATAAGGGCGCCGATTGGTTTGCTTCCATCGGCACGGAAGGCAGCAAGGGAACCAAGATCTTTTCCCTGGTTGGAAAAGTGGTGAACACCGGTCTGGTGGAAGTGCCCATGGGGACGAGCTTAAGGACCATTATCTATGATATCGGCGGCGGGATTCCAAAAAAGAAAAAATTCAAGGCGGTTCAAACCGGCGGTCCTTCCGGCGGATGCATCCCGGAACAGTTTTTGGATATGGGGGTCGATTTCGATGAATTGACCCAGGTCGGTTCCATGATGGGTTCCGGCGGTATGATCGTCATGGACCAGGACACCTGCATGGTGGACGTGGCCCGCTATTTCCTCGATTTCCTCAAGGAAGAGTCGTGCGGTCAGTGCAATCCCTGCCGGGAGGGGATCAAACATATGCTGCAGGTGTTGACGGATATTTGCGCCGGGGACGGAAAAGAAGGGGATATCGAACTGCTGGAAGAAATCGGTGATATGGTAGCAAAAGCATCCCTTTGCGGCCTGGGGACGTCGGCCCCGAATCCGGTGCTCACCACCATCCGCTATTTTCGGGATGAATATGAAGCCCACATCAGGGATAAAAAATGCCCGGCGGGCGTCTGCAAGCCGCTTTTTTATTATGAAATCGACGCGGAAAAATGTACGGGCTGCACCTTATGCGCCCGAAAATGCCCGGAACAGGCCATATCTGGTGAAAAGAAAAAGGTTCATCGTCTGGACAGGGAAAAATGCATCAAATGCGGCATTTGCTATGACGGATGTAAATTCGATGCAATTGTCGTCAAATAATCTTAGGACATAAAAAGGTTAATCCCTATGATTGCGTTTACGCTCAATGGCAAGGAAGTTCAAGGAAAGGAAGGACAATATCTTCTCCAGGTCGCCCAGGAGTACGGGGTCGAGATCCCGACCTTGTGTTACCACAAGGCCCTGGAACCTGCGGGGATGTGCCGGCTGTGTATCGTGGAGATGCACTACGGCGGGCGCATCAAATACGTTACGTCCTGCAACTATCCCATCTGGGAAGGTATGGAGATCAAAACCGATACCGAGGATATCCACCAAATTCGCAAAGTTATCGTGGAGATGCTGCTGGCCCGTTGCCCGGACGTTCCCGTTGTCAAGAAACTGGCGGAGCAATATGGCATAAAAGAACCGCGGTTTAAAACCGAAGACGATGATTGCATTCTGTGCGGTCTCTGTACGCGCGTTTGTGACAGGATGGGAAGCGGCGCCATCAGCCTGACCGGGCGGGGTGTGGAATTTAAAGTCGATACGCCGTTTCATGTTCAGACCGATGTCTGCATCGCGTGCGGAGCGTGCGCATTTGTCTGCCCCACAGGGCATATTACTATGGAGAAAATCCAGAAGCATGTCACCGAACATACCCTTAAACCCATCCCTTCCGAATACGACGAAGGGTTGAAAGGCCGAAAACCGGTCTATGTTCCCTATGCCCAGGCGGTGCCCAACACACCGGTGATCGACCGCACCAAATGCGTACACTTCAAAACCGGCATGTGCAAAATTTGCGCCGAATTCTGCGGGGTCAATGCCATTGACCATACCCAAAAGGACGAAACCATAGAGGTCAAGGTGGGGTCCGTCATCCTGGCGCCGGGTGCGGAGGTGTATGACCCGGGACAGCACGACACCTACAATTACACCCGCCATCCCAACGTGGTGACGTCCATGGAATTCGAGCGAATTCTGTCGGCATCGGGACCGTTCGGGGGCCACATGGTTCGGCCGTCGGACCACCAGGAGCCAAAAAAGATCGCGTGGCTCCAGTGCATCGGGTCCAGGGACGTGCATCTGGGGGCCAGGGGATACTGTTCGGGGGTGTGCTGCACCTACGCGGTAAAAGAAGCCATGCTGGCCAAGGAGCACAGCGGCAACGGGCTGGATGCGGCGGTGTTTTACATCGACATGCGAACCTTCGGGAAAGATTTCGAGCGCTATTACAACCGGGCCAAAGACGAATCGGGGATTCGGTTCATCAAATCCCGTGTGACGAACGTGGTGCCCAACGAAGAGACCGGGATGCAGGTGATCCGGTACGTGGACGAGGCGGGCCGGCGCGTGGAAGAAGAATTCGACATGGTGGTGCTGTCGGTGGGGCTGAGCGCCTCGGCGGAGACGGCCAAACAGGCTGAAAAGTGGGGGATCGAGCTGAACCATTACAATTTTGCCAGGACCGGGAGTTTTTCGCCGGTTGAGACCTCGCGTCCGGGGATCTACGTATGCGGCATATTCCAGGGACCCAAGGACATCCCGACGTCGGTGATCGATTCCAGCGCGGCGGCCGGGGTGGCGGGGAGCCGTCTTTCGGATGTGCGGTGGACATTGACCAAGACCCGGGAGATACCCGAAGAAACGGATGTGCGCGGGGAGCCGCCGCGGATCGGGGTATTTGTGTGCCGATGCGGGACCAATATCGCGGGGACCGTGGATGTACCGGCGGTAGCGGAATTCGCCAAAAGTCTTTCCGGAGTGGTGCATGTGGAAGAGAACATGTTCAGCTGCAGCCAGGACACCCAGGACAAGATGACGGAGGTGATCCAGGAGCACCGTTTGAACCGGGTGGTGGTGGCGGCGTGCACGCCCAAGACCCACGAGCCGTTGTTCCAGGAGACGCTGATCAACGCGGGGATCAACAAGTATCTGTTCGAGATGGGAAACATCCGGAACCAGTGCTCCTGGGTCCACAAGGACGACCCGGAAAAAGCCACGGAAAAATCCAAAGACATCGTTCGGATGGCGGTGGCCAAGGCACGGCTGCTGGAGCCGCTGACGGAATCGACCATGGGAATCACCCAGTCTGCGCTGGTGATCGGGGGCGGGGTTGCAGGAATGGCAACGGCCCGGACCATGTCGGCCCAGGGGTATCGCACCACGCTGATCGAGAAGACAGATGTCTTGGGGGGCCGGGCCCGTCAGCTTCACGAGACGTGGCGGGGAGAAGACATCCAGGGATACCTGGCGGAACTGACTGATGCGGTTCAATCGGACGACAACATCGAAGTGCT
>Ga0316575_10000017_pt1 | contig 43424 bp, 47 predicted proteins | sample J5NA_FD_203072 | JGI IMG/M metagenome (GOLD analysis project Ga0316575, IMG submission 203072) | Rhizosphere microbial communities from salt marsh grasses in Alabama, United States - J5-7_050615r2r3 | ecosystem: Host-associated > Plants > Roots > Rhizosphere | place: USA: Alabama | collected...
GCAAGGAGCGCCTGATGTTGGGAGGACAAGAAAGCGGCTGATTAAATGCAGTAGCCAATGGATCTGTTAATTTGCAATTCTGGGCTCTTACCCTCTTGTTAATTCGACATTGGACCAAAATAAACTGCAACTTATTGGTCTTTGGAGTATTGCATAGAGTTTTGACGCATATTTCTAATCGTATATTCTAAGTTGGTAGTAGATGGATATTCGATAGCGTGAGGGCCACCAACAAAACAAAGGGTTGCGGCAATGCATGCCTTTCGCATTTTCGACCGGCGATGCAAGTTCCCGGCAAATAGTCGGCATTGTCTACCGGCCCTCTTCTGGACAGGCAAAGCTATATAGTGTGTCATTGATCGCAGGTACCCAAAATCCCGATGTAACCTTTTATTAAACTCGCACGAATACATCGGTGCGTGGATGCAAGGCCGCGAAGTAATCAAGTCCGGTGAAATTGAATCTGTGCATTTTTATGCAGGGAAATTTGGCTTGCTGCGGCCCATGGCCGGCATCAGGCTCTCGTTAATAAATCAATGAAAGGGGTATTACCATGAAAAACAGTCAGATTATTTCCGCTGCAATGGGCACGTTGCTGGTGCTGGGACTGTCCAGCGTTAATGCAAATGCAGCCGATAAAAAGCCGCAAATGGAAAAATGCTTTGGCATTGCCAAGGCGGGCATGAATGATTGCTCCAGCAACAAGAGCGCGCATTCCTGTGCCGGCCAGGCCACCAAGAACAATGATCCAAAGGATTTTGTCGCCGTGCCCAAGGGCACATGCGCGAAGATCGCCGGTGGTCATCTGATGGGCAGCGACACGATGAAGAAAATGTAATGAAAACGCCCGCAAACCATACATTGCCGAGCATCGCAGGCATAGGCTTGCGGGCGCCTCATTACGCCGAGGTACTGAATACTTTACCCGAGCTGGGCTGGGTTGAAGTGCACAGCGAGAATTTTTTTGGCGGCGGTGCACCGTTGCGCACCCTGAACAAGGTGCGCGAACATTATCCCGTCAGCCTGCACGGAGTGGGCATGGGGCTGGCATCGGCCGTTCCGCTGGATCGGGATCATCTGTCCGACTTGCGCCGCTTGTGCGATGCGATTGAGCCTGCCGCGGTATCGGAACATCTGTGCTGGAATACCGCGCTTGAAGATGGCAACGGCAGCCGGATGGTGGTCAATGACCTGCTGCCGTTTCCCTATACGCAGGCATCGCTGTCGAATGTGGCAGACCGCGTGCAGCAGGTGCAGGAACGGCTCGGTCGCCGGCTGCTTGTGGAAAATCTTTCCAGCTATCTGTCGTTTGCACAAAGCGAAATGAGTGAAGGCGAATTCCTCGCCGAACTGGTGCGGCGCACCGGCTGCGGCATCCTGTTCGACGTGGAGAACCTGTACGTGAATGCGCGCAATCTCGGCGTGGATGCCGGCGCTTTCATTGCGAAACTTCCTGCAGAAGCGGTCGGAGAATATCACTTGGCCGGTTTCAGTACCCGGGACGGTTGCCTGGTCGATACGCACGACCATCCGGTCCACCCGGAGGTCTGGCAGCTGTACGAGGTCGCGCTGCAGCACCTCGGCCCGCGACCCACGCTGATCGAATGGGACAGCGACATACCGGCGTTGCCGGTCTTGATGGGCGAAGCCGCGAAGGCCCGGCAGCGACTGGAGGAATGCCATGCCTGCGCTGAATGAGGTGTTGTCCGGGTTTGCGCAGGCGATCGTGCACGGCGATGAGGCGCCGGTGGAAATCGACAATATCTATCCGCATTATTCTGCTGCCACCGCCCTCGAGATCTATCGCAATAATTACCGCGGCAACCTGCACGACACGCTGGCGGGCGCCTATCCGCTGATCAAACAACTCGTCGGCGATGAATTCTTCCGTTACATGGCCAGGAAATTCATCGAGCAATATCCGTCGCGCAGCGGCAACCTTCACCGCTACGGCGCGGAGCTCGCAGATTTTCTCGTTTCGTTCGAACCAGCGCAGGGGCTGCCCTACCTGCCCGATGTGGCGGCGCTGGACTGGGCCTGTCACCGCGCCTATTTTGCCGGGGATTCCACCGCGCTGGACCTCGCGGAGCTGGCACAGATACCGCCCGAACAATATCCGCAACTGATTCTGCGCATCCATCCGTCCTGCCACCAGGTATGTTCGCGATACCCGGTCGTCGCGATCTGGCGCGCGCATCAGCCCGGCGCGGATCCTGATTTCACAATCGATCCGGATAGCGGTGCAAGCAATGCGCTGGTCTGCCGGAATGACGGTGCGGTCATCGTCGAAGAACTGTCGCCGGCAGATTCAAACTGGCTGCAGGCCATCCGGGCGGGGGCTACGCTCGGCGACGCAACCGCTGCGGCACTGGAAATCGACCCGGGTTTCGATCTGCAGGCTGTATTGCTGAAGCTGGTCGGGCAAGGCGTGCTGTGCGGTTTCAAATTGAAGGAGGAAGCATGAATCAGTTGAAGCGCATCATCCGTTTTTATTATTCCGCATCGCACCTGCCCGAATATCTGGCGCCCCTGATGGATCTGGGCTTGCGGTTGTATCTTGCCAACGTGTTTTTCAAATCGGGCTATACCAAGATACTGAGCTGGGACAGCACGCTGTACCTGTTCAATGACGTCTACCACGTGCCGTTGTTGCCTCCCGATGTGGCGGCTACCATGGCGGCCAGCGCAGAGCTCGGTTTGTCGGTTCTGCTGGTGCTGGGGCTGTTAGGCCGCTTTGCCGCTTCCGGGCTGTTCATCCTCAATATCGTGGCGGTGATTTCCTATGCCGACCTGAGCGAGGCGGGGCTGAACCAGCATCTGTCCTGGGGGATACTGCTGGGCGTGCTGCTGGTACTGAGCCGCGGCCGGTGGTCGATCGACGCGTTGCTGGAAAGATGGCTGCGCAAACCGGCATAGGAGTCTGTGCGCCGAACACAATCCGGGCAGACAATGTAAAATTCCATCGACGTATTCGTTTATGGATGAACGTATTGTTCGATTTGCCAAACAAGAAAGGAGCCCGGAATATGAAATACCAAAATTCACTAGCCGCCACCGCACTGACCAGTCTGCTCGCGCTCGGCCTCAGTGCAGCAGCAAATTCCGCCCATGCTGCTGCCGATCAGGAAAAGTGCTTCGGCATCGCCAAGGCGGGACAGAATGCGTGCAACAGCAATCCCAAGATGCACTCCTGCGCCGGCCATTCGAAAGTCGACAACGACCCCAATGATTTCATCCCCGTTCCGGCGGGAACCTGCCTGAAAGTAGGGGGCAGCCTTCAACCTGGAAAGGAAATGCCCGTACCCGCCAAGAAGATGTGATGTGTCAGGCGCATGCGCCGCTACTATAATGGAGCCTTGAGCAGCACAATAATTTTGACACACGGAACGGATTCGTAATGCTTCAGCGCAGGATATGGTGGGTGTTTCTGCTTGTGCTCGCGGTGGGTGTTGCGGTGTCGGTTCGCATCATCACGCTGGGGGACTCGGTGCAGGCGGTGAACCGGATGTTCATCGCAGAGAAGCTGCCATTGTCGCAGCGCATCGGCGAGTTGCGCGGTGTCATCGCCGACGAGGAACGCCTGCTTTACGAATATTATTCCTACACCGCAACCCGGGACGCATTCCAGACCCAGCGCGCGCTGAACCGCGCGCGACTTGACGCCATCGTCGACCAGCTGGAAAAGGACGTGGATTCGCGAGAGCAGGTGAGGGAATTGCGCACCCGGCTCATCGCGCTGGACGAATTGTCCGACGAATTATCGAAAACGCTTTCCAGCAAGGTCGTGAACTGGGATCTGGCCCGGGCGATCCTGGCGCAGGTTAAACCCAAGGTCAGGCAGATTGAAAGCACCCTGGCCGCGATGTCGGCGGCCAACCAGCGCGCGGTCGACATGTTGGGTAACGACTCGCGCAGCAGTGTCTCGACCATGGTGCGCTGGGTCATCGGCTTTTCGGTATTGATTTTCGGTGTTGCCTTTTTCGTGGGCTACTATGTCGTCGCGATCATCCGCGAGGGAATGGAGCGCCGCAGGCTGGCGATGTTTGCCGAGCGCAACCCGAATCCGGTACTGCGCCTCGGCACAACGGGAGAGGTGAGCTATGCGAACCCGGCGACCGCCGAATTGCTCGCCAGGCTGAATCTACCTCCGAATGACTCCGGAAAACTGCTGCCTGAAGAGATGCAACACCATCTGGATGAAGCCCGTTTGAACCAGGCTTCCAACCGGCAATTCGAATACACGCTCGGCAAGCTCACGCTGGAATGTACCGTGGCCTACCTTGCGGACTTTTCCGAATTCCATGTCTACATCAAGGACGTCACAGCGCGCAGGGAGGCAGAGGAAAATCTCGCCTATCAGGCGTTCTTCGATCCCGCCACCGGGCTGCCCAACCAGTACCGTCTGCGTGAAGATCTGGGCAAGGCGGTCGAACAACAGCGCGCGGGCACGGTGATGATGATCGTTGCCGACCGCGAACAGGAAATCTTCGAAAGCCTGGGTGCGGTTGAAACCGAGCGCTGGCTGGTCAAGGTTGCGCTGCGACTGCGCGATGGAATCAACGAAAACGAAGAGACGCTATATCGTTTTGGCGGGAATGCGTTCGTGCTGGTATGCTGGCCAGGAGATCTGGCCGGCGCTCAACGGCGCGCCGTGCAGTTGCTCGGCACCGCAAGGCGGCCGCTGCATGTCGAGCGACGCGAACTGTTTTCTACGCTGTCGATCGGGGCTGCGCTGATGAAAAGCGCTGCAGGCAGCGATCCGGCAATCATGGCTGAGGCTCAGGTACAGCAGGCCGCTTCCGCCTGCAACCGGGTGCGCCGCGCCGGAGGCAACGATTTTGCGGTCTATGACGAAGCGATGGGGCGCGCCGCCGCGAACACCCTGCGCATGATCACCGATTTGCAGCACGCGGTGGAAAATCAGGAACTGCTATTGCATTACCAGCCCAAGGTGGATACCGCGAGCGGACGCCTGGTCGGCATGGAAGCGCTGGTGCGCTGGATGCATCGCGAGTGGGGCATGATTTCTCCGGCCGAATTCATTCCCGTTGCAGAAGATACAGGGATGATCGTCGCGATCGGCCGCTGGGTGCTGCGCGAGGCCTGCCGGCAAAATGCAGCCTGGCAGAAGGCCGGGTTGCAACCGATCCGGGTGGCGGTCAATCTGTCCGCAAGGCAGTTCCGTTCAGACAACCTCCCGGCGGAAATCGATGAGGCGCTTGCCGAATCAGGACTTCCGGCAAGCTCGCTGGAGCTGGAAATTACCGAAAGCATGGTGATGGAAGACCCGGAACGGGTGATCGATCTGCTGGACAGGATACGCAGCCGGGGTGTTCACCTGTCGCTAGACGATTTTGGCACCGGCCACTCCTCTCTTGCCCATCTCAAGCGTTTCCCGATCGACTCTGTGAAGATCGATCGGGCTTTCATCAAGGACATGCCCGGGAATATCGATGATGTTGCGATTGCGAAAACCATCGTTGCGATGGCAAAAGCACTGGACCTGAGCACTGTTGCAGAAGGGGTGGAAACAGATGCGCAGCTCGAACTGCTGAAAACCCTGGGCTGCGACGAAATACAGGGATATTTATTCAGCCGTCCGTTGCCGGCAGATGATTTTCTCGCCTACTATCGCGCGAAATTCTGAGCGGAGCCGCCGATCGATCAGTTCAATTGCTGGCCATGCTCGCGCGTCGCATGGAACTGGATTTTCGGCCAGCGCTCCTGTGCCAGGCGCAGGTTCACGCCGGTATCGGCAAGATAGGCATAGTTGCCATCCACGTCTCTGGCCAGACGAGCCTGATTGGCCTTCACGAATTCGCCGAGATGATTCTTGTCCGCGCAGGTCACCCAGCGTGCGGTATGGATGCCTGCGCGTTCGAATACCGCATCCACGCCGTATTCGGATTTCAGCCGGTGCTCGACCACTTCGAATTGCAATTGGCCTACCGCGCCGATCAGCGGATTGGAATCCTGCAGCGGTTCGAACACCTGCACCGCGCCTTCTTCGCCCAGCTGGCGCAGTCCCTTTTGCAATTGCTTGGCTTTCATCGGGTCGCGCAGCCGTGCGCGGCTGAACAGCTCCGGCGCGAAGTAGGGGATGCCCTTGAAGGTGAGCGCCTCGCCTTCGGTGAGCACGTCGCCGATCTGCAGCTGGCCGTGGTTGTGCACGCCGATGATGTCTCCGGCGTAAGCCTCTTCCATGCGGGTACGCTCGTTTGCCATGAAGGTTACCGCGTTGGCCAGCTTCATCTCCTTGCCGGTGCGGCGATGTTTTACCTTCATACCCGGTGTGTACTTGCCGGAGCAGATGCGCAGAAACGCGATACGGTCGCGGTGGTTCGGGTCCATGTTGGCCTGGATCTTGAACACGAAGCCGGTGAACGCAGGTTCTGTCGGATGGACCACGCGCACGTCGGTCTCGCGCGGCAAAGGCGAGGGCGCCCAATCTACCAGCGCGCGCAGGATTTCGCGCACGCCGAAGTTGTTCACGCCGGAGCCGAAGAACACCGGCGACTGCTGTCCGCCGAGAAATTCCTGCAGATCGAACGGCGCGCCTGCACCCATGATCAGTTCGGTTTCGTCGCGCATGGTCTGCATTTCGGCAGGACATTGTTTTGCCAGTTGCTCGATCTGATCGCCGCGCAGGGTTTCGACTTCCTGCCCGGCCTTGGCTTCGCCCGGCACGAAGCGCAGCACTTCGTCGTTGAGCAGGTGATACACACCCTGAAAGCGCTTGCCTATGCCGATCGGCCAGGTTACCGGCGCACATTTTATCTTCAGCACCGATTCGATCTCATCCAGCACTTCCAGCGGATCGCGCACCTCCCGGTCCATCTTGTTGATGAACGTGATGATCGGCGTGTTGCGCAAGCGGCACACTTCCAGCAACTTGATGGTCTGCGCTTCCACGCCCTTGGCCGCGTCCACAACCATCACCGCCGCATCAACCGCGGTCAGCACGCGATAGGTGTCCTCGGAGAAATCCTGGTGGCCGGGCGTATCGAGCAGATTGATCACGCAGTCGTCGTAGGCAAACTGCATCACCGAGCTGGCCACCGAGATGCCGCGCTGCTTTTCGATATCCAGCCAGTCGGAAGTCGCATGCCGGCCGCTCTTGCGCGCCTTTACAGTGCCGGCCATCTGGATCGCGCCGCCGAACAGCAGCAGTTTTTCGGTGAGCGTGGTCTTGCCCGCGTCAGGGTGGGAAATGATCGCGAAAGTGCGGCGCCGCTTTACTTCCCGCTCGATATCGCCGGCGCGCGCGGTTGCATCGGAACTGGCCGATGGGATACTTGTGTTTGCTGCTTCGCTGACATTATTCATAGTGCTGCTTTCGCCGGTGCAACCGGATCGTGAAAAAGAAAAAGGCCCGCACGATTTCGTGTAGACCTTTCAAACCGGATCAGGAATGCCCCGAGTCGATTTTGCGTGTCCAGGCACGCGAAAAGTATTAACCAGAATTGCCGGGTCGATCATCCTGCCTGATCAGCCGGAATCGACAGGCCGGGACCGGGAACAGCCGGCCGGGGGCAATTGTTATGCATGAAAATCGTGTGCAATTGTAGCATGAGAGCCGCCAAAGCCGAATTCGGCGTGACGGGCAACAGCCTGAAATATATTGCGGAACCGGCGCGATATGCGATACTTGACACAGTTGCAAAGGGGGAAGTTATGGGCAATAGATCAGCAAGGCCCGATTTGCCGAAAACAGATTCGGAGGCACAGTTCGCCGAGGGTTTGCGAGCTGCCGCTGAAAAGCATCTGGCGCAGATGGCACCTGCGGATAGGCCGTCCCGTCCCGTCGAAGAAATATTCCATGAACTGCAGGTGTGCCAGGTCGAACTTGGGATGCAGCGCCAGGAGTTGCAGCGCGCGCAGCTGATGATGAAGGAATTGCGCGACCGGTACACCGACTTCTACGATCTCGCGCCAGTCGGCTATGTCACGCTAAGCAGCGATGCCCGGATAGAGGAAATCAACCTGACCGGCGCGACCCTGCTGGGGGATGAACGCGGTAAGCTGCTGCACAAGCGCTTTGATGCCTTCGTTGCCGCTGAAGATATCAAGGACTGGACAGAATATTTCATCGACTTGCTGCAGCAGGAAGACAAGCTGACCTGCGAATTGGCTATCGTGCACGAAGACAAGACTTGCTGCCAGGTCAGGCTGGACAGCCTGCGCCTGCAGAAGGACGGCAAATCGACGGTGGTGCGCGTGGTGATGACCGACATTTCCGAAAACAAGCGGTTCGAGGATGAGTTGCGCGAACAGGAAGCGTTCTATCGCATGATCACCGAGAACGTCGATGATTTCATCGCGGTGCTCGATTTGGACGGGCGACGGCTCTACAACAGTCCCTCCTACACGCGCTTGTTCGGCGACCCCGAATCCCTGAAGGGCACCGATTCGTTTGCAGAGATACATCCCGATGACCGCGAACATGTGAGGCGGGTGTTCATGGAGACCGTAAGGACCGGCATCGGACTGCGCATCGAATACCGTTTCTCGATGCCAGATGGCAGCATCCGCTACATGGAATCATGCGGCGGCGTGATCAGGAACAGCATGGGGCGACCGTCCCGCGTCGTCGTTGTGTCGCGCGACATCACCGAACGCATCAAGGCCGAGGACCAGATCCGCAACCTGGCCTTTTACGACGCCTTGACCAAGCTGCCCAACCGCCGCATGTTCGACGATCGCCTGAACCAGGCAATGGCGGCCAGCAACCGCTCCGGCCGCTATGCCGCGCTGATGTTCCTGGATATGGACAATTTCAAGCCGCTGAATGACCAGTACGGGCACAGTGCGGGCGACCTGCTATTGAAGGAAGTTGCGCACCGCATCATCAGTTGCGTCCGCGAAGTGGATACTGTTTCGCGATTCGGCGGCGATGAATTCGTGGTGATGCTGACCGAACTGGACACCGACAAGCAATCCTCGATTGCCCAGACCGGGGTGGTTGCCGAAAAGATCCGTGCCATCCTCGCCAGACCCTACAGGCTGGTGCTGCAACAGGAGGGCGATACCGAAAAAATAATCGAATATCACTGCAGCTCTAGCATCGGTGTAGTAATGTTCATCGATCACGAATACCGGCCAGCCGACCTGCTGAAGCGGGCCGACAAGGTGATGTACGAGGCCAAGGAAAGCGGGCGCAACCAGGTCCGCTTCCTCGATATCTGACGGCGGCATCCGGCTACACGGATTAGCGAAGCGCGCCTTTGCCGTTACCACTTCAGAATGTTTTTCCCCAGCCACAGCCCGATGATGCCGAACGCGATCATCGGCAGGTAATGCCATTCGATCACATGCATGATCGAGTTGTTCACCTCGTATAGCCTCAGCCATATCGCGCCGATACTGAACGCGAAGAGCAGCGCGCAGCAGCCGGCCAGATGATAGTGGGTGCTGGCAAATTTGCGCATCACATAGAATATCCAGGCGGCCGGCAGGAACGACATCATGGTTATGCCCAGGGTGCATTGAAAACTGTGCACCGGCAGCGGCGCCGGGGGGTTGTCTGCCTGCCATGCGAGGAACATCACCAGCAAAAACAGCGCGAAAGCGATCAGCGGCGCGAATGCCAGCCGGCGCAGCTGGTGTATATCCGGAAACGACAGCAATGACGCGCTCAGGGATGTCGTGATGAAGATGCCGGCCAGTGCAGCGAGTTCAGCGACGAACATGGGCTGGTGGAGTTTGGCCGGCAGGTCCGGGCGCACCCCGGAAAATGCCAGCGCGACGACAAGATAGGCAACAGCCCACCCCATCCATTTCAGGCTCAGCTTGTAAGGATGGGGCGCAGGCTTCACTGTCATATTGTCGTGCGCCAGACGGTTGATCAGTTCATTGATATTTCCCATTATTTGTCCAGTTTTTGCCGCAATATCCGGTAGGCGCGGTGGGCCGCGACCTTGACCGCAGATTCGTTCATGCCCAGTTTCTCCGCCACTTCCTTCGCGGTATAGCCCTCCTGATGCATCAATTGCAGTATGGTCGCCTGCTTCTGCGGGAGTTTTCCGATTTCCCCACTGATGGATTCGTATGAAATGACAGATTCGGTTACATTTTCATGCAAAAAATCTTCCAGCCCGGAAATATCATCCGCATGATGCAACTTGTCGGCATAATGCGAGCGCAGATAATCCTGCAGCCGGAATTTTGCGATTGAATACACCCACGGCTTGTAGGGCCGGTTGCCGTCATAGGTGTGACGTGCCTTGTGGATGGACAGCAGGATTTCCTGCAGCAGGTCGTCCGTTTCGTTGGTAAAGCTGAGCCGCTTCGCCAGGTACGGCCTGAGGAATCGCGAGGTTTCCTGCAGTACTTTCGCGTAAGCACGCTGGTCCCCGCCTAGGGCTTGCCGCATCAACGCTTCAAGATGGTCAGTTTTGTCAGTCACGCGAACCTTTGATGTAACCTTTTCAGTGCGCCGCCCGAATTACCCGGCATGCAGGGCGAATCATAACTGGTTTTGATAATTGCCTTGAACCCGATATCGAATCCGACAGTCGAAGATGATCCAGGAGGAAACAGACATGCAGCGCAGACATTTTTTATACACCTTGTCAGGACTTACCCTGGCCATGGCGACACGTTCCTTTGCCGATCAGCTTCCAGCCGGCGGCATGGTGACCATCATGCAATTTTCCGATGACGGAAAACCTCTGGGACTAGCAACTCTTGCGCGCGTGAACAAGGATGCAGAATGGAAAAAGCGGCTGTCGCCGCTGGCCTACGAAGTGACGCGCGAGCAGGGCACCGAACGGGCATTTTCACAGCCGGGCTACGACCGGCATGAGCCCGGCCTGTACCGCTGCGTGTGTTGCGACAACGCGCTGTTCGATGCGGCGACCAAATACGATTCCGGGACCGGCTGGCCGAGTTTCTGGCAACCGATCGCTCCGCAAAACGTGCGCGAGATCACAGACCACATGTTCGGGATGACGCGCACCGAGGTGCGCTGCACCCTGTGCGATGCGCATCTTGGCCATGTATTTAACGACGGACCGCAACCGACCGGATTGCGCTATTGCATGAATACCGTTGCGTTGCGTTTCGTACCAAAACCAAAGCATGCCTGATCCATCATGCTGATCTTTGTGCTGGCCTATCTCGGCGGCGTGCTGACCATTTTCAGCCCGTGCGTGCTGCCGGTGTTGCCTTTCATCTTTGCCCGTTCGGACAGGTCGTTCCGGCGTTCCGGTTTGCCGATCCTGATCGGCATGGCCGCGACCTTCACGGTGCTGGCCAGCCTAGCGGCAGTCGGAGGTGCATGGCTGGTTGCATTGAACCAGTACGGCCGCTATGCGGCGATGCTGCTTCTATTGCTGATGGGGCTGGCGCTGGTGTTCCCGGCGTTGGCGGATCGGATGATGCGCCCGTTCGTCGCGTTCGGCGGCCGATTGCAACAGCGCGCCGACCGGGAATCCAGCATCAGGGGCTCGCTGCTGCTGGGCGTCGCGGTCGGGTTCCTGTGGGCACCCTGCGCCGGACCCATTCTCGGGCTGGTGCTGGCCGGCGCTGCGCTGAACGGCGCGAATCTGCACAGCGCGTTGCTGCTGCTGGTGTTTGCGGCCGGCGCGGCATCTTCGCTGGCGCTGGCGCTGCTGGCCGGCGGACGCGTGTTCAGCCTGATGAAGCGGGGGCTGGGTGCGGAAGAATGGCTGCGGCGCGGACTGGGCGTCGCGGTGCTGGCCGGAGTGGTCGCGATTGCGCTGGGCTGGGATACGCGTTTCCTGGCGCAATTCGACTTTTTGAACACGGCCGGGACCGAACAGAAGCTGATCGCGCAACTGGCGAAGCCGGCCGCTGTCCGTCAATCCGCCACGCCCGCTGAAGCCAGTCTGCCGCTGATGCCATCTTTCGATGGTGCGACAAAGTGGTTCAACTCTCCGCCGCTTGCCAGCGGGTCGCTGCGCGGCAAAGTGGTGCTGGTGGATTTCTGGACCTATTCCTGCATCAATTGCCTGCGTACCTTGCCCTATCTGAAAGCCTGGGACCGGAAGTATCGCGACCAGGGGCTGGTCATCATCGGGGTGCACACGCCTGAGTTCGCGTTCGAGAAGGATCCGCGCAATGTCGGGCAGGCGATCAGCGATCTGGGCATCAAATATCCGGTCGTGATGGATAACCGGTATGCGGTCTGGAATGCATACAACAACCAGTACTGGCCCGCCCATTATCTGATAGATGCGAATGGTCGGATCCGCGAACACCACTTCGGCGAAGGCGCGTATGACGAAACCGAGCGGATGATACGCTCCCTGCTCGAGGAGGCGCATCAGGACAAAATTGTGCTGGCCGGCGGCCTGGTGCACGTTGCGGGATCGGGCGCGACGGAGGCGGCATCCGCCGGTGCGCGTTCGCCGGAAACCTACCTGGGCTATGCGCGCCAGCAGAATCTGTCTTCGCCCGAGCCGGTCAGCAAGGACAGGGCGGCAAATTACAGCGCGCCGCGCAAGCTTGAAGCGGATCATTGGGCTCTGGCCGGGGAATGGCTGGTTGGAGGCGAATCCTGCGTGTTGCATACTTCCGGCGGCTCGATCAGTTACCGTTTCCGCGGCCGCGATCTGCATCTGGTGCTGGGCTCGCCGGGCGGCAAACCGGTGCGTTTCAGGGTCACGCTGGACGGTGTGGCTCCCGGTGCGAACCACGGGACAGATACCGATGCCCGTGGCAACGGCATGGTTCGCGAGCAGAGGCTATACCAGCTTGTGCGGCAACGCGGGAAGATCGGGGTCCACACCTTTCGCATCGAGTTTCTCGATCCCGGTGTCCATGCATTTGCGTTTACTTTCGGCTGATTCTAAAGGAGTGTCATCATGCTAAGTATCAATATTATCCGTCGTTATTTTTTCAGCGCCGGCCTGTGCGTCGCTCTCGGTATGGTCCCGCTGTCAAACGCGGCCTCCGCACCGCTTCAGGAAACGGCGGTATTCGCCGGGGGATGCTTCTGGGGAGTGGATGCGGTATTCAAGCACGTCAAGGGCGTGACCGACGTGGTGTCGGGCTATTCGGGGGGTGCCGCTGATACGGCGCATTACGAGATGGTGAGCCAGGGCAACACCGGCCACGCCGAATCGGTGCGCGTTCATTTCAATCCGGCGCAGGTTACTTATCAGCAACTGCTGCAGGTATTTTTCAACGTGGCTCATGATCCGACCCAGCTGAATCGCCAGGGACCGGATACCGGCAGCCAGTATCGCTCGGTGGTCTTCTATACCAGCGACAAACAGCGCAAGACCGCGCAGGACTATATCCGGCAGCTCACCGCCGCACACACGTTTTCAGACCCCATCGTCACGCAGGTCGTGCCGCTGAAGCAGTTCTACCCGGCCGAGGCGCATCACCAGAATTATCTGGCGTTGCACCCGCTCCAGCCCTATATCGTTTTCAACGACCTGCCCAAGCTGGAGCATTTGCGCGAAAGATTTCCGGCGCTGTACCACTGATTGCAGGGGAGGGAGCCGATGCGGTTGGATCCGGGGTGGGTTACCTTGATGCGTCAGGGCTGAAACACCGGCACCTTCAGCGACCGTATATATCCTCGAAACGCACGATATCGTCTTCGCCCAGGTATTCACCGCTTTGCACCTCGATCATGACCAGATCGACCACGCCGGGATTCTCCAGGCGGTGTTTGTGTCCAGCCGGGATATAGGTGGATTCGTCAGTATTGATGAACAGCTCCTGCTCGCCGTTGACGACCCTGGCCATGCCGCTGACCACAACCCAGTGCTCGCTGCGATGGTGGTGCATCTGCAGGCTCAGTCGCCCGCCGGGCTTGACCACGATGCGCTTGATCTTGAAGCGCGGGCCTTCCTCCAGAACGGTATAGGTCCCCCAGGGGCGATGCACGGTGGTGTGCAGTTTGTACGTTTCATGGCCTTCAGCCTTGAGGTGCGCGTATAGAAGTTTCACGTCCTGGACGCGATTGCGATCCGCAACCAGCAGCGCATCGGGGGTGTCTATAACGACCAGGCCGTCGATCCCGAGCGCGCCGACAATGCGCTGGCTGCTCTGGATATAGCAGTTGCTGACATCATGCAGCATGACTTCGCCGGCAATCCGGTTGCCGTGGGCATCCGGCGGGGTCAGTTCGCCGACTGCGTTCCACGATCCGATATCGCTCCAGCCGATGCTGCACGGTACCACGGCGACGTTGCCGGACTTTTCCATCACGGCATAGTCGATGGAGTCGTCCGGTACGCGGCTGAACGATTCCGGGTCGAGTTCGATCTGTGTGTAGCTTTTTCCTTCGGCACGTCGTGACTGTTCCAGACAGGTTCGGGTCTGGTCGAGAATTTCCGGGCAATACAGCTGCATTTCGGCCAGCATGGTTCCCGCCGTGAAGCAGAACATGCCCGAGTTCCACAGGAAGTTGCCGGAGGCCAGATACTGGCGGGCCGTTTCAAGGCTGGGCTTTTCGACAAATCGCACGACCGAGTTGCCGTCCGCCTCGATATAGCCGTAGCCGGTTTCGGCTGAGCTGGGCTTGATGCCGAAAGTGACCAGTTTTTTCTGTGTGGCCAATTGCACGGCCTGCGCCACGGCCTGCGCAAATGCGGGCTGGTCTGTGATCAGGTGATCAGCGGCCAGCACCAGCAGGATCGCATCCTTGCCATGGCTCGCAGCCACGTGCAGCGCAGCCGCAGCTATCGCGGGAGCGGTGTTCCGTCCGAAAGGTTCGAGGATGAAGCTGTTGGCGAGATTCCTGTGGTGGTCGCCTGCGATCTCGCGGTACTCATCTTCGGTCTTGAACACGAGCTCGCGGTTGGTAACGGTGAGCGTCTCCGCGACATTCGGCAGGGTCACGCCGCGCAGCCAGGCTTTTTGCAGCAGGCTCTGCCCGTCCGCCAGGCGGATGAACGGTTTGGGGTGCAGTTCGCGGGATACCGGCCAGAGCCGGGAGCCTGCTCCGCCGCACAGGATCGTCGGGATCAATTTCATAGGGTAACCACAGGCATATTGATGTTCGTCCGCGCGATTGTACTGAGTTACACGCAGGATGAGCAAAAAATCCATTACGTGCCGGGATCGGGAAATTGACATTAGTTCTAATTAGAACTATTATCACGCCGGTTATAACAGCCGGATTGTTGATGCGTTCCCCGAAATTTCTGTCGCTGCTCCGCGAACTGTCCTGCACTTACCAGGCGTTTGAAGCTTATTCCTCTGCGCATGTGCGATCGACGGGACTGACGCCGGCGCAATTCGACATTATCGCCACCCTGGGCAACACGGCAGGCATGACCAGCAGGGAATTGGGAGAAAAGACACTGATCACCAAAGGCACGCTGACCGGAGTGGTGGACCGTCTGGTGGACAAGAAGCTGGTGCGGCGGAGCGCTTTCCCCGGCGACGGACGATGCCAGATCATCCAACTCACCGCGCAAGGGGAAAAACTTTTTGCAAGCGTCTTTCCGGCGCAGCTTGCGCATATGCGGCGCGCTTTTGCGCAATTTTCGGAGAAGGAACTGGCCGAAATCGGCGACAGTCTGAGCAGCTTGCGGGAAGCCTTTGCAAAAGCCCAAGTCTCAGGCCGATAAGAATTTTGCGTATCCCGCGGATTTTCCGGGTGACGTGTTTGCAGGGCCTCCTGCCCTGAAAGCGGGAGGAAATTTCATGTCGTTTCAATCTTAAAGGAGTTTCAAAATGTCAGACAAGCAAGCAGTAATCGCACAGAAGGGGCCCTACCCAGTCCAGGTGGAGGCAGGGAAAAGCTACTGGTGGTGCGCCTGCGGCAAAAGCGCGACACAGCCGTTCTGCGACGGCAGCCACAAGGGAAGCGAATTTTCCCCGGTTGAGTACAAGGCCGAAAAATCGGAGGGAGTCTATTTTTGCGGCTGCAAGCACAGCGGCAAAGGCGTGCTGTGCGACGGTACTCATAACAAACTGTAAAGCCGGCTTGATGTAGCCGGAAACACGGGCCACATCAAGCCCCGGATCGCCATGATGCGCGAATTTTTCACGATGCGATTTGAAAGGGCCGGGGTTCGGAGCACTTAATCCGCACTCCCGGAAAATCCGCGAATGAGTTCGCGGTGATTGCATTCGGTGCAACGCCGGCGTAGAGTGCCGCCGCATTCTTCCAAAGTGAACGGTTGGGGCATGAGCAGTACACAAGCAGAACAGAAGTTATCCCCCCTTTTGCTGGGAGCAATCGGCGTGGTATATGGCGATATCGGCACCAGTCCGCTGTATGCGCTGCATGCTACCTTTGCCGGTTCTCATCCTCTCCCTGTCATAGCTGCCAACATCCTGGGCGTGCTGTCGGTGATGTTCTGGACCATCATGTTGCTGGTGTCATTCAAATATGTCGGCATCATGATGCGAGCGGATAACAATGGTGAGGGAGGATCGTTGTCATTGCTGGGCCTGGTAAGCAGGCTAACTGAACAGAAAACCGGGTTGAAGTGGTTTGTCACCACGCTCGGTATTTTTGCAGCCGCATTATTCTTCGGTGACAGCATGATTACGCCGGCGATTTCGGTGCTGTCTGCAGTCGAAGGTCTGGAGGTTATTTCGAACCAGTTCAGCGTCTACATCCTGCCCGTCACCATGATCGTTCTGACCGGTTTGTTTTTCATCCAGAAGCGCGGCACGGGGGCGGTAGGAATTGCATTCGGCCCGATTATGATTCTCTGGTTTACCTGCCTTGCAGTGTTTGGTGTCATCGCCATCGCACGGAGCCCGGAAGTTTTATATGCGCTTAATCCTGTTTATGCCTTGCGCTTTTTGACCGCTGACTCGCGCATTGCATTCCTGGCGCTTGGCGCCATCGTTCTTGCCGTTACCGGCGGTGAGGCGTTGTATACCGACATGGGGCATTTTGGTAAATTCCCGATCCGTTTAAGCTGGTTTTCCTTTGTGATGCCTGCGCTGGTGTTGAACTATTTCGGACAGGGGGCGTTGCTGCTGCATAATCCGGAAGCGATCGACAACCCGTTTTATCTGCTTGGCCCCGCCGGGGCGCTGATTCCGATGGTGCTGCTGGCTACTGCCGCAACGGTCATTGCCTCGCAAGCCGTTATCTCAGGGGCATTTTCCGTAGCGAGTCAATCCGTGCAAATGGGTTTCCTGCCGCGTATGGAAATCCGCCAGACTTCCGATAAAGCACAAGGGCAGATCTATGCGCCATTTACCAATTGGACGCTTTATCTGGCGGTGGTTTTTCTGGTATTCACGTTTCAAAGCTCGAGTAATCTGGCCGCGGCATATGGTATCGCCGTTACCGGAACCATGGCGATAGACACTTTGCTGGTCGCTTTTGTCGCTGTACTGCTATGGCGCTGGCCATTGCTTGTCGCCATTCCGGTTATCTCGGTGTTGCTGATCGTGGATTTGACTTATTTTGCCGCCAACACCCTCAAAATTCCTCAAGGAGGCTGGTTTCCGCTGTGCGTTGCACTGGTGTCGTTTACTGTGCTCACCACATGGAAGCGCGGCAGAAAACTATTGCTTGATGAAACCACACGCTTGAAGGTTCCATTGCAGGCAATCATTGACGGTGTTGACGATATGTCGAGAGTGAGCGGTACGGCAGTATTCCTGATCCCTGATGGTGACGGAGCGCCGTCCGCCATGCTGCACAACCTGAAGCATAACCATGTGCTGCACGAACGCAACATACTGCTGACCGTAGTGGTCGAGGACAAGCCCTATGTCACAAGGGGCAATCGTTTCCTGATCAAGGATCTTGGCAAAAACTTCTATCGCGTGAAATTGTTCTACGGATTCATGCAAACCCCCGATATTCCATTTGCGCTGGAATTATGCGGTTCAGAAGCGTTGCCCTTCGACATGATGGACACATCATTTTTTGTTTCACGCGCATTGATCGTTTCCAGTCCGAAGCCCGGCATGGCCAAATGGCGCGAGCGCCTGTTCGTGGCATTATCCAAAAATGCCATGAACGCAACAGATTTCTTCAATATTCCGGCCAACCGGGTCGTCGAGATGGGGACCCGGATCGAGATCTGACTCAGGCCTTGTTGTCTGTTTATGTTGTCACGATTGCCTTGATGTCTTGCGAGACCTGGCCGATAGAAAATCGGTGCGATTGCAGGCCATCCAGGTATATTCATATGTCGCGAACGAGGTTGAAGCAGCATATGAATCAGGGGATAATCCGCGCCTGATTCGTTTAAGGTCTTGCAATGACAGAATATCTGCTGATTCTCATCAGCGCGGTGTTTGTGAACAACATCGTAATGGTCAAGATTCTCGGTTTGTGTCCGTTCATGGGGGTATCCAGAAAACTGGAAACCGCCATAGGCATGGGGGCAGCCACCACCTTCGTGCTGACCCTTGCATCGGGTTCGAGTTACCTGATCAACCATTACCTGCTCGGCCCGGAACTCTCATACCTGACCACGCTGTCGTTCATCGTGGTGATCGCCGGTATCGTGCAGTTTACCGAGATGGTGGTGCAGAAGACCAGCCCGTTGCTGCACCAGGTGCTGGGCATCTATTTGCCGCTGATCACCACCAACTGTGCGGTGCTCGGTATTCCGCTGCTCAATGTGCAGGCAAAACACAATTTCGTCGAATCGATCTTCTTCGGCATGGGAGGTGCGCTGGGATTTTCGATGGTGCTGGTGCTGTTCGCCGCGATGCGCGAACGGCTCGAAGGCGCGGATGTTCCGGTGATCTTCAAAGGCTCGGCGATCGCAATGGTCACTGCCGGACTGATGAGCCTGTCCTTCATGGGATTCTCCGGATTGATCAAGTAATGGGAAGCACCAATTGTTAAGCGCTTTGCTGGTGATGTCAGCGATTGCGACCGTGCTTGGCGCGGTGCTTGGATTTGCTGCGATCAAATTTCACACCGAAGGGAATCCGCTGGTCGACAAGATCGACGCGGTGCTGCCACAGACGCAGTGCGGGCAGTGCAGCTATCCCGGTTGCAAGCCCTATGCAACGGCCATCGCGGCAGGGGAGGCGGATATCAACCGCTGTCCGCCGGGCGGCGAAGAGGGAATACAGAAACTGGCTGACCTTCTCGGCGTGGAATTCAAACCATTCGGCAGCGATACCGCCGCACCCAAACCGAAGTCGATAGCACTGATCGATGAGACCACCTGCATCGGCTGCACCCTTTGCATCCAGGCTTGCCCGGTGGATGCGATCGTCGGCGCGGCCAAGCAGATGCACACCGTGATTGCAGCGGAATGCACAGGCTGCGAACTGTGCATTGCGCCCTGCCCGGTGGACTGCATCAGCATGCAGGTGATCGAGGAAAAGATCAGCAACTGGAAGTGGAAGTATCCGCTTCAGGCATCGGGCGCCGCAGCAGCCCAGATATCTGCAACCGGGGCGGCGCGTTGAGAAAGCTCCATCACTTTCACGGCGGTATCCATCCGCCGAGCAACAAGGAGCAATCCACCCGGACGGCGATCGTGCGTGCGCCGCTGCCTTCCAGGCTGGTGGTGCCGCTCCAACAGCATGCAGGCGAAACCGCAAAACCGGTTGTGCAGGCCGGAGACCATGTCCTTAAGGGACAGCTGATCGGCATGCCGGACGGCTTTGTATCGAGCGCGGTGCACGCGCCGACTTCTGGCACGATTACGGCGATCGACATGCAATTGATCGCGCATCCTTCCGGCCTGCCGAATCTTTGCGCGACGCTGATCCCGGACGGCAGGGAAGAATGGATAGAGCGCAAGCCGGTCAATTGCCGCGAGCGCAGCCCCGCCGAGTTGCAGAACCTGCTGCGCATGGCCGGCGTGGTCGGGCTGGGCGGCGCGGCCTTTCCCAGCGACGTCAAACTGCGCATCGGGGCCGGAAAGGTCGGCACATTGATTCTGAACGGTGCGGAATGCGAGCCGTTTATCACCTGCGACGACATGCTGATGCGCGAGCGCGCCGCTGATATCGTGCAGGGTGCGGAGCTGCTGCGCCAATTGCTGGATGCGGATGAGGTGTTGTACGGCATCGAGAACAACAAGCCGGACGCGATCGCCGCGCTGCAGCAGGCGATCAGTGACAGTGCACTGAACCATGAGGCGATTGCGATTCCGACGATCTATCCGGGAGGCAGCGCGAAACAGCTGATCCGCGTGATGACCGGGCTGGAGGTGCCCTCCGGAAAACTGCCCACCGATATCGGCGTGCAATGCTTCAACATTGCTACCGCCTTTACCGTGCATCGCGCGCTCGCGCTGGGCGAACCGCTGCTGTCGCGCATTGTCACCGTCACCGGCAACGTGCGCAATGCGCAGAACTTCGAGGCACTGATCGGCACGCCGATTGCCGAGCTGCTTGCGCTGGCTGGCGCGCTGCCCGACACTGACGGATACATCATGGGCGGCCCGATGATGGGCTTTTCGCTGCCTGATGTGCATGTTCCGCTGGTAAAGGCCACCAACTGCATCATCGCCGCATCCAAAAAGCTGTTTCCGCCGCCCGCGCCGGCTATGCCGTGCATACGCTGCACGCGCTGTGTCGAGGTGTGTCCGGCGGACCTGCAACCGCAGGATTTGTACTGGTTTGCACAATCGAGGGAATTTGGCAGGGCACAGGCATTCAGTCTGTTCGACTGCATCGAATGCGGCGCATGCAGCTATGTCTGCCCGAGCCACATCCCGCTGGTGCAGTATTACCGGTTTGCGAAGAGCGAGATTCGCGCGCGCGAGCACGACAAGCAGCTCGCGGACCAGGCAAGAGAACGACACGAGTTTCACGAGCAGCGCATCGAGCGGGAGAAGCGCGAAAAGGCGGAGAAGCTGGCGGCCAGGGAAAAGGCCGTGCAAGCCGAGAGTATCCCCGGCAGCCAGACATTGACACCGCAACAGCAGGCGGAACAGGCCGAACTTGAAGCACGCCGTGCGCACATCCTGGAACTTGCCAAATCGGAAGTCGAACACGCCAAGGAATAATATGCAATTCACTCCCCTCTTCAGCAAATCCGAAAGCGTCTCAGCGATCATGCTCAAGGTACTGTTCGCGCTGCTGCCCGGCATAGCTCTGTACGTGTGGTATTTCGGACCCGCGATCCTGGTTTCGATTACGCTGGCCAGCCTGACCGCGCTGGGCACCGAGGCGCTGATGCTGCGGCTGCGCGGCCGGCCGGTCGCGCCCTTCCTGAAGGACAACAGCGCGCTGTTGACAGCCTGGCTGCTGGCACTCTCGATTCCGCCGCTGGCGCCGTGGTGGCTGGTGGTGGTTGGAACTGCCTTCGCGATTGCAATCGCCAAACACCTTTACGGAGGGCTGGGCAACAACCTGTTCAATCCGGCGATGGTCGGCTACGCAGTGCTGATCATTTCGTTTCCTGCGCAGATGACCCACTGGATTGCGCCCCATGGGTTGGAACAGGGCGGGATGGCAATGTCCGGCTTCAGTTTCACGCAGCAACTGGAATATATCTTCATCGGTGTGCTGCCCGGACACGTATCGCTGGACGCGGTTACGATGGCAACGCCGCTGGACACGCTGAAAACGCACCTGCACCTGAATCAGCCGATCAGGCAGATTTTTGACATGCCGATCTACGGACGTCTGGGCGGCCACGGCAGCGAAATGGTGGCGGGCGGATTCCTGCTGGGCGGACTCTATCTGCTCGCTGCGCGCATCATTAGCTGGCACATTCCCGTCGCGTTTCTCGGTACGCTTATGGCTATCGCCGGGGTGTTCCATCTCGCCGATCCTGCCCATTACGCCGGGCCGCTGTTCCACTGGTTCGCTGGCGCTTCGATGCTGGGCGCCTTCTTCATCCTGACCGATCCGGTAAGCAGTCCCACCACCAGCAAGGGGCGGCTGATCTTTGCCGCAGGCGCAGCACTGCTCACTTACCTGATCCGGGTGTTCGGCGGCTTTCCTGACGGCGTCGCGTTCGCCACCCTGCTGATGAACATCTGTGTGCCGCTGATCGTGCTGTATACCCAGCCGCCGGTATTTGGCAAAAAAGACGGGGTGTCCGGAAATAAATCCGTGGACGGCAAGCCATGAGGCGCACGATCGCTAAAGCATCGTTGCTCACCGCGCTGAACCTGCTGTTCTTTGCGGTGATCGGGACCGCGCTGCTCGCGATCACCTATCAGCTGACGCATGATCCGATCGCGCACAGCGAGGAAATTGAAAAGCTGAAACTGATCGCGCAGATCGCGCCTGCGGGAAGCTACGATAACGACATCATCAGGGATACGATGCAACTTGCACCCGATGCGTTGCTGGGAAACGACGACACCACGCCGGCCTATCTCGGCCGCATCAACGGCCGCCCCTCGATCGTGGTGATGCAGGCCATTGCGCCGGATGGTTACGGCGGCAAGATCCATATGGTTATCGCAGTCCGCCGCGATGGTAGAATCGCCGGTGTGCGCGTGGTCTCGGACCAGGAAACGCCGGGGCTCGGCGATTACATCGAGATCGCCAAGAGCAGGTGGATCAACGGCTTCGACGGCAAATCGCTGGGCAATCCCGATGACAGCGGCTGGAAAGTCAAAAAAGACGGCGGATCTTTCGACTATATGGCAGGGGCGACGATCTCCCCGCGCGCGGTGGTCAAAGCGGTGCACAATGCCTTGCAGTATTTTGCACAGCATCGCGATACATTGCTTCAGATACGCGGGCACGCCGCAGAACAGGCTGAAAAGGACAAAGGAGAGAATCAGTGACCAGCCAGGAATTCAGGGATATCTTCTACAATGGCGTATGGAAACAGAACACCGGGCTGGTGCAGTTGCTCGGGCTTTGTCCCATCCTTGCAGTGAGCAGCTCGGTGGTGAATGCGGTGAGCCTGGGCCTTGCGACGGCGCTGGTGATGACCCTGTCCGGTGCGGCGATCGCACCGATCCGGCAACTCGTGCCGAACGAGGCGCGCATTCCGGTTTTCATCCTGATCATCGCGGTGCTGGTCACCATCGTCCAGTTCACGATGAATGCATATATGTACAAGCTGTACCTGGTGCTGGGAATCTTCATTCCGCTGATTGTCACCAACTGCATCGTGCTCGCGCGCATCGAGTCGTTCGCTTCCAAGAATCCGATGCTGGATTCTGCGCTGGACGGGCTGGCGATGGGTCTGGGGCTTACCGCGGTGCTGGCAGTGCTGGGCGGCATACGCGAGATCTTCGGGCACGGTACGCTGCTTTCCGGCATCGACATGGTGTTCGGCGAGGCGGCGAAGTCCTGGGTGTTCACGGTGATTCCGGGCTACCACGGATTTCTGCTCGCGATACTGCCGCCCGGTGCATTCATTACGCTGGGCATGCTGATTGCCGCGAAGAACTGGCTGAACCTGCGCGCCGAACGGAAGCTGAAAGGCGCGAATGCAACCATCGTTCCGATTGAGGGCGGTTGTTCGCCAGCCATGCACTGAGCAGACGTGCGGCGTAATCAACAGCGAGTTTTCATGCCGCATCCTGCATTTTCCCGTGAAATTTCATGAACCCAGCCAAACGACGCGAAATATTCACGCGCTTCCGTGCCGCGAATCCACATCCGACCACCGAGCTGGAATATTCGACCCCGTTCGAGTTGCTGGTCGCGGTGGTGCTGTCGGCGCAGGCCACCGACGTCAGCGTGAATGCGGCAACGCGCCACCTGTTTCCGGCCGCCAGCACGCCACAGGCGATGCTCGCGCTTGGCGAGGAAAAACTGCGCGAATATATCCAGCGCATCGGCCTGTACAAGACCAAGGCAAAGCATGTGATGCAGACTTGCCGCCTGCTGGTAGAGCGGCATGGTGGCGCGGTGCCGAAAACCCGCGAGGAACTTGAAGCGCTGCCCGGTGTGGGGCGCAAGACCGCAAATGTGATCCTCAACACTGCGTTCGGCGAGCCCACCATAGCGGTGGATACGCACATCTTCCGCGTATCGAACCGCATCGGACTCGCACCCGGCAAAGACGTGGACGAAGTGGAAAGGAAGCTGCTCAAGTTCGTGCCGGACGAATTCAAGCATGACGCGCACCACTGGTTGATCCTGCACGGCCGCTATGTCTGCCGGGCGCGCAAACCGAATTGCGGGGCGTGCATCATTCACGACCTGTGTGAATACAAAAACAAGGAAATTTAGTGCTATTCAATCCTTCGCGCGACGAAGCGCGCAACTTTCTGTTCGAGTCATGGCGAAAACGCCGCGCAGGAGAATTGCTCACCCCGCTGGAAGATCTTGCCGCACAGCTTATCGCGAAGCATCCGGAATATTTTTCCGTGCTTGAGGATCCGGAATCACACCATGAGAAGGATTTTCTGCCGGAACAGGGCGAGACCAATCCATTCCTGCACCTGATGATGCACCTGACTATCGAGGAGCAGATATCCATCGACCAGCCGCCTGGAATTCGCGCGCATTTTGTGCGCCTGACGCAAAAGCTGGAATCGGAGCACGATGCGCAGCACCGGATTATGGAATGCCTCAGCGAAATGATCTGGCAGGCACAGCGCGATCGTGCCCAGCCGGATGCGGCGCTATACTTTGAGTGTCTGGAGAAACAGTAAAAGGGCGAAGTCATGCGTTTGACAAAGATCACCACCCGCACCGGCGACAAGGGAACGACCGGACTCGCCGACGGCACGCGACTCGGCAAGGATCATGCGCGCATTGCGGTGCTGGGCAGCGTGGATGAACTGAGCAGCCAGCTCGGCGTGTTGCTCGCCGAAGATATTGCGCCCGACTTTCGCACCACTTTGTTGCGGATACAGAATGACCTGTTTGACCTGGGCGGCGCGCTGGCATTGCCCACCCGGGATGCGTTTCCGGAAGACAGGGTAGCCTGGCTGGATGGTCAGCTTGCGCATTACAACGCCGACCTGCCGCCGCTGCGAGAATTCATCCTGCCGGGCGGTTCGCGTGCGGGGGCGCTATGCCATGTCGCGCGCACGGTGGCGCGCCGCGCGGAACGCGACCTGACCGTGCTTTCCCAGCGCGATGCGGTACCGCAACACGCGGTTCCTTACCTGAACAGGTTGTCGGATTTGCTGTTTGTGCTGAGCCGCTGCATCAACCGGGCCCAGGGCGCTGCCGAGACTTGCTGGCAGCGGGACAAATAGTACGACTGCGCCCCTGGCAGCACTGAAATTATTTAACGTGCTCGGGATAATGGTAGAGGCGGATATTCAGGTAGTGCGCAACCAGCACGATGTCGTCTTCATGCCAGGCCAGCCCGGAAATCTGCTGCCAGTGGCGTACCTCGGATATCAGGCCGCCCCAGTCCCTGGCGACCTTTCTGTCCCGCCAATGTATCTTTTCGTTGTGGCATGCGATGCAATGCGTCGTATACAGCAATTCACCACGTGAAATCCCTGCTGTCTCTGTCTGGGCACTGGCAATAAACGGAATACCCAGGCCGGCCAGCAGCATCGTACAGACCATTCTTTTAGTCATCGCTTTCTCCAGACTTGATGGATCGTTTTACTGTACCAATCGATTTCAGCATAGACCCGGTCACGGGCTTAGTCAAACCGGGGGCTGTATCCAGCCCCAGCCAGGTCGGCCGGGCCAATTTCGGCGATGGCAATGGTGCTACAATCCTGTCCCCGGTTTTGTCCATAAGGAGAGTTTCATGCGCCGCATATTGATTGCAGTTGTTCTGACTGCTTTATCGACTTTCACCTACGCTTCCACCTTCAAACTTTCCAGCTCGGAAATCAAGGCCAATCACATGATTCCCCAGCGCTTCGAGTTCAATGGTTTTGGCTGTTCCGGGGAGAACAAGTCGCCGGAACTGAAATGGAGCGGCGCACCAAAGGGAACCAGGAGCTTTGCCGTGACGGTGTACGATCCTGATGCGCCCACCGGGTCGGGCTGGTGGCACTGGGTCGTCTTCGATATTCCGGCCAACGTCCATGAACTGGCTGCGAATGCCGGAGCGCTTAACAGCACGACCCTGCCCAAAGGCGCAGTCCAGGGGCGCACCGATTATGGTGTGGCTGCATTCGGCGGGACTTGTCCACCGAAGGGAGACAAGCCGCACCGCTATATTTTCACTGTATATGCGCTTAAGACCGACAAACTGGATGTGCCGGATGGCGCGACCGCAGCGCTGACAGGCTATATGATTCATGGGAATATGCTGGGAAAAGCCAGCTTTACAGCAAAATACGGGCGCGCCAAATAGTCGGGGTAAATGAGGCGGGGCAACACATACCGCCTCATGGAAAGATTCTAAACCTCACCGACTGGTGCTAGACTACGGTTCGCTGCATTTGCAGTAATAACAACAAAGGAAATAACATGAACAGAAAAGAATTGATCGATATGTTGTCTGACAAGACAGGAAGCTCCAAGGCAGATGCCGACCGCAATATTTCGGCTCTGATTGAAATCATAACCGGAGCGCTGAAGAAGGGTGACAATGTCGCTCTGGTTGGCTTCGGCACATTCGAGGTTCGCAAGCGTGCCGCGCGCGCAGGCCGTAATCCCAGCACCGGTGCTGCAATAAAGATCAAGGCTGCCAAAGTCCCGGCTTTCAAGGCCGGCGCTACACTTAAAGCAGTCGTCAACGGCACAAAGAAATAACTTTGCCGTAGATCAGGCCAGCCCATGAGGGCTGGTGCAACACTTTCTTTGCTTTCAGACAGGGCGACATTCCCGTTTTCAGGTTGCAGGGCGGTTTTCAGCCAGCCTTGCTGTCATTTGTTTTTTTCGCCATTTGTCGTGGTTGGCTTGCTGAATCTGTTCGGCGGAAAATCCTGAGCGCCCGGATCAGTTACATACTCAAACGTACAGATGGCCTGGCTTCGACCAGGCATTTTTATTTCCCGAAAATCGTGAAGCGACAATGAAGCACGATGGAGCATCGTCCGCAAATCGCCAAGTGTGAGTGAACAGATCCGGTCTTGCCGACGGTATCGGGCGGCATGGTTTTATGAACCGTCTGGGCCGATAACCGCGATGTCGTGATCGCGAAGAGTTTTACAAGTGCGGTTGCCTGGGCAATTTCAGGGGGCGGTCGGGTGTTGCGATATGTACAGGCCCCGGATTTCCGCTATTTGCCGAGTTTTGCCGCAATCGCCCTTTCCGCTGCAGCCCAATGTTCGTCGGAACGGCCCTGGAAGCCATGCTTTTCCGCGATAAAGTACGCTGCCGTTTCCACCATGCGATAGCGTTCTTCGGGGGTTGGCTTCATTGCCTTGTTGTCTGTCGAGGCTGGCCGCTTGGCGGCGCCCTGCTTTGCAGTCGCTCCGGTTTTTGCGGCGGGGCTGGCAGATTTCTTTGCGGCCACGGGTGCGGTTGCCTTACTGGCTGGGGCGGGTTTGGGCTTTTTCGGATTTGATGCAGCCGCTGATGCTTTTTTCGGCACAGCCTTTTTTGCAACTGGCGCTGCAGCCGTTTTTGCAGTCCCGGACTTGGCAGCAGACGTTTTGCTCGTAGCCGCTTTTTTCTTTTGCATTACCATCTTGTCACCTCATTAAATGTAAATCGGGCATTCAGGAATTGGCTGCTAGCAATGATATTGGCGTGCTTGTTGCCAGTCAATAAAATCCAACTAATAATTGACGCGGGGCGCTCAACCGACTAATGTTCAATTTATTCCTTGTTATCAAAGAGTGGAAGTTGCCAACAGGTGAAAATTTTTCTGAATTTTCCGGAATGATAAACGCCATGTCGGATCTGCAAAGCTGGGAATTGCCTGATCATGCCGCTTCCTCAGACGTTAGCCAGCGGCGGTTTCCACGCTCTTCTCCGGGCAAAGCGAAGCACGCAACGGCATGGAAGTGGCATCCTGTCGCCTTTATTCACGCGCCTATCCTGGGCATAGCCTGGAATTCGCGGCCAAAGAGGCTTAACCGCAGAACGGGGACTTCATGCTGACGATACTGGTTATAAATTCAAAAGGTGGTTCGGGAAAAACAACCGTTGCCACCAATCTTGCCAGTTACTATGCGACCCGGAAGATCCAGACAGCGATCATGGATTACGATCCGCAGGGTTCGAGCATACAATGGCTGAGGGTTCGGCCCGACGAAGCGTTAAAGATCCATGGTGCAAATGCTGCACCGGCCAAGGGAGCCATTCCCCTGCGCAGCACTCATGCATGGGTTCCGCGGGATACTGAAATCACGGTCATCGATGCGCCGGCAGGAACGAAGGGTTTGCTGTTGCAGGAACTGGTGCGGAAATCGAACTATATCGTGATTCCGGTTGCGCCTTCTCCCATCGACATTCACGCAACCGCGGATTTTATCAAGGAGTTGTTCCTGTTCGGTGGCGCGCGTACCTCCGGGGTCAAGATCGCGGTGGTTGCAAACCGTGTCCGCAATTCCTCCTCCAAAGTCTATGAGGCGCTGCAGCGATTTCTCAATTCCCTGAAGTTGCCTTTTCTGACCAGCATTCACGATTCCGAAAATTATCTGTATGCGTCGGAAAAGGGCCTCGGTGTATTTGAAATGGACAAATCGGCCACGATAGCGGAAAGGCAGGAACTGATGCCCATCCTGAAGTGGCTGAACGGGCAGTTCCCTGACAGATTCGGGTCACGTCTGGAAGATGAGCAAGCCGATCTCGAAGGATCCAGGACGTTCTCGGTAGGCACGCAGAATTTTACTGTACTCAGCACCACCGGAAGATTCAAGGGCTATCCCTGACCTTTCCTGTGCGCCACACGCTTCAGGTATGCCTCCCGCGCGATCTGCACATCGTCAAGAAAATAGGGTAGTTCCTTGAGGAGCATGGCCTGCGGACCATCGACGAGCGCCTTGGGCGGGGCGGGATGGAAATCCACCAGCACCATGTTGGCGCCGGCGATCACACCCTGAGCCGTGACATGCATCATGTCGAGGATGCCGTCCGGTGCTGCGGCCCGCGAGCCGACCGAGTGCGACGGGTCGATGCACACCGGCATGCGCGTCAGGCGCTTGACCACCGGCACATGCGAGAAATCGACAAAGTTGCGGTGCGGGTCGCCCATGTTGGTTTTCATTCCGCGCAGACCGAATACCACGTTGCGGTTGCCTTCGGACGCCAGGTATTCCGCGGCATTCAGCGACTCGTCCAGCGTGATGCCGAAACCTCGCTTCAGCAGTATAGGCATCTCGGTTTGCCTCCCGACGATTTTCAGCAATTCGAAATTCTGCGTGTTTCGCGTGCCGATCTGAAGCATCACGCCGGTCGGGTTTCCCGCCTGGTGCAATGCTTCCCTTATTTCGTTGAGATGCGATTCGTGGGTGATTTCCATTGCGATCACCTTGATGCCGTATTTGCCTGCCAGTTCGAAAACGTAAGGCAGGCACAGTTTGCCGTGGCCCTGAAACGCGTAGGGACTGGTTCGCGGTTTGTATGCCCCCATGCGTGTGCAGACCTGGCCGCAGTCATGCACGGCCTTCATCATGATCTCGACATGCTCGCGGTTATCGACCGCGCACAGACCGGCAAACACGTTCAGAGTGTCCTGACCGAACCGAACACCGTTGTATTCGAAGTGGGTGGGGCGCTGATCATCCTTGTGACGCCCGAGGATGCGATATTCCTCGGAAACGCGAACCGCGCGTTCGACACCGGGAAGATTCTGCATGTCATCGAGATCTAGCGCCTTGGTGTTGCCGATCAGGTAGATTTCCGTCAGCGTCTGCTCGCTGCCGCGCTCGACATGAACACGAGACTGGATACCAGGCAACGTGGCGAGATGTCCGAGCAACTGTTTGTATTCGGGAGATTGCTCGCCGATTTTTGAATCAAGTATCAGTATCATTTCTGCTTTCCGTTCATTTGTGCAACAAAAGGGCCGACTGTGCCGGCCACAAAGCCATGGGTTCCCGGCTGAAGCCGCCCTTGGCGAATTGCGTCCAGCGGCCGATTACGTAACAGACCAGCAGGTTGGAATATGCTCCCACATCCACGGCCTCGCCCATTTCACCCTGAGTCGCGGCAATTCGCAGCGACTGCTTGAGCGTCGCCTCGATGCGATCCAGCAGCTGGTTGACACGCTGCTGCAGGCGTTCATCCTCGTTAACCAGCGCATCTCCGATCAGCACGCGCGTCATGCCGCGGTTCTTCTGAGCGAAACCGAGCAGCATCGAAACAGTCGCCTCGATCTGTTTTACCCCGCTTTTTTCTTCCTGGGTGATCTTGTTGATCAGGCCGAACACGGTCTGCTCGATGAATTCGATCAGGCCCTCGAACATCTGCGCCTTGCTGGCAAAGTGCCGGTACAACGCCGCTTCGGAAAGCTCCAGGCGTGCCGCAAGAGCGGCCGTGGTGATCTTTTCCCCTTTGGGTTGTTCCAGCATCCCGGCGACGGCCTGAAGGATCTGCAATTTTCTTTCGCCCGGTTTGGCTGCAGCCATGTTTATTCCCCCATATATTTTCGTAAATTTCCGGACACCGTCAGGACGGTTGCTCCCATCAATGATCAAGGTCAGGTCAGACGATGCAGCACACCAGGAAGACGCATGACATCGCGTATTTTTGCGTCCACGCATGGCGCGTTTTTGTTGCCGGCGTTCACCCACACCGTGCGCATCCCCAGCCTTTTTGCAGTTTGCAGGTTCTCCAGGCTATCTTCGACCATGACACATTGCGGCGCCTTCACGCGATGCACTCGCAACAGCCGCATGAAGCCGAAATTATCCGGTTTGGGGCGAAAGCGGGTTTGTTCCACTGCCATGACATCGTCAAACAGGTCGTCTACATGCAACAGCTTCAGCACGTCATGCGCATAGTGCTGCGGCGCGTTCGAGAATACCACTTTCCTGCCAGGCAGTGCATTCAGCACATGACGCAAGCGGGGTGTCCTGAGCACCATACGGTCCAGTTCCGGAAACTGGTGCGTATGCCACAGGAAATGACCCGGATCCGTACCATGATGGCGCATCAGGCCGCGCAGGGTTGCGCCGTACCTTCGCCAGTAATGCATGCGCAAATCGTTTGCTTCCGCCTCATCCAGTTGCAGGTGTTCCTGCAGGTACGCCGTCATGCTGCGATTGATGTGCGGGAAGATGTGCGGCGTTGCGTTGTGCAACGTGTTATCCAGATCAAAAATCCAAAGTATTTTTGCCATGCCATTTTGCGCTCATCAGGTCCAGCTGCATATGCTGCGTCGCATTCTTGTGGCGCGGCGGGACGACCGTGCATTTCCAATGCCGTATAAGTAATTACTTGCTCTTGATCAGCGTTCCCACGCCTTCGTCGGTCAGAATTTCAAGCAGCAAGGCATGCTGCACCCGTCCGTCGATGATGTGCACAGCACGCACGCCGCCGCGCGCCGCATCCAGCGCCGACGATATCTTGGGCAGCATTCCGCCGGACAACGTGCCGTCCGCTACCAGCCCGTCGATTTGTTTCGGAGTCAAACCGGTCAGCAGTTTGCTGTCCTTATCCAGCACACCCGGCGTGTTTGTCAGCAGCACCAGCTTTTCGGCACACAGCACTTCCGCCAGTTTGCCCGCCACCACGTCGGCGTTGATATTCAATGTCTCGCCATCCGGCGAAACGCCGATCGGTGCAATGACCGGAATGAAATCGCCGGAATCCAGAAAGGTGATGATGGAAGGGTCGATCTTGTTGATGTCACCGACCATGCCGATGTCCAGCATTTTGCCCGGCTCAGTGATGCTTTCCAGCAGCAGTTTTTCGGCGCGGATGAAACCGCCATCCTGCCCGGTCAAACCCACCGCCTTGCCGCCGAAGCGGTTGATCAGGTTGACGATGTCCTTGTTGACCTTGCCCAGCACCATCTCGACCACATCCATGGTCTCTTCGTCGGTGACACGCATGCCCTGTATGAACTCGCCCTGTTTTCCGACTTTTTTCAGCAATTCGTTGATTTGCGGGCCGCCGCCGTGAACCACCACCGGATTCATTCCGACCAGCTTGAGCAGCACCACGTCCCGCGCGAAACTTTCCTGCAATTCCGGATCGGTCATCGCGTTGCCGCCGTATTTGATCACGATGGTCTTGTCGAAGAATCGCTGGATGTAGGGCAGCGCCTCGGACAGGGTGCGGGCTTTTTGCGCAACACTGGTAGCGGAAAGCGGCATGATATTCTCTATGTTCCGTTGAAATTGGGGCAGACAGGCATTCCGCCATCATCCGAAATGATGCAGATTCGTGGCGCGAATTCTACACCAGAAGAAATGTTGCAGGGTTGATTCGTGATGTTGGTGGCTCGCAAAGCCTGACCATCCGGCGAAGCCAACACTCACTCAGTGCATCTTCATGTTCATCTTCTGGTCACCGGAATTGCCCATAACGGGTGCCGGCGCAGTCAGCGCGATTACCCTGGCACGGGTCTTCACCTTCATCATGCCCATTTTGCCTACCCTGAAGTTCAGCGTTAACGGCACGGTCTGACCTTCCTTGAGCGGTTCCTTCAGCCCCATCAGCATCAGGTGATGGCCGCTGGCGCGGAGGTTCAGGGCTTTCCCTGGGGGAATGTCAAGCGACGCAACTTCGCGCATTCTCATCATGCCACCCTCCATCTGCATGCTGTGCAGCGCGGCTGTCTCGGCAGCCGGACTTGATACGCCGACCAGGGCAGCAGCATGTTTGCTGGTGATGGTGAGATCCACGCTTGCCGCATCCTGCCCAGGCGCGGTAGCGCGAGCCCACGCATTCTGTATCTGGATATCACCGGCATAAGCGCTGGAGCACAGGAACAGGGCCAGCAACCCGCCAAACCGAAACAAATTGATCATGATAGTCTTCCCGATGGTTGAGATGAGTCGCGAATTATAACCGGCATGCACAAACAGCGGATTGCTACCCCAGCCATGAGCACCCGACTATAATTGCGTTTCCGGATTACTCCCCCGAATCATGAAATTCATTTTATTGCTTCTTTGTCTCGTGCCGGCGCTTGCAACCGCGCAAACCGTTCCTTTGCCGCCAGTGCCTCGGCTTGCCGCGAAGTCATACGTGCTGTTCGATTACAACAGCAATCAGATACTGGTGGACCAGGGCGGCGATGCGCGCATGGAGCCTGCCTCCCTTACCAAGCTGATGACCGCCTACCTGACATTCGACGCGATCAGGCACGGTACCCTGGCTATTCATCAGAAGCTGAATGTTCCATCGATTGCAGTCAGGAATCCGGCCCAGGATTCGCGCATGCTCCTCAAGGCAGGACAAACTGTCACCGTGGACGAACTGTTGCGCGGATTGATCGTAGATTCGGGCAACGATGCGGCGATCATGCTGGCAGAGAATATTGCGGGCAGCCAGGCAGGCTTTGTCGAAATGATGAACCAGGAAGCAAAACGCCTGGGCATGAAGAATACACATTTTGCGAATCCGGCCGGCATTTCTGAATCCGATCATTACAGTTCCGCATCCGATCTGGCCGTGCTCGCCGCAGCATTGATCCGGGATTATCCGCAGTACTATTCCTTGTTCTCGCTGCGCAGCTACACCTTCAACAATGTTACGCAGTCCAATCCCAACCGGCTGCTGTGGATCGATCCCTATGTGGACGGTATCAAAACCGGGTACGCCGAATCGGAAGGCTATTGCCTGGTCGGGTCGGCACAACGGAATAAGCGCAGGCTGATCTCGGTGTTGTTCGGTGTGAATTCCAGCCGCTTGCGCGCTTCAGAAAGCCAGAAACTGCTGAATTACGGCTTCCAGCATTTCGATTCAGTGCGTCTGTATCAAAAGGATCAGACGGTCACCCGGCTGCAGATCTGGAAAGGCAGCGAGAGATGGCTCGATGTCGGATTTCGCCGTGACCTGTTCCTGGCCATTCCCAGGGGGGCATTTTCCCAGCTCAGTGCGAAGATAGAAACTTACCAGCCCATCCTAGCCCCTGTGCTCGGAGGGCAACAGCTGGGGGTGCTCAAGCTGACGCTGGCAGGCAAACCCTATGCCGAATTCCCGCTGGTGGCGCTGGAGGGTGTGCCGCGGGCAAACGTGTTCTCGCGCGGATGGGACAGCATCCGCCTGATGTTCGAGTAGCGAACTGACCATGACGATCTATCTGAATGGCGAATACATGCCCATCGAGGAAGCCAGGATTTCCGTGCTGGATCGGGGCTTCATCTTTGGTGACGGGGTGTACGAAGTGATCCCGGTGTATTCGCGCAACGCGTTCCGCCTTGCGGAACACCTGCGCCGCTTGCAGAACAGCCTGGACGGAATACGCATGCAGAACCCGCATAGCGTTGACGAATGGACCGGACTGATCAACGCTCTCATCGAACGCAATGCCGGCGAGGACCAGTATCTATATCTTCATATAACGCGCGGGGTGGCGAAACGCGATCACGCGTTCCCGAATCCGCCGGTAAGGCCCACGGTGTTCATGATGAGCAGCCCGCTGTCCGCACCGCCCGCGGCCCTGTTGAAAAGCGGCGTGTGTGCGGTGACTGCCCAGGACAACCGCTGGCTGCGCTGCGACATCAAGTCAATTGCGCTGCTGCCCAATGTGCTGCTTCGTCAGGCGGCTGTCGATGCAGGCTGTGCCGAGACGATATTGATCAGGGATAATTCGTTCATGACCGAGGGTGCGGCGAGCAACATTTTCGTGGTGAAGGGCGGCAAGCTGTACGCGCCGCCCAAGGACAACCTGATGCTGCCCGGAATCACCTACGATGTGGTCCTTGAGATCGCTGCCGCGAACGGCATCCCGTTTGAACTGCGCAGGATTGCCGTTGAGGAAGTATTTGAAGCGGATGAACTGTTGCTCACATCAAGCACCAAAGAAGTATTGGCGATCACCCAGCTCGACGGCAAGCCGGTCGGTGACGGCAAACCCGGCCCGATGTTTGCCCGCCTGCTCGGGCTGTACCAGGATTTCAAGCGCGAAGTGATGCGCGCCGGATGAGAATGCAACAATGAAGATACAACGATGAAAGAATTGCCAAAAATCGAATTGAGCGACAGCCCGATCGAATATCCCTGCGACTTCCCGATCAAGATATTCGGGCAGCAGCAGGCGGGATTCGCGCAGGCCGTACTGGAAGTGGTCAAACGGCACGATCCGGAATTTCTCGCCGCCACGATGGAAATGCGCGCCAGCCGGAATGCGCGTTACATCAGTTTGACGTGCACGGTGCACGCCACTTCCCGTGTGCAGCTCGACGCGCTGTATCAGGATTTGTGCGACCATCCCCTGATCGTGATGGTTCTGTGACTCCAATTCCATTTCATTGGTGATACTGCTTTGGCTTCCTCGTTCACTGCTAGCCGTGCGAATAGTACTGTCATCGTCGTTTGCTTTGCGTCGTCAATGCGAAGCATCGGGAACCGCACGGCATACCCCGTGCGGGTACAACCGCCTTGTCTGACCTTCGAAATGGAGTTGCAGTGATCCCGCATATCAAATCGCTGGGACTGGTCGAATACCAGCCAGCCTGGGATGCGATGAAAAAATTCACTGCCGAGCGGAATGGCGGAACACGCGATGAAATCTGGCTGGTGCAGCATCCGCCCGTATATACCCAGGGACTGGCCGGCAGGCCGGAACACCTGCTGCACAGCACGAATATTCCCGTGATCAAGATCGATCGCGGCGGCCAGATCACCTATCACGGCCCCGGCCAGATCGTTGCCTATATGCTGTTAGACATGCGCCGCTGGAAGATCGGCGTGCGCGAACTGGTGCGGCTGATGGAGAGTGCGGTAATCGACCTGCTGGCCGAACATGGCGTGACCGCGCACGGAAGCGATAGCGCACCCGGCGTGTATGTCGACGGAGCGAAGATCTCCGCCCTCGGCCTGAAAATCAGGAACGGCTGCTGTTACCACGGCCTGTCTTTCAACGCGGACATGGATCTCGCACCTTTCGTCAACATCAACCCGTGCGGTTATGCCGGGCTGCGCGTGACACAAGCCTGCGAACTGGGCATTACGGTTCCGATCAGCGAGCTGCAAGCAGAACTGGCTCAAAATCTGGTTCACGGATTGCAGCGGCATCTGGAGTACAGGCAGCATCAAGGATCAGGCGCATGATGCCCACCCGGGAAAAATCGCTGTTCCTCGCGATGCTGGTGCTGCTGCTGATCATGGCGCTCTCCGCGATCCATCCCTACGACCGAAACACATGGTTCATGGAGGTCGCACCGATCTTCATCGCGCTGCCGATCATGGTCGCGACCTTTCGCCGCTTTCCGCTGAGCACGCTGCTGTATGTACTGATATTCATCCATGCGCTGGTGCTGGTCGCGGGCGGGCATTACACCTATGCGCGTGTGCCGCTGGGATTCTGGATCGAGCATGCATTTTCGCTGGGCCGCAATCCCTACGACAAGATTGGCCACTTCATGCAGGGTTTTGTGCCATTCCTGGTTACGCGCGAGATTCTGTTGCGCAACGGTTTTCTGAGCAGCCGCAAGATGGCCGCATTCCTGTCGGTGTGCGTCGTGATGGCGATCAGCGCCTGGTATGAGTTGATCGAATGGTGGTCGGCACTTGCTATGGGACAGGGCGCGGATGAATTTCTCGGCACGCAGGGGGATCCGTGGGATACTCAGTCCGACATGTTCTTCGCTTTTATCGGGGCGATGGCCGCATTGGTTATAATGACGCGCTGGCACGACCGCCAGATGAGTCGCATGAAACAAGGGGAATCAGTTTGACTGTTACGAAGCAAACCGGCGCTGCCAAAACCGCGCGCAATCCGATCAAGATCGTGCCGCTGCAGCAGCGTTTGCGCAAGCCGGAATGGATACGTGTGAAATCCGGCAGCGGACAGGGCTACCACGACGTGAAGCGCATGCTGCGCGAGCACAAGCTGCACACCGTTTGCGAGGAGGCATCGTGCCCAAACATCGGGGAATGCTTCGGCAAGGGCACCGCGACATTCATGATACTGGGAGATGTGTGCACACGGCGCTGCCCGTTCTGCGACGTCGCGCACGGCAAGCCGCTGGCGCCGGATGCGAATGAACCGGAAAACCTGGCTCGTTCGATCGGTCTGCTCAAGCTGAAATATGTGGTGATCACCAGTGTGGATCGCGACGACTTGCGCGACGGCGGCGCAAAACATTTTTCCGACTGTCTGGGTGCGATACGCGCCAACTCGCCTGCGACGCGCCTGGAAATCCTGGTGCCGGATTTTCGCGGGCGCCTGGACGAGGCGCTGGACGCGCTTTCCACCAGTCTGCCCGACGTGCTGAACCACAATCTGGAAACCGTGCCGCGCCTTTACAGGCTGGCGCGCCCCGGCGCGGACTACGCGCACTCGCTGAAACTGCTCAAGGATTTCAAGATGCGATTTCCGCATATACCGACCAAGTCCGGTTTGATGCTGGGCCTGGGCGAATCCGATGATGAAGTGCTGGAAGTGATGCGCGACCTGCGCGCGCACGACGTGGACATGCTGACTATCGGCCAGTATCTGCAACCCTCCGACGGCCACCTGCCAGTGCTGCGCTACGCGCCGCTGGAGTCATTCGCGATGTTCGAACAGGCAGCGAAGAAAATGGGCTTCAGCCACGCGGCCTGCGGGCCTATGGTTCGCAGCAGTTACTTTGCCGACGAGCAGGCGCATCAGGCGGGCGTATTTGTCGCATAGACCGAATGAATTGCCCTCGCATCATGCGATAGTCAAAGTGCCCCCGTGATAAACTCCACATCGAAGCTGGCCAGACAGTCGCTGCGTCCGCAAGGGCGGAGAGGAAAGTCCGGGCTCCACAGAGCGGGATGCCGGCTAACGGCCGGACGCCGTGAGGCGATGGAAAGTGCCACAGAAAATATACCGCCGATGGCTGCGCAAGCGGATCAGGCAAGGTTGAAATGGCGAGGTAAGAGCTCACCGCGCTGGTGGCAACACCAGTGGCAGGGTAAACCCCATCCGGAGCAAGGCCAAATAGGCTGACCATGACGTGGCTCGCGTCGTCAGCGGGTAGGTCGCTCGAGCGTCAGGCAACGAAACGCCTAGAGGAATGACTGTCCACGACAGAACCCGGCTTATCGGCCAGCTTCACCTGTCTTGATTGATGCGGGACTGTGCACCTGCATGATGCAATGAATCACCGGGCTTAATCCCTGCCACAGTTCCATGCCACGCTACAACCCGCATCATTCCTTAATCCTGAACTCGACAGCTTCTCATTACAAACAGCTTTAGCTTGCCTGCGCAATCTCTTATTTATTAAGCACATTTAATTTTCATTAACTTTCTGCTCTAACTCCTTGTCCTGTAAAGATAAATCCCCTTTTTTCGCTTGACCATTCAGTTTTTTTTCAATATAGTGGGTTTGAGTGGTAAAAAGTGGGAAAAAGTGGGGGATTGGATGTTTCAGGGAGCGGCACAACTCAATCTGGACAGCAAGGGCAGGCTCGCGATACCGGCACGGTATCGCGACATGTTGCTTGCGGATTGCGCTGGCAGCCTGGTGCTGACCGCAGATGCGGACGGCTGCCTGCTGATCTACCCGCAACCGGCGTGGCAGCCGATTCGCGACAAACTGCTCAAACTTTCTGCGCTCAATCCGAAAATCCGCGCGTTGCAGCGGCGTCTGATCGGTTATGCCGAAGACGTGACGATGGACGGCGCCGGGCGCGTGCTTATCTCCTCTGCGTTGCGCGGTTACGCGCTACTCGACAAGCGCGTAATGCTGGTCGGTCAGGGAAACAAATTCGAGTTGTGGGACGAGGCGAAATGGCAGACGCAACAGGAGGCCGCGTTGTCGTTCATGGATGGTGCGCTGCCTCCAGAGCTGGAGGGCTTTTCTTTGTGAGTGGGGCCCTGGCCCACACCACAGTCCTGTTGCATGAGGCCGTTGAAGCGCTCGAGATCAAGCCGGATGGCGTCTATGTCGACGGTACGTTTGGTCGCGGCGGGCATAGCGCAAGGATACTGGAGCGGTTGGGTGATACGGGGAAATTGATCGCTCTGGACAAGGATCCGGCGGCTGTGGCGGTCGGCAAGGCGTGGCGCGATGACCGGTTCTGCATGGTGCATCGCGGTTTTGCGCATATTGCGGAAGTACTGCGCGAACAGGGCGTGGAGCAGGTGGACGGTATCCTGCTTGATTTGGGCGTGTCGTCACCGCAGCTGGATGAGGCGGCGCGCGGTTTCAGTTTTCGTTTTGATGCGCCGCTTGATATGCGCATGGATACCAGCAGCGGAATGACCGCGGCGCAATGGCTGGCAACGGTGGATGAAGGTTTGTTAACGGAGGTGATACGTGATTACGGCGAAGAACGGTTTGCTAAGCAGATTGCAAGAGCGATTGTTGCGGCGCGCGCAATCGAACCCATCCACACCACGCGGCAACTCGTCGAGCTGGTTGGTAAGACGGTGCGCACGCGTGAACCAGGGCAGAATCCGGCGACACGCACCTTTCAGGCTATACGGATTTATCTCAACCAGGAGCTCGAAGAGCTTGCGCGGGTCTTGCCGCAGTGCATGACGCTTTTGAAAATCGGGGGGCGCTTGGTGGTAATCAGTTTTCATTCGCTGGAAGACCGTATCGTGAAGCACTTCATGCGTGAGATGGCGCAGGGCGACAAATTGCCGCCCAATGTGCCGATACGAGCCAGCGAAGTGCCGCCGGGGAAGCTGAAGCTGGTAGGCAAGGCGGTTCGTGCCGGAGCTGAAGAGCTGCAGGCCAATCCGCGCGCGCGCAGCGCGGTGATGCGTGTAGCGGAGCGCAGTAATGCGGCGTAGCGGAACAACAGGAGCAAAACACTGATGAAGTCGGCAATCGGTCTCATTCAGTTGCAGGTAATCGGCAGAGTCGAAAGGCTGAGCCCGGTTTACCAGGGCTTGCTGCTCGTGGTGGTGGTGCTGTGCGCGCTGAGTGTGGTGACTTCGCAGTACCAGGCGCGCAAGCTGTTCGTCGAATTGCAGAGGGACAAGGACCAGGCGCAGCAGATGGATGTCGAGTGGGGGCAGTTGCAGCTTGAGCAAAGCACCTGGGCCACACCGGCCAGGGTGGAGGAAATTGCCGTGAAAAAGCTGCAGATGCAATTGCCAAAAAGCGGGCAGATTCAATTCATACAGGTAAGACCTGATATCGGGAAATCGCCACGACAATGAATTATGCGGCAAGCGCACAATCCGAATTCACGGCGAAATTGCCGGGATGGCGCGCCACTTTCCTGTTTGCGCTGTTGCTGGCCGGACTTGGGGGGCTGTTAGGCCGCGGCGTGTATTTGCAGGGTATACACGATGACTTCCTGCAGCAAAAAGGGAAGGCGCGCTACAGCCGCGTGATCGAGGTCAGCGCACACCGCGGCAATATCTCCGACCGGAACGGCGAGCCGCTTGCGGTCAGCACGCCGGTAGAATCGGTGTGGGCGAGCCCGCCGGATGTGGTGGCGAATCGCCAGCAGGAAAAAAAGCTGGCGCAGATACTCGGCATGAAACTTGACGACGTGAAGAGTCGTCTTTCCGACATGTCACGCGACTTTGTCTATCTCAAACGGCTGCTGCCGCCAGACCAGGTCGAGAAGGTGGTGAATCTTCATCTTCCGGGGATTTCGTTGCAGCGCGAATACCGCCGCTACTATCCGGCAGGTGAAGAAGCAGCCCAGACCCTGGGCTTTACCGGGCAGGATGACATCGGGCAGGAAGGTATGGAACTGGCGCTGCAGCAACAGCTTGCCGGTATACCCGGCAGCCAGCGAGTGATCAAGGATAACCGCGGATTTATCGTCGAAGATGCCGGAAGTCTCCACCCTCCCAAACCGGGCAGCGACATTACGCTGAGCCTGGACAGCAACTTGCAGCATATTGCGTATCGCGAACTGGAAAACGCGGTCCGGGTGCACCAGGCCAAGTCGGGCGCGGTCGTGGTGCTCGATTCGCGGACCGGAGAAGTGCTCGCGCTCGCGAATTATCCCAGCTACAACCCGAACAATCACAGCAACACCAGCAGCCAGGCGATGCGCAACCGTGCGATAACCGACGAGTTCGAGCCTGGTTCAACCATGAAGCCGTTCACGATTGCGACCGCAATCGAGAATGGCAAGGTAACTCCGAATACCGTTTTCAATACCGACCACGGCATTTACGCGATTGGAAACAGGAAGATTCATGATGCTGATCCCGAGTCGATGCTGACGGTAGCGCAGATCATCCAGAAATCCAGCAACATCGGCGCAGCCAAGATCGCGCTGTCAATGAAGCCCGAAATGATGTGGCAGGGCTTGTCGGACAGCGGATTCGGCGAGCAGACCGGCAGCAACTTCCCGGGCGAGGCGCTGGGCAAATTACGCGATCCGAAGACCTGGCGTCCTATCGAACAGGCGACGATGGCCTACGGGCACGGCATCTCGGTAAACCTGCTGCAACTCGCGCGGGCCTATACAATTTTTGCGAACAACGGCGAACTGGAACCGATTTCACTGCTCAAGCTGGATGCGCCGCCGATAGGCAGGAAGGTCTTTTCGGAACATACAGTGCGCGAAGTGCGTGACATGCTTGAAATGGTGGTGAAGCCGGGCGGCACCGCGCCGCTGGCGCAGGTGGCAGGATACCAGGTGGCGGGCAAGACCGGCACCGCGCACAAGCTGGAGAATGGCCGTTACGTCAACCACTATATCGCCTCCTTCGTCGGTTTTGCGCCGGCATCGAGTCCGCGGCTGGTGGTCGCGGTGATGATCAATGATCCAAGCGGCCCTGACTATTACGGCGGGGAAGTCGCAGCACCTGTGTTCAGCAAGGTGACCGGTGCTGCGCTGCATGCACTCAATGTGCCCAACGATGCGCCGATGGACAATGTGATCACCCCGCCCCCGGGTATCGTGAAGGAGGAAGTATGAATGCTTCCCTTCACCAGTGGGCTGCAGAGCAGATGGCGGCGCTGAATGTTCCGGTGACGAGGCTGGTCACGGACAGTCGCGCGATACAGCGCGGCGATACCTTCGTCGCCTACCCCGGCGAAAAGTCCGATGGAAGGCAGTTCATCGAAAACGCGATCCAGAACGGCGCGAACGCGGTGATCTACGAAACGCTGCTGTCGGGGCATCCGGGTGAAGCGCGACATTTTGCATGGAACAAAGCCTGGCAATTGCCTCGTTTGGGTGTGGCCGACTTGCGCCAGCGCGCCGGCTGGCTGGCAGATGCGGTATACGGCGAGCCCTCGAAAAATCTGTGGACAGTGGGCATTACCGGTACCAATGGGAAAACCTCGACCAGCCACTGGATCGCGCATGCATTGAGCGCAGCCGGTAAGCGCTGTGCAGTAATTGGAACTCTGGGCAACGGCTTTGTCGACGCGAACGCGGATGCGCTGCAGTCCACTGTAAACACCACGCCTGACGCGGTCCGCGTGCACGGACTGCTGGCCGACTATCTGCATGAGGGAGCGCAATCCATCGCAATGGAAGTGTCTTCGCATGCACTGTCCCAGGGGCGGGTGAATGCGGTGCGTTTCAACGTCGCGATGCTCACCAATCTGAGCCGCGATCATCTCGATTACCACGGGGACATGCAAAGCTATGCAGCAGCCAAGCGCAAGCTGTTCAACTGGCAGCAGCTCGGATTCGTGGTGCTGAACCTGGACGATGAGTACGGCATCGAACTGGCCGAATCGCTGCAGGATAATGATGCGGAAGTGATTGCATATGGGCTGAGCGACGGCGCATTGCAGCTCGCGGAGCGGCTGGGATTGCGCATGGTCTACGGAAACCTGCTGGAAATGTCAGGACAGGGGCTGAAGCTTGCCGTTCATTCAAGCTGGGGTACGGCGCAGCTCGACAGCACGCTGATAGGGCGGTTCAACGCGGCGAATCTGCTGGGTTCGCTTGCGGTATTGCTGGTGAGCGGGATCGCATTGAGCGATGCGGTAGCTGCGCTGGGCATGGTACAGCCGGTGCGGGGTCGCATGCAGCGCCTCGGCGATGCGCAGCAGCCTACGGTGGTCGTGGATTACGCGCATACCCCGGATGCGCTCGAAAAAGTGCTGCTTGCGTTGCGCGAGGTCACCCTTGTTTCGGGCGGCAGGGTGGTATGCGTGTTTGGCTGCGGAGGCGACAGGGATCGCGGCAAACGCGCGATGATGGGCACGGTGGCGGAGAAATTTTCAGATATCTGCATCGTTACATCGGACAACCCGCGCAGCGAAAGTCCGGATGCAATCATCGCCGAAATCGTCGGCGGGATGAACGGAAAAAACCACCAGATCATCGTGGAACGTGCCGCGGCGATACAGCGCGCGATACGGCTGGCGCGGCGCGGCGATACCGTGTTGATCGCAGGAAAAGGGCACGAAGATTACCAGGAGATCAACGGCGTAAAACATCCGTTCAATGATGTGCTGGTTGCGCAACAGGCGCTGCGCGAGACGGGGGTGGGCCAATGATGATGCTGTCACAAGTCGCTCAGGCAACCGGCGGAAAACTGCTCCCTGATCCGCGGACCATGGCAGGCGATACAACGGTCAGTGGCGTATCAAGCGATAGCCGCAAGGTCGAGCAGGGGGACCTGTTCATCGCGCTGCGCGGCGAGCATTTCGACGGTTACGCGTTTGTCGGTATTGCCGCCGAGGCCGGCGCCGCTGCGGCAATGGTAAATGAAGACAGTTGCCAGGTAACGCAGCAGAAAGCCGGCGATGCAGCCATCCCGCTGGTGGTGGTGGACGATA
>Ga0316575_10000018_pt1 | contig 42928 bp, 40 predicted proteins | sample J5NA_FD_203072 | JGI IMG/M metagenome (GOLD analysis project Ga0316575, IMG submission 203072) | Rhizosphere microbial communities from salt marsh grasses in Alabama, United States - J5-7_050615r2r3 | ecosystem: Host-associated > Plants > Roots > Rhizosphere | place: USA: Alabama | collected...
CGAGGAATCCGTTCCATATCCCGAACACCGTCGTGATCGCGATGCCCGCGAGGATCGCGAGGATCACGACCATCGGATCGTGCGCGCGCTCGTCACCGACGTTCTTGATGATCGTGAGGGCGACGGCGCCGGAGATCGCCATCTGGGCGCCGACGCTCAGGTCGATGCCTCGCGTGGCGATGACCAGGCACATGCCGAGTGCGACGAGCATCAACGGGGCGCTGTTGCGCAGGATGTCGATCAACGACCCGTAGAGGTGCCCATCGAGGATCGTGATCTTGAGGAACGTCGGTCGCTTGATCATGTTGAGAAGGAACAGCGCGAGAAGGGCGCCGATCGGCCACGCGAGGTGATGCCTCACTGCCTTCTTTAGCAACGTGTTCATGCGACGCCCTCCTTGGCGATCATGGCGACGATATCGTCTACGCCGGTCTTGGCGGTATTCTCCAGCTCGCCAATCTTGTGGTGGTCGCGTAGGACGATCATGCGCTGGGCCAGGCGGAGGACCTCGTCGAGCTCCGACGAGATGAAGACGACGCCCATTCCGCCCTCGGCGAGGTCGGCGACCAGTCGCTGGATTTCCGCCTTCGCGCCGACGTCGATGCCTCGCGTCGGCTCGTCGAGGATGAGCAGCTGCGGGGCCGTCGCGAGCCAACGCGCGAGCAGCACCTTCTGCTGGTTCCCGCCGGAGAGGTTCCGCACCAGAGCGTTGGGATTCTCGGGCTTGATCTGCAGGGACTTGATGTACTCCGTCACGAGCCCCGACGTCTCCACGGCGCTCACCTTGCGCATCCAGCCGCGCTTGGCCTGGATGCCGAGCGTGATGTTCTCGGCGACGGTGAGGTCCCCGACTACGCCCTCGGCACGGCGATCCTCGGAGGAGAACGCGATGCGGTGGTCCACCGCGGTGCGCGGGTTCTTCATCCGCACGTGCTCGCCGCGGATCTCCTCGACGCCGTGGTCGGCCCGGTCCGCCCCGTAGATAAGGCGGGCGAGCTCGGTGCGCCCGGAACCCAGGAGACCGGCGATGCCGACGACCTCGCCGTCGTACACGTCGAGATCCATCGGTTCAACGGCACCGCGCCGGCCGAGGCCGAGGACCTTCAGCACCGGCGGTTCCGTCCGCTTCACCTTGCGCGTCTTCGCCTTGCCGATCGAGGCGAGCGTTTCGAGGTCGTGGCCGATCATCTTCGCGATGAGCTGCTGCTTGTTGAGCTTGTCGACGGGGTACTCGCCCTCGAGCCTTCCGTTGCGCAGGATCGTCATGCAGTCGGAGATCTCGTACACCTGGTCGAGGAAGTGAGAAACGAAGAGGATCGCGACGTCCCGCTCCTTCAGCCGACGCATGACGGCGAAGAGCTGCTCGACCTCGGACCGGTCGAGACTCGAGGTGGGCTCGTCGAGGACGAGCAGGCGGCAGTCGACGACGACGGCCCGGCTGATCGCGACCAGCTGCTGTACGGCGAGGGAGTGACTCGAGAGCGGCGAGCGGGGATCGATGTCGAGACCCAGCTCGGCGAGGTAGGTGCGCGCCTTCTCGTTCGTCGCGCGCCAGTCGATGCCCCACCAGTTGCGGGCTTCGTGGCCCAGCATGACGTTCTCGCCGACGGTGAGGTTCGGGGAGAGGTTGATCTCCTGGTACACGGGCGCGACACCGGCTTCTTGGGCGTCTGCGGTCCCGTGGAACGTTCGGGTGGCTCCGGCGACCTTGATGGATCCGGAGTCGATCGCGTACACCCCGGTGAGAGCCTTGATGAGGGTCGATTTGCCCGCACCGTTCTCCCCGAGGAGGGAGTGGATCTCCCCGCTGCGGAGCGTGAAGTCCACGTTGTCCAACGCTTTGACGCCCGGGAACTCGATGGAGATTCCCCGCATCTCGACGACCACATTGTTGTCGACCATGATCTTCTTTTCTCTTGTGCGACGGCCTGACCGTCTAATGATGACGAGAGAACCGGCGGGGCGGGAAGTCCCGCCCCGCCGGCGCGCAGCCCCTAGAGGCTGCTACCCATCTCAGTACTTGCGGTCAGGAAGCGCGGCCTTAGCCTGCTCCTGGTCGAACGCACCGTCAACGGCGAAGGTCTGCTTCGGAACGTCCTCGCCAGCGAGAACCTTCTTCACCAGCTCCTCGGTACCAGGACCGAGCAGCGGCTGGCACTCAACGATGTAGTTGATCTCACCGTTGGCGAGCGCCTGCATACCGTCGTGGACACCGTCGATCGAGACGATCTTGATGTCCTCGCCGGGAACGAGACCCGCGGCCTTGATCGCGTCGATCGCGCCCAGGGCCATGTCGTCGTTGTGCGCGAAGAGAAGGTCGATCTTGTCGCCGTACTTCTGGAGGAAGCCCTCCATGACGGTCTTGCCGTCGGCGCGCGTGAAGTTACCCGTCTGCGAATCCATCTTCGTAATCTGGGTGCCTTCGATCGCCTTGTCGAAGCCGGTGGCACGGTCAATCGCCGGGCCGGAGCCCGTCGTGCCCTCGAGGACGACCATGTTGGTGGGGGTGTCACCGAAGTTGGTGGCAGCCCACTCACCGGCCATCTCGCCTTCCTTCTCGAAGTCGTCGCCATACCAAGCCGCGTACAGGCTCGGGTCGGCGTCGATGGTGCGGTCCTCCAGGATGACGGGGATGCCCGCGTCCTTGGCTTCCTTGAGGACGTCGTCCCAACCGGTGGTGACAACGGCCGCGATCACGATCGCGTCGACACCCTGGTTGATGAAGCTGTGAACAGCGGCGATCTGAGCCTCCGGCTTGTTGTCGGCGGCGTTGAAGATCAGCTTGTAGCCGTTCGCCTCCGAGAACGCTTCCTTCATCGACTCCGTGTTGGCCGAACGCCATCCGGACTCAGAACCGGTCTGCGCGAAACCAACCGTGACGAGGTCGCCACCGCCGTTGCCACCGGACTCGCTGCTGCTGGAGCAACCAGTCAGCGCGAGAGCCAGAGCTCCGGCAAGCAGAACACCACTAAGGGTCTTCTTCTTCATTCCCAAAACCTCCTTGTCTGGGGCCCGGCCGGTAACCGGGATGTCGCTAGCCCGCTGAAAGCGAGGTAGCGAGCCAATGTTAACCTTCACATCCCGAGGTGACGCAATGAGTGAGCGATCACAATTCTGTAACGGCAGGCGCTTTCCGGGGGTAAATGCGGGGGGCATCTAGCCACGAATCGCCCATACGCCGCGCGTGTGAACGTTAACTTACGGGACGGGCGGGCTGACCGCTCGGTTTGCATACTGAACCGTTGTTCAGTACGATGAACATATGGTCAGTGACCCCGATCTCACCGCCCGCGCCAACATCCGCGACTGCGCGCTTTCCCTCTTCGCCGACCGTGGCGCCGAATCCGTCACCGTCCGCGACATCGCGGCGTGCGCCGAGGTCTCCCCCGCACTCGTGCTCCACCACTACGGCTCCAAGCAGGGCCTCGTCGACGCGGTCAACGAACATGTCTCGGGCCTGTTCGACACCATGCTCAACCAGGAACCCGAGGACTGGACCGCCCTCATCGACGAGGGACCGGCTAGCTCGGCGAGCTTCGCCGAGATGCTCCTCGCGAACCTCTCCCCTGGAACGCGCGTCCCCGCCTACCTCCGACGGCTCTTCCTCTCGGGCGACTCCGTCGGGATGGACCTCTTCCGCCGGTGGTACCAGATGACGATCGAGGTGACGCGGCAGGGCATCGCCGCCGGCATCATGCAGCCCGTCGACGACGTCGAGGCTCGCGCCGCCTTCCTCCTCTGCAACGACCTCTCGATGATCCTCTTCCGCCTCCACCTCATGGATGCGGCCGGTATCGATCCCCTCACCCACGAGGGCCTCGACCGATACGCCGACACAGCAATGCGCGCCTACACCACGGGCGTGTTCAGAACGGAGAAGCAATGACTGACAAGGGAGTGGTCCTCACGGGCCTGACGAAGGTATTCGGCACGGGGGACGCCGCCGTGCACGCGCTCAAGGGGGTCGACCTCGACATCGCCTCCGGTGAGCTCGTCGTCATCCTCGGCCCGTCCGGGTCCGGCAAGACGACGCTGTGCAACATCATCGGCGGCATCGAGTCCGCGACGGACGGCTCCGTCGTCGTCGCGGGGGAGGAGATCTCCGGCAAGGACCCCGGCGACCTCAGCACCTTCCGGCGCGACCACATCGGGTTCGTGTTCCAGTTCTTCAACCTCATCCCGACGCTGACGGCCCAGGAGAACGTCGACGTCATCGTCGAGCTCGCGGACAAGGGTGATAAGCAGAAGGTCCCCGCGCTGATGGGGGCCGTCGGCCTCGCCGACCGCTCGGGCAACTTCCCCGCCCAGCTGAGCGGCGGCCAGCAACAGCGCGTCGCCCTCGCCCGCGCGCTCGCGACCGACCCCGACATCCTGCTCGCCGACGAGCCCACCGGCGCCCTCGATCTTGCGACCGGGCGCCAGATCCTCGGCCTGCTCCAGGATCTGCACCGCCAGGGCAAGACCGTCATCATCGTCACGCACAACGCGAGCGTCGGCCAGATCGCCGACCGCGTCGTCACCGTGGTCGACGGCCAGATCCGCTCCGATAAGCGCAACTCCAAGCCGGTCGACGCCGCGAAGGTGGAGTGGTAGACGATGCGCGCCACGACCCACAAGACCATCCGCGACCTCGCGCGCCAGCGCGGGCAGGTGATCGCCGTCGGCATCACGATCATGCTCGGCGTGATGCTCTACGTCGCGAGCGCCGGGGCGTTCCAGAACCTCAGCGGTTCCTACCGGCACACGTACGACCTCATGAAGTTCGCCGATCTGACCGCGACCGGCGGCGACCCCGCGGCCGTCGCCGATGCGGCCCTCGCCGCGGGCGCGGCCACGACCGCGACCCGCGTCCAGTTCGACCCCCCGATGCTCATCGACGGCACCAAGCTCGTCGGGCGCGCCATCGGCGTCCCCACCGACGCGCGACCCGCCGTCGACGACGTTCGGGTGATCGACGGCTCGTACCTCGACCCGGGAACCACGTCCCAAGCCCTCGTGGAGTATCACGCGGCTGAAACCTTCGGCATCCAGGTGGGCGACACCGTCCGGGTGTTCGGCGCGGGCGGGTGGCACGACGTGACGGTGCAGGGCATCGTGCGCTCGGCCGAGTACCTGTGGCCGGCCCGCAACCGCCAGGACGTCATCTCCGACTCGCACGCCTTCGCCGTGCTCTTCGTCCCCGAGGCGGCCGCCGAGGCGTGGGCGGGCACCGGACCCGACCAAGCGCTCGTGCTCATGCCCGCGGGCTACACGACCGCGGAACGCGACTCCGTCGCCGCCGCGATGCACAACGCCGGCGCGACCGACGTGACGCCGTGGCAGGAGCAGGCCTCGCACGCGACCCTCAACGAGGACCTCAAGGGGTTCAACGAGATGGCCATCGCGTTCCCGATGCTCTTCCTCACCGCCGCCGGCGTGGCCGCGTACGTGCTCCTCTCGCGCCGCATCCTCCAGGAACGGCCGATCATCGGCACGCTCATGGCGGCCGGCGCGAAGCCGCGCCGCGTCATGCGCCACTACCTGGGCCAAGGCCTCGTCGTCGGAGGCATCGGCGCCGTGGTCGGAGTCGTCCTCGGCGTTGTCGCGACCGGCGCGGTCACCAGCTCCTACGCGAGCGCCATCGGCGTGCCCGACGTCGTGGTGAGCGCGCACCCGTGGCTCATCGTCAACGGGCTCGCGTTCGGGGTCGTCGTCGGGCTGCTCGGCGCGCTCGCGCCGTCGCTCCGGGCGTCCAAGACCGCGCCCGCCGAGGCGATGCGTTCCGCCGCGCCCGCCGTCGAGCCCGGGCCGTGGAGCCGCGCCGTCGCCCGGTGGACCCGCCTTCCCGCCACCGTGCGCATGGCGCTCCGCGACGTCGGCCGCAGCCGCCGTCGCACCCTCGCGACGGCGCTCGGATCCGTGCTCTCGCTCGTCCTCGTGCTCGCGACCGTCGGGATGATGACGAGCATGATCGAGGCGCTGCACCTCCATTTCGACAAGATCAACAAGGAGGACGCGGTGGTCACCGTCGACGCGTCGGTCGCGTCGGGCGCCCAGGCGACCTTCGCCGGCCTGCCCGGGGTGTCGATCGTCGAGCCCAGCTCCGTCGGCGAGGTGACGGCGCTCGCGGGCGGCCACTCCTACGTGACGAGCCTCCGCGGGTTCGAACCCGGCACGACGATGCACGGATTCCACGCGACGGACGGCTCGTTCATCGCGCTGCCGGACAGCGGGGTGCTCGCCGGCGTCGGCCTCAAGGACACCCTCCACGTGAACGTGGGCGACACGATCACGCTGTCCACGACGCGGGGCCAGCAGCAGGCGGTGATCCGGGGATTCCTGAGCGAGCCGCTCGGGACCACCATCTACTCGAGCAACGCGTTCGCCGCGACCGTCCTGCCCGACATGGGGGTCTCGACGTTCGTCCTGGGCTTCGACTCCGGGGTGAACCGCGACCAAATGCGGAACACCATCACCAACCTGCCCGGAGTCGTCGCCTACAACGACACCAAGGCGTTCGCGGAGTCGCTCAACAAGTACCTCGGTCTGTTCTGGGTGTTCGGAATCGTGATGATCGCGCTCGGCGCGGTGCTCGCCCTCGCCATCATCTACGTGACGATGGCCGTGAACGTGGTCGAGCGCACCAACGAGCTCGCGACGCTTCGGGCGGCGGGCGTGCCGCTACGGAAGGTCGCCGGGACGATCGCGACGGAGAGCCTCGTGGCGACGGCGATCGGGCTGCCCTTCGGTCTCCTGCTCGGGGTCGTGGCCGCGAAGCAGTTCCTCGCGACCTTCTCGAGCGACATCTTCCAATTCCCGCTCGTCATGCCGTGGTGGGTGCTCGTCGGCGCCGCCGTCGGCGTGCTCGTCGCCGCGGGCGTCTCGCAGGTGCCCGCCTCACGCGCCATCCGCAAGGTGGACGTCGCGAAGGTGGTCCGCGAGCGGTCGATCTAAACGCCGTCGATCGACGGCTCGGGGCCCCGGGAGCGGCTCGGGGCCCCGCACATAACGGGGGAAAGGTAGGGGACATGCGTCCGAACGCGTTCTGGATTAGGTGGATGACGGTGGTCGCGGCTGCGATGGTCGCTCTTGGGGTGGTGATGGCGATCGCGGGCGGGACCGGGCTTCTCGGCTTCCTCAACGACCGGTTCGACCCGACGTTCTGGGGCGACGCTCCCGTACCGGAGCCGGCCGTCGACTACCGCGCGTGGCTGTTCGCCGTGCTCGGCGGGACGATGGCCGGGTGGTCGGTCGCGATGATCGTTCTCATCCGTCGCGGGATCGCGGAGGGGATCCGGTGGGCATGGACGGCGGTCGCTCTCGGACTCGCCGTCTGGTACCCGCTCGACACCGGCTACTCTCTCGGACACCACGTGTGGATCAACGCCGTCGGAAACACCGTGATCCTCGCGTCGATGGCGGTGCCGCTACTGATCGTGCGTCGCTCCACGCGGTGATCGCCGCATCGGTCGACGACATCGCCCGACTGGACGCGCCGAGTACGTTCGACACGTAGACGCGACGATCGCGTGGGATGGACGGGGGTCCTTCATCATGACCAAACGACGGCTGTGCGCGATCACGGCGCTCATTTCCTTCGGAGTCACCCTGACGGGGTGTGCATCCGTCGGGGACACCGTCAGCTGCGAGTTCCCGCGCGACGGCCAGCCGTACTTGACGGTGCTGCCACCCTATTCCGTCGAATTCACCGAGGGACCATCCGGCGGGATCAGCCTTCCCGCCGATCTCTCCACCGTCCCCCTCTTCCACGGCACCCTCTCCAGCACGTCCACATTCGTGTACGTCGACATCGAGCGGGACGGCTCGGGCTCGATCGAACTCAAGGAGTTCACGGATCCGACCGACCTTGTCCGCGCGCTGTGCGGGCGGTACGAGACCACGTCGGGTGGCCACACGCTCCAGTTGAGCGTCGCGTATCCGCTCTTCACGGTGACGGACGACGGGACGTGGGCTCGGTTGCCTACCCCGGCGGAGAAGGCTGGGCACTTCCCGGCCACCGCCGTCGGCGAGGCGATCGACGACGCGGAGTACTCGCCCGCGGGAACGGGCGTCGTCGTCGCGGCCTCTTCGCACGAGTAACGGCGCTACGCGACCGCGGTAGCGAGCGACGCAGGTCGGATTTCCGGATCCGAGTGGTCGCCCGCGCCTACGCTGAGTCTCCATGAGCACCTACGTCGTCCTGCTGCGCGGCATCAACGTGGGCGGCAAGAACACGATTCCGATGGCGGATCTCCAGGCGTGCCTCGGCGAGGCCGGCTTCGTAGACGTCGCGACCTACATTCAGAGCGGCAACGTGCTCCTCGACTCGGACCTGGACGCCGACGCGGTCGCGGCGGAGGTCGAGCGCCTCCTGCCCGAACGCTTCGCGCTCGACAGCTCCATCGTCAAGGTGATCGCGCTCGATCACGACGCCTACCGCCGCGTCGTCGCGGACGCCCCCGACGGCTTCGGCGACGACCCCGCGACCTACCGCTACAACACCGTCTTCCTGATGGGCGTCGGCGTCGACGAGGCCCTTGCCCAGATCACGACGCGCGACGGCGTCGACGCGGTGTGGCCCGGCGAGCGCGTCCTGTACTTCCGCAACTCCGTCGCGGAGGCGTCGAAGAGCCACCTCAGCCGCATCTCGCAGAAGCCCTTCTACGCCTCGCTCACGATCCGCAACTGGAACACGACGACGAAGCTCCTCGCGCTGCTCGACGCGCGCGCCCCCTAGGCCACCGTCGGCGCGAGCCGCTTGCTCCCGAATCGCCGGAGCGCCCACTCGCCGCCGAACGCCACCGCCGCGAACGCGGCGAAGATCACGAGCACGCTCGGGTTGCTCCGCGCGGAGTCCACGAGCGTCGACGCCACGATCGCGAGCGCGCCGAGCGCCGCGAGCGCCACCACCAGCCGGTTCGCCCCCGTCTCGCGGGCGACGCGCAGGTGGCCGATGTGCACGGACGCGTGCACGACCAGCACGGTGATCGCCCCGAGTACGGCCACCTGCGTCAGGTCGAGCGCGACCGCCATCACCGCGACCAGGAACCCGCTCACCAGCAGACCCTCGCGGCTCCGCCGCACCCGGTGCGTGAAGATCCCGGGGAACTCGCCGTCCTTGGCCATCTGGTAGGACACGTTGGTCGCGGAGAACAGGCCCGCGTTGATGGCGGACGCCGTCGCGATCAGCGCCGTGATCGACACCACTACGACCCCCGCCGACCCGAACACCGGCCGCGCCGCCTCCGCGAGCGCGTGGTCCTTGGCCGCGGCGACCTCGGCCGGCGTCAGGGTGCCGAACACGACGACGGCGATCACCACGTAGAGCGCCATCACCAGGAGGATCGCGGTGATGATCGCCCGCGGGATCGTCCGCTCGGGGTTGTCGACGACCTCCGCCGCGTTGGTGATGACGCGGAACCCGGCGTACGCGAAGAACGTGACGGCCACGCTCCCGACGATCGTCCCCGTTCCCGGGTACGTGCTCGGCGCGAGCAGGCTCGGCTTGAGGGCGACGAGCCCTCCGACGGCGAGGGTGACGAGAACCGCGAACTTGATGAGCACGATCCACGTCTCCACGCGCCCGACGCTCGCCTCGCCGCGGAGGTTGATCGCGACGAACACGACCATGACCGCGACCGCGAGCACGGACGCCACCCAGGAGGGCGCGCCGACGAGCGCCGCCCCGTACGAGCCGAACGCCTTCGCGACCAGCGCGAGCGAGATGAGCGCGGCGATGTACATCATCACGGAGACCGCGCCGGCGAATAGCGAGTTCCCGTACCCGTGGACCAGGTATTCGACGATCCCGCCGGCCGACGGGTAGCGCGCCCCGAGCCGGCCGAGCGAATACCCGGTCAGCAATGCGACGATCCCGCCGATCACGAACGAGGCCCACACGGCGCTTCCCGCCATCGACCCCGCCTCGCCCAGCAGCGCGAAGATCCCCGCCCCGATCATCGCGCCCACGCCGAGCGACACGGCACCGGTAAACGTCATACGCCCATCCGCGCTACTCACGCCTCCACCGTACGACGTCACCGCATCGTCCGGCACGGGCGGGGGCGTCAGGAGGGCGCGTCGCTCGAGAGGACGTAGACCCGCCAGACGGACGGGCACCCCTCGGGAACGTCGCCGTACTTCCGCCCGAAGTTGATGATCGCCGGAAGGTAGATGAAGTCGCCGTCCTTGTACTGCTTCCCGAGGTACGTCACGGTGGACGTCTTCGCGTCCCACTCCACGTCGTTCGTGGGGAACAGAAACACGGTCGTCTCCCCATCGCGATCCACCGTCACGCACTCGTCGGAGATCCGCAGCGCGCCGACGAAGCCGTTGGTCTCGTAGTGATGGAAACGCGGTTTGTACACCGGGATCGGACCGAAATCCGCCGAGGAGCAGCCCGTGAGCATCACGGCCAGCGCCGCGATCGCAGCGAGACGCCTCATGCGTCCAGCATGGCACGGAGGAGCGTCGTCGTCGCGTGGCACGCTTGAGGTATGTGCGGGCGCTACGTCAACTCCCTCGACATCGACGAGGTCCTCGAGGCCTTCCAGGCGATCAAGGAGTCCTACGACGCCCGCATTCCGCCGTCGTACAACATCGCGCCCACCCAGCTCGCGCCCGTCGTCGTCGGTCCGCTCGACACCGCCCCCGAGCGGCGCCTCGTCACCGCCCGCTGGGGACTCGTCCCGTCGTGGGCGAAGGACCCCTCGATCGGGAACCGACTCTTCAACGCCCGCTCGGAGACCGCCGCGGAGAAACCCTCGTTCCGCAGCGCCTTCGCGAAGCGCCGCTGCCTCGTCCCCGCGAACGGGTATTACGAGTGGCAGAAGCGCGAGACGGGCAAGCAGCCGTACTTCATCCACCCGGCCGACGACGGCGTGCTCGCCTTCGCGGGTCTGTGGGAGACGTGGGGACAGGGCGAGGAGCGCGTGGCCAGCTTCTCGATTCTCACCACCGCGGCGCGGGGAGACCTGGCGCGAATCCACGACCGCCAGCCGGTGATGCTGCGACCCGACGAGCGCGACGCGTGGATGGACGCGGACGCGACGCGCGAGGACCTGCTCGCCGTCATCGCCTCACCGGAGCCGGCGATGGTGGCGCGGCCCGTCGGCGCGGCCGTCGGGAACGTGCGCAACAACGGGCCGGAACTCATCGAGGAGGTCGCGGACCCGGGGGCGTGAGGCGCCTACGCGGGGATCGTCGCGTGGCCCACGTACAGGCCGAGCAGCAGGAGCGCCGCGATCAGCGCGGGCGTGTACGCCACAGCGCAGACGGCGATGGTCCACGAGCGCGACGCGACCACCTGGTCCACATAGAAGCGCGCGAGCCCCAGCGACACGAGCAGCGGCAGGCCGAACATCCACAGCGCGGGCACGAACGCCCCGCCCGTCGGCGCCACGGCGAGCACGAACGTCACCGCGAGCGCCCCGAGCACCGCGCCGAACGCCACGTAGACGAGCACGGCGTCGTCCCTGCGCCATCCGGTCGTGTACTTGTCGAGCATGAACCCGGCCGTGTGCGCGATCGCAGGTCCCGCGACCACGACGGCGACGAAGTACAAGGAGACGACGGCCGCGGGGTAGCCGCCGAGGCTCTCGCCGTGGGGAACGGTGAGGCGCGCGAGACCCGTGAGGACGGACAGCCAGAACAGCACGGTGAAGACGGCGGCGGCGATGGCGGAGGCGGTCCACGCGCGCTTGGTGTTGTCGTTGAAGACCGCGTCGCGCGCGCGCGCCACGGCGACGATCCATGCGGGCCGCGCCTGCGGCGCCTCCCGATCGGTCGTGCTCGTCATCTCGCCTCCGTCGTCGGGCGCGACGTGCGCGCCTCCCCACACGCCCACGCTACCGTGTGACGCTACGGGACGGCCGGATCGTTTTCCGGCCAGACGCCCAGGGTGAGGAGGTCCCGCACCTCCGGCTCGCCCGCCGCGTCGGCGAAGATACGCATGCCGCGGCGCACCGTCTCGCGGTCCTCGGGGCTCAGGGTGCGGAGCACGGCCGCGATGGCGCGGCGGCGCTTGCGGGTCACCTCGCTCACGAGCGCGCGCCCCTGGTCGGTGAGGTCCACGAGCACCTCGCGCCGACTGTCGGGGCTCGCGTCGCGGCGGATCCACCCGCCCGCCTCGAGGCGGTCCGCCATGCGCGTGAACGTCGAGGGGTGCACGCCGGTGCTCTCCGCGAGCGCGCCCATGCGTGCGGGCCCGGTGCCGTCGAGGGCGACGAGCACCCGGTACTGCTGGAGGGTCATGTCCTCGAGGGCTCCGGCCATGGAGCGGGACACGATGCCGAGCAGGGCGCGGGAGGACGTGAGCGTCGCGGTGATCGCGGCGGTCGCGGAATCCCGGTCCCCGGTCATAGGTCCTCATCGTACCGGGATATCCGTGCTAACGTACAACCGTTGTACACCTACATATATCGGAGGTCGGGATGCGTATCCCCACTATTCCGAGGCCCAGGACAGTGTGGCCCTGGCGATCGCCTCGCCAGTCGTTGCGCAACGGCTCCGTCCAGCTCGTGGTGCTCGCGCTCCTCGTCGGAGCCGGCGCGGGGCTAGGCGCCATCGTCTTCCGCTCCCTCATCTCCTGGGGCACCCGACTCTTCACCGGAACGTCCGACTACGCCGCCACCACCGGCCACCCCGCGCACCCCTGGCTGCCGTGGCTCGGCGCCGGTTTCATCGTCCTCGCCCCCGCCATCGGCGGACTGCTCTACGGGCCGCTGATCGACCGCTTCGCCCGCGAGGCACGCGGCCACGGAGTGCCGGAGGTCATGTACGCCGTCACCCAGCGTGGCGGTCGCATCCCCGGCAAGGTCGCCGTCGTCAAGGCGCTCGCCTCGGCTATCACCATCGGATCCGGCGGGTCCGTCGGCCGCGAGGGACCCATCGTCCAGATCGGCTCCGCCCTCGGCTCGACCCTCGGCCGCTGGGCGCGCATGCCGGAATCCCGCCTGCGCACCCTCGTCGCGTGCGGCGCGGCAGGAGGCATCGCCGCGACCTTCAACGCCCCGATCGCCGGCGTCTTCTTCGCCCTCGAGCTGCTGCTCGGCGACTTCGCCGCGACGTCCTTCGGCGCCGTCGTCCTCTCGGCCGTGACCGCCGCCGTCGTCGGCCGCTCCGTACTCGGCGACGAGCCGTTCCTCCGGCTGGCCGTCTTCTCCGTCTCCTCCCCCTGGGAATACCTGCTGTACGCGTTGCTCGGCGTCGTCGCGGCGATCGTCGGCGTGCTGTTCACCAAGGTGTTGTACGGCACCGAGGACCTCGCCGACCGGATCTGGCGCGGCCCGGAGTGGCTGCGCCCCGGCGTCGGGGGTCTCCTTCTCGGCCTATTGCTACTCGCGCTCCCCCAGCTCTACGGAGTCGGATACCCGGTGCTCGAGGGCGGGATCACCGGTAAGTACGTCGTCGGATTCCTCCTCCTGCTACTCGTCGGCAAGATCCTCGCGACGTCCATCACCATCGCCATCGGCGGATCCGGGGGCGTGTTCGCTCCGTCCCTGTTCCTCGGCGCGATGCTCGGGTCGGCCTTCGGCCAGATCGTCCAGCACTACGCCCCGGGACTCGGCATCCACCCCGGCGCGTACGCGCTCGTCGCGATGGGAGCCGTCTTCGCCGGCGCGACCCGCGCGCCCATCACCGCCGTCATCATCCTCTTCGAGCTGACCGGCGAGTACTCCATCATCCTGCCGCTCATGCTCGCCGTCGTCACCGCCGCCGGCATCTCCCGCAAACTGAGCGCGGACACCATCTACACGGCGAAGCTCCGGCGGCGCGGCGTGGACGTGACCAACCGTCCCAACACCGACGCGCTCGCGGGCATCACGGTGCGTAGCGTCATGACGCCTCCACCGTCGTCGCTCCCGACCGACCTTGCCGCGGAGGCCGCCGCTCGCCGCCTACTCGCGACGGGACGACGCGCGCTGCCCGTCGCGTCGCGCCACGGCGAATTCGTCGGGATCCTCACGTCGACGGCGGTCGCCGGGGCGCTCGCGGGCGATGCGGACGCCGACGACGTGACCGTCTCCCGGCTCGTCGAGATGCCCGCCGTCGTCGATCCCGACATGAGCATCGAGGACACCCTGGACGCGATGCTCGGGGACGACGCCATCGCCGGATTGCCGGTGGTCGACTCGAACGGCACGCTCGTCGGCTGGCTCCGTCAGGACGCGGTGCTCCGCGCGATCACGGCGACGCGATCGATCGCTAAATCCGCCCCGTGAACACGCTCACGCCGATCGAGAGCGACCCGACGACGACGATGCCCGTGAACGTCAGTACGAACGTCCGGAGGCCGCGGCGCGCCATCGTCGCGTCAAGGATCACGCACGTCAGCCACGGCGCCACCGCCGACGGGATCATCAGCTGGGTGAACGGCAGCCACCCGTAGGCGTTGTTCACCATGTAGATGAACACCGCCGGGACCGTGCCGAGCAGCAGGCCCGTCAGCGCGAACGTCAGGCCCGCGCGCCACGGAGGGTATTTGGCCGTCCCGTCGTCGAGGTAGCGCCCGATCGAGAGCGTGAGCGTCGGGATGGCGAAGAAGATGACGAGGATGAAGGTGATGAGCAGCGCCGCGATGTATCCGGTCGCGGCGACCGAATCCTCGATCGCGATATCGCGCGTCGCGAAGTAGACGATCGTGAAAACGAGCGCCCAGAACATCACCGTGATGGGAACCGACATCCACCCGCGTTTGTCCGGGAAGAGGCCGTCGTCCCCGTATCGGGGCACCTCAAAGGTCGATGCAGTACTCATGGTCGTCTCCCCGACTCCCGGCTGCGAGGGCAGGTATGCCTAAGTCCTATGGTGGCATTCGTCGCTTTCGGGCGCGAGCGTAGACGCCGTGCGGTGCGTCACACTCGCGGGAGCTACCCCACCGAGCGCACCCGGACGTCGCCCGCGAGAACGGCGCGGAGCTCCCCGTCGTTAAGGCGCAACTCGAGGCCGCCCTCGACCGAGAGCCCGACGGCGCGCCCCGTGAGCGGCGCGGCGCCGGGCACGTCGACGACGACGTCGCGCCCGATCGTGGAGCACACGGGCTCAACGAGGTCGCGTACGGACGACGGGTCGCGCTCCCACGCGGTGATCAGCGCGTCCAGCTCGCGGACGACGCGGCCGAGCAGCGCCTCCCGGTCGAGAGACAACGCCCCTGCCAGGAACGCGGACGTGGCGTGGGCAACCGGGAGCTCGTCGCGATCCTGGCTGACATTGATGCCGATGCCTGCGACGACGGCGCTGTCCTCGACCTCGCACAGGATGCCGGCGATCTTCCGCTCGGTGCCCCACCCGGGGATGTCGTCGACGTCGTCGGTTTCGACCACCACGTCGTTCGGCCACTTGAGTCGCGCCGCGATCCCGAGCGCCGCGAACGCCCGGACCGCCGCGAGGCCCACGAGCATCGGCACCCATCCGAACGCGGAACGCGCCACCTCGGGACGGAGAACGATGCTCGCGGTCATCGACGTTCCGGCGGGCGTCTCCCACGTCCGTCCCGCGCGACCGCGGCCCGCCGTCTGGTGGTCGGCGACGAACGCGGACAGGTGCGGGGGCGGCGACGAGGATCGCAACGCGGCCAGGGCGTCGGAGTTCGTCGACGCGCTCTCGGCGACGACGCTCAGTCGCGCGAGGGGGCCGCTCGGCCACGTCAGTCCCGCGCGGAGCCGCTGGGGATCGAGCGCGCAGCGCGATTCCTCGACGGTATCGCGGGCCTCGGCGCTCACACGGCTAGGCTATCGAGGTAGTCAAGGAGGTTGGGTGAGGTGACAGCCAAGAAATCCGGTACGTCGAAGTCGACGGCGGGTGCGCTCGACGCGCTTCGCGAGCGTCTCGACGCCGCCGTCACCGCCCCCGAGGCGGGCAAACAGGAAAAGCAGCACGCACGCGGCAAGAAGACGGCCCGCGAACGCGTCCTCGCGCTGCTCGACGAGGAGTCGTTCGTCGAAATCGACGCCCTCAACCGCCACCGCTCCCGCAACTTCGGCCTCGAGAAGAACCGCCCGTACGGCGACGGCGTCGTCACGGGATACGGGACGATCGACGGCCGCCAGGTGGCGGTGTACGCCCAAGACTTCACGGTGTTCGGGGGATCCCTCGGCGAGGTGCACGGGGAGAAGATCGCCAAGATCCAGGACTTCGCGCTGCGCACCGGCGTGCCGATCATCGGCATCTCCGACGGCGGCGGCGCCCGCATCCAGGAGGGCGTCGCGGCCCTCACCCAGTTCGCCGAGATCTTCCGGCGCAACGTCGCCTCGTCCGGCGTCGTTCCGCAGATCTCGATCATCCTCGGCCCGTCCGCCGGCGGCGCCGTGTACTCCCCCGCGCTCACCGACTTCATCATCATGGCGGACGGCACCTCGCAGATGTTCATCACCGGGCCCGACGTGATCAAGGCGGTCACGGGCGAGGACGTGACGTTCGAGGAGCTCGGCGGCGGGCAGACGCACAACGTCAAGTCGGGCGTCGCGCACTACCTCGCGTCCGACGAGGACGACGCGATCGACTACGTGAAGCACCTGCTCCAGTTCCTGCCGCAGAACAACCTCACCGACCCCCCGGTCTGGGAGGGCGAGGCCGACCTCGAGACCACGGACGAGGACCTCGCGCTCAACACGCTTGTGCCCGACAGCGACAACCAGCCGTACGACATGAAGACGGTGGTCGAGGCGGTGCTCGACGAAGGCGACTTCTTCGAGGTGCAGCCGCTGTACGCGACGAACATCGTCGTCGGGTTCGGGCACGTCGAGGGCCACGTGGTCGGGGTCGTCGCGAACCAGCCGAAGTCGATGGCTGGCACGCTCGACATCGACGCGGCGGAGAAGGCCGCGCGGTTCGTGCGCACCTGCGACGCATTCAATATCCCCGTGCTCACCTTCGTCGACGTCCCCGGATTCCTCCCGGGCGTCAACCAGGAGCACCGCGGAATCATCCGCCGCGGAGCGAAGCTCATCTACGCGTACGCGGAGGCGACCGTCCCGCTCGTCACCGTCATTACCCGCAAGGCGTACGGGGGCGCCTACATCGTCATGGCGTCCAAACAGCTCGGCGCCGACGTCAATCTCGCGTGGCCGACGGCACAGATCGCGGTGATGGGCGCGAGCGGCGCGGTGAACATCCTCCAGCGCCGCGCCCTCAAGGCCGTCGAAGACGCCGGGGGCGACGTCGAAGCCGAACGCGCGAAGCTCGTCGCCGAGTACGAGGAGGAGATCGTCAACCCGTACGACGCCGCGGACCGCGGCTACGTCGACGCCGTGATCGAGCCCTCCGAGACCCGCGCCCAGGTCGTCCGCGCGCTCCGTGCGCTGCGCACCAAGCGCGCCGCCCTGCCGCCCAAGAAGCACGGGAACGTGCCGCTGTGACGTCTCACGACGAGATCGCAGAAGCCGCCGCGCGGCTCCACGTCGTGCGCGGGAACGTCGACGACGACGAGCTCGCGGCGCTCGTCGCTGGCGTCGTCGCGTACGCGTCGGCCGCTGCGGGCGTCGACGAGAAGCCCGGCTCCCCGACGTCCGCGTGGATGGACCGCTCCCGCACCATGCGGGGGCGTCGCGTCGGCGTCTTGGGCCGCGGCGACACGGCCTGGCGGCACTCGCTCCGCTAACGTCCCGCCTCGTACTTCCCCGATTTCGCCGCTCGGCGCGCGAAATCTGCCGAGCGATGTCAAGATGCGTAAATGGGGAGATTCACGTGGGGGAACCGCAAGTTCGACGCCGATTTCAGTTTTCTCACCGCCGATGAGGGCCGCGTGCTGCGCGCCCTCGCGGTCGAGGCTTTCGCCCGCAAGGGGGTGACCGTGACCAAGGAAGGCGACCACGTCGTCGGTCCCGGCGGTCAACTCTTCGGGCTCCATTCGCTCGCCGTCCAGTGCCACGGCATGAAGGACGGGCTCACGGACTGGATACCGGTGGTCGAGGCGCATGTGTCCTCGATGATCGCGACGTCCGGCGTACGAGCGCGGGGCGCCTAGGTCACGCGGACGGGCGCTCCGACGGGCGCGACGGCCTCGTCGGGCGCCGGGTCGTCGATCGGGATGCGGGGGAGCACGCGGTCGAGCCAACGCGGCATCCACCAGTTCCTCCGCCCAAGGAGGCGCATTACCGCGGGCATGATCGTCACCCGGATGACGAACGCGTCGATGAACACCGCCGCCGCGAGCCCGAGGCCGAGGAGTTTCACGACGCGCGCCTCCGACGTGACGAACGATCCGAAGACCGCGACCATGATCGCGGCTGCCGCCACGATGACGCGCGACACCTCGGCGAGGCCATCGCGTACGGCGAGCGCGTTGTCGCGCGTCGAGTGCCACAGCTCGGCGATGCGGGTCACGAGGAAGACCTGGTAGTCCATCGACAGTCCGAAGAGCAACGCGAAAAGGATCACGGGCACGAACGGATCGATCGGCCCGCCCTCGCCGATGCCGATGATCGAGTGCCCCCAGCCCCACTGGAACACCGCGACGATCACCCCGAAGGCGGCGCCCGCGGAGAAGAGGTTGAGCGCCGCGCCGACGGCGGGCAGCACGAGCGAGCGGAACGCCGCGGCGAGGACGAGCATCGAGAGCCCGACGACCACGGCGAAGAACAGCGGCAAGGACGCGGAGATCTCGTGCGCGAAGTCGACGAACGTCGCCACCGAGCCGCCGACGTGCGCCGACAGACCCTCTGCCTCGGCGGCGCTCACGTAGGTATCGCGTATGCGGTGCACGAGGTCGACCGTCGACTGATCCTGCGGCGAGGTCGCCGGGACGATCTGGATGATCGCCGCGTCACCCGCGATATTCGGAATGGGGCCGAGCGTGGCGGCGACGCCGGGGTCGATCGCGATCCGTCCCGCGAGGTCGGTGAGCGCCGTCGGGCTCGACGCGTCCGTCGTGTCGACGGCGACCACCAGCGGCCCGTTGACGCCCGGTCCGAAGCCCTCGGCGAGGAGGTCGTAACCCGTACGCGTCGTCGTGCCGAGGGGATCGTTGCCCTGATCGGCGTGGCCGAGTCGCAGCGCCGCCGTCGGGACGGCGATCGCGGCGACCGCGACGAGGGCGGCGAGGCTCGTCACGGCGGGGTGGCGCTCGACGAACGCCGCGACGCGACCGACGCGTACTCCGTTCCCGTTCGCGTACGCGCCCGCCTCGAGCGCCCGGCGCTCGCGCCGGCTCAGCACGCGCACGCCGTAGAGGCGCAGGAGCGCCGGAATGAGCGAGATGGACACCGCGACGGAGAACGCCACCGTGACGGCCGCGGCCGCCGCCAACCCGGTGAGGAAGGCGATTTGCGGCACGAACATCCCTGCGAGTGCGATGAACACCGTAGCCCCGGCGAACACCACGGCGCGGCCCGACGTCGTCGTCGCCGCCACGATGCTTTCGGAGACGCCCCGACCGCTCTTGAGTCCGAGTCGATGGCGGTTGGTGATGAGGAGCGCGTAGTCGATGCCGATGCCGAGCCCCAGGAGCGCGGCGAGGACCGGCGAGTACGTCGATAGGGGTCCCGCGTGCGAGAACAGGCCGAGCGATCCGATCGCGCCGGTCAGCGAAACGAGCGCCCCAACGAGCGGGACCGTAGTCGCGAGGAGCGACCCGAAGGCGAGGAACAGGATGACGGCGGCGATCCCGACGCCGATGAGCTCCCCGATCCCGACCTTGGGCGCCGCGAGCCGGAGCGCCCCTTCTCCGCTGAGCGCGACGGTGACGCCGTCGTGCGCGTTGGCGTCCGCGACGACGCCGGCGAGGTCCTCAATCGACGCCGTCGGGATGGCGAAGCCCGACTGGTCCCAGTGGACCTGGGCGTACGCAATCGTCCCGTCCCGACTGACCTGGCCGGCGCCTGCCGGACCGAACGGGCTCGTGATCGCGGCAACGTGCGGGACGGCCGCGGCCTCCTCCAACACGCCGGACATGTAATCGCGCGACGCGACGTCGGCGACGGTCCCCTCATCGACCTTCCAGACGATGGTGTCCGTGCTGCCGGCGAGCTCGGGGAATCTCTCGCCGAGGAGGTCGTACGCCGCCTGGCTGTCCGTGCCCTTGAGGGAGAAGGTATCCCGGAACGAGGTTCCGATCGCCTCGCTCGTCGCGAGCAGGCCGACGACGGCGGCGAGCCAGAGAATGACGACGAGAATCGGGCGGCGGGTGGAGAATTGAGCGATGGTCTTCACGAGGGACTTTCCTAGTAACTAAACGACCGTTAGAATCACCGTACGGCCGATGTTCGCACGGTGAACGAACGATCGTCAAGCAAAGTTGCTGAAATGTCACACGCGGAGGTGAGACATGAAGCGTGAACCCAAGGTCATGGCCGACGTCGCGCCCGACGACGCCCGCCGTACGGACACCCACGAGCGCATCCTCGGCGTCGCCCTGCGCCTGTTCGCGGAGCGGGGTTTCGCCGGCACCTCCATCCGTGACATCGCCGACGAGCTCGGCGTGACCAAAGCCGCCCTGTACTACCACTTCGAGTCCAAAGAAGCGATCTTCGCGGAACTCGTCGACCAGCCCCTCGCCTCCGCGCGCGCGATCATGGCCGAGTCGCGCCAACTCGACACCGCGGCCGGTCGCGAGGACTTCATCCGCAGGATCGTCGACACCATGGCCGACTATGCCCCCGTCGTCGCGATGTTCAAAGACCCCCAGCTCATCGGAGCGGTCGGGGCCGAGCTGGCGCAATCGGGGATCCTCCGCGACCTCGCCCTCCAGCTCGCGATGGGGAAGTCCGGGACGACGCACCCCGAGGACGTGTCCCGCAAGGACATGATCCGCGCGATCGGCGCCGTCTCGGCCGCGCTCGGCGCCATCGAGAACTGGCGCTTCATCTACCCGGACCGCGAGGCGTTCACCCCGGAGGACAAGGCGGCGATCGCGGACCTCATCGTCGCGACGCTCGAGGCGTAGCGCGCCCGCCTCGCCGCCGACGTAGGCTCGGCACGTGCTCCGCGCCACCCGCCTCCGCCCGCGCTACCGCTGGGCCGTCGCCGCCCTCGTCCTCCTGCCCGCTCTGATCGCCGGCCCGTGGGGGTATCTGCGGATCGCGACGCGGGACGACGTCCACGGACCGGGGAGCGCGCCGCCACACGCCCACGCCGCGCTCGTCCTCGGCGCCAAGGTCGGCGACGACGGCGAACCCAGCCCCTTCCTCCGCGAGCGCGTCGAACTCGGCGCGGCGCTCTACCGCGACGGCGTCGTCGACGTCGTCGTCATGACCGGCGCCGCGCACGGCGACGCGTACGACGAGCCGGCCACCATGCGCGACCTCGCGCTCTCGCTTGGCGTGCCGGCCGAGGCCATCATCCTCGACCGCGAGGGGTACGACACCTTCGCCTCGTGCGCCAACGCGGCCGGACCGCTCGCGCTCGGCGACGTCGTCGTCGTCACCCAGCAGTTCCACGTCGCGCGCGCAACATGGCTATGCCGCCGGGCCGGGATCGAGGCGAGCGGGGTCTACCCGCCGATCCAGGGCCGGGCGGGGACGGTCACCGGCAATATCCGCGAGCTCGGGGCGGACTGGAAAGCCGTCATCAACGTCTGGACCGGCCGATCCCGCTAGCCTGACCTCGGGAGGGAGGCGCCATGACCGAAATCGTCGCCGGATCGATCGTGATCGCGCTCGGAGTCGCGCACTCCGTGCTCGGCGAGATGCTCATCGTCGGCCCCCTCGTCGCGAATCGCTCGTGGACGCCGAGGATTCCTCGCGCCTTCGCGGGCACCCTTGTCCGGTTCACGTGGCACGCCGCCTCGCTCGCCTGGTTCGGCCTCGCCGCCGTCCTGCTCGGCGCGCCCGCCGGAGTCGCGTTCGGCGCGGTGTTCCTGCTCGCGGGGACGTGGATGCTCGTGTCCGCGCGCCGACACCCCGCGTGGCCGCTCTTCCTCGCCGCGGGGCTGCTCGGTCTCGACTCCGCCGACGCGCTCCCCCGCGCGGTGCTCGGAGCGATCGTCGTGTTGGGGATCGTCGTCGCGCTCGCCGGCTCCGCTCTTCACGTCGCGTGGGCGGCGGGCGCGACGGCGGGGCGCGCACACGCGCTCCCCGAGGACCCCGCAACCCTCGAACCCCTCGGAGACCCCGGACCGATCCTGACCCTCGCCGTCGCGGGGGCCGCCGCCGCGCTCGCCGTCCTCATCGCCGGCACTGCCTGGTTCGACGCGCCGGCCTCGTGGTGGTGGGTGACGGCCGTCGCGGCCGTCGTCGCCACGCTCCGCGTCGTCGGCGATCGCGAGCACATCGGTTTCATGAAGACGATCGACGACACCCCCTTCGGACGATGGGACACGCGCCTGTACACGCCCCTGTTCGTGGTGCTCGCGGGCGCCGCCGTGGCGTCGCTCTGCCTCGCGGGACGTCCCGGCTAGCGCCTACGTCGTGTCGCGTCCGCTCGAGGCGGCGCGCGTCGCACGCGACGCCGGTTGGTAGAATCGTGCCAGCCGTTCCGGCGCGCGCCAGCGTAGACGCGCATGCTCCCCGGGGCGGCATTCCATCGCCCGCTGTGGAGGCCCGATCGTGGTGAGTCCCGAGCCCGACGACCTGACGCACTTCGGATACGGCAGCGTTCCCGCCGATCAGAAGGCCGAGAAGGTCGCGGAGGTCTTCAGCTCCGTCGCCCGGCGCTACGACCTCATGAACGACCTCATGACGTGGGGGCTCCATCGCCGCTGGAAGCGCGAGGCGATCAAGCTCTCCGGGGTACGCCGCGGCGATACCGTACTGGACCTCGCCGGAGGAACGGGCGACCTCGCGCTCCGGCTCGCCCGCGCCGTCGGCCCCAAGGGATCGGTCGTGCTCGCGGACATCAACCCGTGGATGCTCGCCGAGGCGAAGAACCGGCTCGTCGGCAACCCGCTGGCGTCGCGCATCACCCTCCAGGAGGCCGACGCCGAACGCCTCCCCTTCGACGACGACACGTTCGACGTGGTCACCATAGGGTTCGGCCTCCGGAACGTCACCCACCAGGATCGCGCGATCCGCGACATCCGCCGCGTCCTCAAGCCCGGGGGGCGCCTCGTCGTGCTGGAGTTCTCGCGACCCGTCGCGCCCGTCGTGAAGCCGCTGTACGACGCGTACTCGTTCGCATGGTTGCCGACGCTCGGGAAGATCTGCACCAAGGACGCCGCGAGCTACCGATACCTCGCCGAGTCGATCCGGATGCACCCCGACCGCGACACCCTGCGCGACATGATCGTCGCCGCGGACTTCGCGACGTGCGACTACGACACCATGCTCTACGGCATCGTGGCGGCGCACGTGGGCGTCAAGGCGTAACGAGTTCGCATCGAAACGGGCGTAGATCCGTTTCCGTGTGGGAGCGCTCCCATAGACTCGACGCGTGACCGCCGTCGACGCACCCAAGAATCGGAGCAGGATCGCCGCTAAGGCTGACGCCTGGTTCGAGGCTGCGGTCGTACCGCGCGTCGAGATCGCGAAGATGGTGCCGCGCGTCGGTTGGGCGCTCGCCGGCCCCCTCATCCTCGCGAACATCGTCGCCGGGGCCCTCCCCGTCGCCTTCGTCGTCGCCACCTCCGTGGTGATCGGACGGGTGCCCGCCGCGGTCGAGGCCGGCGTCCCGTCCGCCGCGTGGGACGCGCTCGTCCGCGCGTTCCTCTTCGCCGCGGGAGCCTTTCTCCTCGCGCGGATCATCGCCCCCCTCGTCACCGCGCTCTCCAGCCGCGTCCGTCGGCGCATCGACGGCGAGATGCGCGCGGAAATCCTCGAACTCACCGCGCGAACCGTCTCCATCGCGCCCATGGAGGACCAGGACGTCCTCGACGAACTCGGTGAGGCGACACGGCAGTTCGACGACGACTGGAACACGCCCGGGCAGGCGGTCGGCGGGATCGTCGCGCTTATCGCGCGCTACGGCTCCCTGGTGTGTTTCTGCATCCTCGCGAGCCTCGCGTCGTTCTGGTGGGCCGGACCCGTCGTCTTCCTCATCACCATGATGTTCCGCAACGGCAACCGCGGGGGCCTCAGGAGGTACTCCGCCGTCTGGCGCACGGTGATGCCCGCGTCGCGCGAACGCGACTACCTCCGCGAGCTCGCGCTCGGCGACGTCGCCGCCAAGGAGACGCGGATTTTCGGGATCAACGCCTGGCTGACCCGGCGCTACGACGCGGTGCACTGGAAGGTTTTCGGTCCGGCGGGTCGGGCGCGTCGACGCATCTACTTCTACCCGTACCTCGTGATCACGGCGATCGGTCTCGCCGCGCTCGCGTGGGTGGTGATCCGCATCGGGCAGGCGTCCGTCGACCAGCAGGTCTCGCTCACGGCCCTCGCGCTATCGCTCCAGGCCGTCATGGGCGCGATCGCCCTCGGATCGAACTACGAGGAGGCGGACGTCCCCACGCAGTGGGGAATGCGCGCGATCGAGGCGATGCGCCGCCTACGCGCCCACATCGAGCGGGCGGAACAGCGCGAGAAGGAGCAGACCGCGGCGAACCTCGCGCGCGAGTCCTACGGAGCCGCGGGGGTCGCGGTCGCGTCGCTCCCGAGCACGAGTCTCGTCTTTCGCGACCTGCGATTCTCCTACCCGGGTACCGACGACCTCGTGCTGAACGGGCTCGACCTCGAGATTCCCGCGGGACGGTCCACCGCGATCGTCGGCGTCAACGGCGCGGGCAAGACCACTCTCGTGAAGTTGCTGAGCCGCCTCTACGAACCCACCGGCGGCGCGATCCTCGCCGACGGCGTCAACATCGGGCTTCTCGACGTCGCCGAATGGCGCCGCCAGGTCAGCATCATCTTCCAGGACTTCGTCAAGTACGAGTTCACGGCCGCGGACAACATCGCGATGGGCGCGATCCACGCGCCGCTCGACGACGACGCGATCACCGAGGCCGCGCGCAAGGCGGGGATCCTCGACGCGTTCGACGACCACCCTCTCGGGCTCGACACGCCGCTCGCGCGCGCCTACACCGGAGGCATCGACCTGAGCGGGGGCCAGTGGCAACGCATCGCCATCGCGCGTTCCCTCTACGCCCTGCGCCAGGGCGCGAAGATCCTCGTACTCGACGAACCGACGTCGGCGCTCGACGTCCGCGCCGAGGTCGCCTTCTTCGACCGCTTCGTCGAACTCACGCACGGCGTCACGTCGATCCTCATCTCCCACCGCTTCTCGTCCGTCCGACGCGCCGACCACATCGTCGTCGTCGAGGACGGGCGGGTGAGCGAGCAGGGTTCGCACGCGGAACTCATGCGGGCGGGCGGGCACTACGCGCGCCTGTTCACGTTGCAGGCGGAGCGCTTCGCGAAGGGCCTGTCCGCCGAGGGCGAGGTCGTGGAGGACGTCGAGGACCAGAACGCGATCGTGGACCTCGGGGAGGTGAGTGCGCCGTGATCGAGACCCTGCGCGGAGTCGTGACGCTCGCCCGGATCGCGTGGCGGGAGAGCAAGGGGCGCGTGATTCTGTCCCTGCTCCTCATGCTGCTGCAGTTCACGGCGATGCCCCTCGCCGCGCCCGCGCTTGCGGCGCTGACCAACGCCGCACTCGCGCACGACGCCTCGCGCGTCGCGGGCGCCGCCGTCGCTGTCGCCGCCCTCACGATGGCCGGGCTTGTCGCCGGCCACTTCGGGCACGTCTTCTACTTCGAGCTCGGGGAGATGGTCCAGCTCGCCCTCGAGCGCGACCTCATCGACCTCAGCAACGGCTCCGCGGGACTCGAGCACCACGAACGACCGGACTATGCAGACAAGCTCCGCGTCATCAGCCAGGAGGTCGACTGGGCCGGGTGGAGCGTCATGAGCATGCTGTTCAGCTCGATCGGTCTCGGCGTCGGGGCGATCATCACCGCCGTGCTTCTCGGGACCCTCAACCCGTGGCTCCTGCTCCTCCCGGTGTTCGCGATACCGTCGCTCGTTCTCGGCCGCCGCGGCGAGGTCCTCATGGGAAAGGCGCGCGAGGATGCCGCGCCGTTCACGCGCCGCGTGCGCCACGTGTTCCGGCTCGCGACGGCGGCCGGGCCCGCGAAGGAGCTTCGGGCGTGCGGGCTCGGAGAAGAGATGTACCGGCGCCAGCGCGCGTCGTGGGACGACGCGACACGGGTCCTGGTGCGGGGCGAAGACCGTTCGGCGACGCTCCAGGTCGCCGGGCAGATCTTCTTCGCCATCGCGTACATCGGCGCGACCCTCCTCGTGGTCCGCGACGTGGTCACGCACCAGGGCTCGGTCGGCGACGTGGTGCTCGTGATCTCGCTTGCGAGCCAGGTCAACCAGCAGGTCACGCAGGCCGTCTTCCTGCTCGTGGGGCTCCAGCGCATCTCGCGCACCCTCGCGAACCTCGCCTGGATCCGCGCGCTCGTCGAGAAGGACCTCCCGGTCCCCGACCTCGCGCTGCCCCGGACCATCAAGCGCGGCATCTCGCTCCGCGACGTGAGCTTCGCGTACCCGGGCACGGATCGCGTCGTCCTCGGCGGCGTCAACCTCGAGCTCCCTGCGGGGCACTCCGTCGCGATCGTTGGAGAGAACGGGGCCGGGAAGACGACGCTCGTCAAGCTCCTCTGCCGCTTCTACGAGCAGACTGACGGCACCATCGAGATGGACGGGGTGGACATGCGCAGGTACCCGCTCGCCGATTGGCGCGAGCGCATCGCCGCCGGCTTCCAGGACTTCGCCCGATTCGAGTTCCTCGCGCGCGAGGCGATCGGGGTGGGCGACCTCCCCAAGATCGAGAGCGCGCCCGCAGTCGTCAAGGCGCTGCGCCGGGCGCGCGGGGAGGACCTACTGACGCGACTCGACGACGGGCTCGAAACCCAACTCGGGAAGTCGTACGCGGACGGCACGGACCTCAGCGGCGGCCAATGGCAGAAGCTGGCGCTCGGGCGCGCGATGATGCGCCAGACGCCCCTGCTCCTGGTGCTCGACGAGCCGACGAGCGCGCTCGACGCACAGGCGGAGCACGACCTCTTCGAGGAGTACGCGGAGTCCGCGAAGCGGGTCGCGAAGAAGACCGGCGCCATCACCGTCCTCGTCTCCCACCGATTCTCGACCGTCCGCATGGCCGACCTCATCCTCGTGGTGGGCGACGGGCGCATCCAGGAGTCGGGAACGCACGACGAGCTCATCGCGCTCGGCGGCCTCTACGCCGAGCTCTACGGCATGCAGGCGAAGGCGTACCAGTAGCCGCCGTTAGGCTGACCGCATGCCCGTCCCGCTCGTCCTCGCCTCCGCGTCGCCCGCGCGACTCTCGACGCTGCGCGCCGCGGGGATCGAGCCCCGCGTCATCGTCTCCGACGTAGACGAGGACGCGATCCTCGCGGGTCTTGAGGACGCGTCGGTGTCGGAGGCCGCGCTCGTGCTCGCCCGCGCGAAGGCCGAGGCGGTCGCCGCGCTGACCGAGGCCGACGGCTCCCTCGTGATCGGGTGCGACTCGATCCTCGAGGTGGACGGGGAGGCGTTCGGCAAGCCGGGCACGGCCGACGTCGCGCGCGAGCGCTGGCGGCGGATGCGGGGGCGAGAGGGCGCGTTGCACACCGGACACTGGCTCGTCGACGCGCGCGCGGCCGAGCGCCCGGCCGCGGGAGAGACGGCCTCGACGACGGTGAGATTCGCGGACCTGACCGACGACGAGATCGACGCCTACGTCGCGACGCGCGAGCCGCTCGCGGTCGCCGGCGGCTTCACCGTCGACGGACTCGGAGGACCGTTCGTCGAGTCGATCGACGGGGACTACCATGCCGTCGTCGGACTCAGCCTTCCCCTGCTGCGCCACCTCGCCGCGCGCCTCGGCGTCGGCGTTACGGAGCTCTGGACGCGCCGCTGATTTGTCGGGTCACGACAACCTACGCCGACGTAACCATCGGTTCACCCGAATTCCTTGTATGACATCCACAAACGCGCCGGGCGCCGCTTGGCCCCGGTCCCAAACTTGTCTCGCGCGTCCCTCGGACAGGGGCGGCCGACGCCGCGGTCGCGCTACGGTGGCGGGGTGCCGTCATTCGATTCTGTTCTGATCGCGAACAGGGGCGAAATCGCGGTTCGGATCATTCGCGCCTGCAAGGACGCGGGGCTGCGCTCGATCGCCGTGTACGCCGAGTCCGACCGCGACGCCCTCTTCGTGTCGCTCGCCGACGAGGCCTACGCGCTCGGGGGCGCGATCGCCTCCGACACCTACCTCAGTGTCCCCAAGATCCTCGACATCGCCTCCCGCTCCGGCGCGCGGGCGATCCACCCCGGATACGGCTTCCTCGCCGAGAACGCGGGATTCGCCCAGGCGGTTATCGACGCCGGGATCGTGTGGATCGGTCCCTCCCCCGCCGCGATCGACGCCCTGGGCGACAAGGTCTCCGCCCGCCACATCGCGCAGAAGGCGGGCGCACCCCTCGTCCCGGGGACGCCCGACCCCGTGGGAAGCGCCGACGAGGTCCTCGCGTTCGCGAAAGAGCACGGCCTTCCGATCGCGATCAAGGCGGCGTTCGGCGGCGGCGGCCGCGGACTCAAGGTAGCCCGCGCCCAGGAGGACATCGTCGAGCTGTACGAGTCCGCCGTCCGCGAGGCCGTGTCCGCGTTCGGGCGCGGCGAGTGCTTCGTCGAGCGCTTCCTCGACAAGCCGCGCCACGTCGAGACCCAGTGCCTCGCCGACTCCCACGGCAACGTCGTCGTCGTCTCCACGCGAGACTGCTCGCTCCAGCGCCGCCACCAGAAGCTCGTCGAGGAGGCGCCCGCGCCATTCCTGAGCGACGACCAGAACGCGGAGCTCGTCCGGGCGTCCCAGGCCATCCTCCGCGAGGCGAAATACGAGGGCGCCGGAACGTGCGAGTTCCTCGTGGGCACGGACGGCACCATCTCCTTCCTCGAGGTCAACACGCGACTCCAGGTCGAGCACCCCGTGAGCGAAGAGGTGACGGGCATCGACCTCGTGCGCGAGCAGTTCCGCATCGCCGCCGGGGAACCGATCTCCAACCTCGCTCCCGTCGCGCGCGGCCACTCGATCGAGTTCCGCCTCAACGGCGAGGATCCCGCCGTCGGATTCATGCCCTCGCCCGGGCGCATCTCGCGCCTGACGTACCCGAGCGGACCCGGTGTGCGCGTCGACACCGGCGTGCGGCAGGGCGACACCATCTCCGGCGCGTTCGACTCGATGGTCGCGAAGATCGTCGTGACGGGGGCCACCCGCCAGGAGGCGATCGAGCGCGCCCGGCGCGCTCTCGCCGAGACGGAGGTCCACGGCATCCCGACCGTGCTCCCGTTCCACCGCGCCGTACTCGACGCCCCCGAGTTCGCCGCGCCGGACGGCGCGTTCGGCGTCTTCACCACGTGGATCGAGACGGACTTCGCGTCCGTCGTCACGGGCCTCGGCGGCGGCCCCGCAGGAGCGGGGGACGACGGAGGTACCGAGATGTCGCGCGTCGTGGTCGAGGTCGGCGGAAAGCGCCTCGAAGTCGTGCTGCCGGCGGCGCTCGCCGCCGCGGGGCGCGCGAACGCCCGTTCCGGCGGTCCGGCGCGTCGGGGCGCCCGCCGCAACGACGCGGTCAAGGTGACATCCGGCAAGACGCTGGCGTCGCCTATGCAGGGCACAGTCGTCAAGGTCGCCGTCAAGGAGGGCGCGACGGTCGACGAGGGCGATCTGATCGTCGTCCTGGAGGCGATGAAGATGGAACAGCCCCTCGTCGCGCACCGCGCGGGGACGATATCCGGGTTGTCCGTGGAGGTCGGGTCCGGCGTCACCGCGGGCGCGAAGATCTGCGACATCGAACCTGTCGAGTAGCCCCAGGCTATTTACGCAACGTTCTCGTTGCGTATTTTTGACAACGCCCCATGCGTCGCTCTACTCTGGGCTCGTTGGTTAGGTATACCTAACCTCTCGACTCGGAGGGACAAGCATGCTGGCGAACTTTCTCATCGGACTGCGCGAGGGTCTCGAAGCCGCGCTCATCGTCGGCATCCTCGTCGCGTACCTCGTGAAGAGCGACCGGCGCGACCGCCTCCCCTACGTGTGGACCGGCGTCGGTGCGGCCGTTGCCGTGTCGCTCGCCTTCGGCGCCGCCCTGACGTTCGGGCCGCGCGGGCTGAGCGACGAAGCGACCGAAGGTATCGCCGGCACGCTGAGCGTGCTCGCCGTGGCGCTGGTGACATGGATGATCTTCTGGATGGCCCGCACCGCGCTTCACCTGCGCCGCAACCTCGAGTCGTCACTCGACGCCGCGATCGACGTCGGCTCCTTCGCCGTCGCCACGATGGCGCTGCTCGCCGTCGGTCGCGAGGGCCTCGAGACCGCGCTCTTCCTCTGGGCCGGGGTCAACACCGCCGGCGCTTCCACCTCGCCCCTCCTGGGCGCGGTTCTTGGCCTCGCGTGCGCCGTCGCGTTCGGCTGGGCCATCTACCGCGGCGCGCTCCGGATCAACCTGCGCGACTTCTTCCGCTGGACCGGGCTGTTCCTCATCGTCGTCGCGGCCGGCGTTCTCGCCTACGGGATCCACGACCTCCAGGAGGCGGGAATCCTCCCCGGCGCCGAGGTCCTCGCGTTCGACGTCTCCGCGCAGATCCCGCCCGAGTCGTGGTACGGCACGCTACTCAAGGGAACGGTCGCGTTCTCCCCGGAGACGACCGTCCTGCAGGCGATCGCCTGGGTCGCGTATGCCGTGCCCACGCTCCTGCTGTTCGTCCGCACAGCGTTCGCGCCGAGCGACTCGCCCCGCGCCGGCTCGACCCCCCGCATCGACAACCGCGAGGCCGTCTCCGCCGCCCGCGCGGAGAACTAGGGGCCGAGCCTCGGGCCCCGACCCGTACCGGCGCGACCGCGCACCCGTTAAGGTGAGCGCATGACTGGACCTCAACGACGAGCCACCAGCCTCGTGATGGTTGCCTCCTGGCTCGCACTCGACCTCGTCCGCTTCGCCGGACCCCTCGTCAGCCAGCTGTTCGACATCGGCGTGACCGTCGCCGCCGCCGCGGCCGTCGCGACCTACGTCGGAGGCAGCGCGCTCGCGTGGGTCGGTTCGCTCGTGGCACGCCAGATCGGTCACGCACGCGTTCTCCTGTGGCTCGTCCTCGCTCTCGTGGTCCTCCGCATCCTCCTACCGTTCCTCGGCGGCGACCCGCTCATCGTCTACGGGCTTATCGCCCTCGCCCTCGCGCTCGCGCTGCTCCTGCTCGCCGTCGCGGGAACAGCCGACGTCGCGGGCGGCGCCGGCGTAGTCGCGGCCGCCGGGATGGGCGCCATGATCGCGCTCGGCGAGCAGGCACTCCTCCACACCTGGGACGCGCTGTGGCGCGACGGTCTCGTCAGCTGGATCGCCACGGCCGTGCTGTGCGCCGCGTTGCTCGCGGCCGTCGCGCGGGTTCGACGCGACGCCCCCACACGACCGACGCGCGGCCTGTGGGCGCTCGGTCTGTGGTTCTCGATCACCGCGTTCGCCTTCGCGAACGCCGCGTTCCTGTCCTCCCAATCGGGATACCACCTGGGCATCGCGCTCGTGCTCGGCGTCGTCGGGCTCGCCGGAGGCGTGATCGCCTCGTCCCGCCGTCCCACCCTTCCGATTGCCGCCGTCGCGGTGATCGCCGCCGTTGCCTTGCTCGCGACGTGGACCATGGTCGCCTTCTCCGGCGCCGTGCTCATCGTCATGATCCCCGTCGCCACCGCCACGACCACCTATCTCGCGAGCCGCGCCGTCCACCCAGGCCCGACCCCCGTGAAGGCCGGCTTCGCGGCCAGGCTGCTCGGAGCGAGCGCGGCCTTCGGTCTGTTCACGCTTGCCCCGTTCATGCTCGTCCAGCTCGACTACGACATGCCGATCGGCATTCCGCACCTGCTGGTGATCGTCATCGCGGCCGGTGCCATCGCGGTCGGCGCGGTCGTGCGCTCCCGCACCCCGATCGCCGGGATCCCGCTCGCGCACGCGACCATCGGGTTCCGCCGTCGCGCGGCGCTCGGCACTCTCGTATCGCTCGGTCTCGGCGCCTTCCTGCTCGTCACGTTCAACACCGGCGCCGACGACGCCGGAACGCCTCCCGCCGAGCTGCGCGTCGTCTCGTGGAACCTCCACTACGGCGTCACGCCGGGGCTCACGGGCGGCCCGGGCGTCGAGCTGGACGAGACGGTCTCCTACCTGCGCGACAAGCACGCCGACGTCCTGCTGCTCCAGGAGGTCGAACGCGGCTGGATCCTCGCGGGCGGCACCGACCTGCTCCAGTACCTCGCGGACTCCCTCGACATGAACTACGTCTACGCGGGCGCGCACGACCGCCAGTTCGGCAACGCCATCCTGTCGCGGTACCCCATCACGGACCCCGACTACATCCAGCTTCCCTACGGCGCAGGCCCGCAGGGCCGGAGCGCGATCATCGGCACCATCGCGACCTCCGACGCGTCCATTCAGTTCGTGTCGGTCCACCTCCAGCACAAGAACGACGAGGCCACGCGAGTCGCGGAGGTCAAGGCGTTGCTCGCGGCGCTCAAGCCGGTCCCGGCACGGATGATCGCCGGCGACTTCAACGCCCGGCCGGACGCGGAGTCCGTCGCGCTGATGCTCGACGCCGGGTACACGAGCGCGCAGGACGCGCTTCTCGGCGAGGCGAACACCTACGTCGGTTCGGACTTCATCGCCCGCATCGACTACCAGTTCCTGCTCGGCGTGACGGGCTCGGACTTCTCGATCGGCGACTCCGGGCGATCCGACCACCTCGACCTCGATCTGACGGTGGCTCCCGAGTAGCCGGACGCTACGCTCGACGTATGAGCACACCCCGGGACGCGGCGCGCGCGATTGCGGAGCGCCTCGGCGTGGAGGCGCACGACATCGCGGTGATCGCCGGCTCGGGCTGGGCCGACGCGGTGACGGGAGTGGGTCGCGAGATCGCAGCCATCGACGCCTCGGAGATCCCGGGGTTCGAGGGAGGGGGCGTCGCCGGTCATTCGGGCCAGATTCGGTCGATCGCGACGACCGACGGCCGACGCGTCCTGGCGATCGGCGCCCGTCGCCACTACTACGAGGGTCGGGACGCCACGGCCGTCGCCCACGGAGTGCGGACCGCGGCCGCGGCCGGATGCACCGTCCTCGTCGTCACGAACGCGGCCGGTTCGATCCGCTGGGAGTGGACGCCCGGCACCGTCGTGCTCATCGACGACCACATCAACCTCACCGGCGCCTCGCCCCTCAGCGGACCCGCCTTCGTCGACATGACCGACGCGTACTCGCCGCGACTGCGGGCGATCGCCCGCGAGGTGGACCCCGAGCTTCCCGGGGGCGTATACGCCCAGTTCCCCGGACCGCAGTACGAGACTCCGGCGGAAGTGCGCATGGCCCGGGAGATGGGCGCGGACCTGGTCGGCATGTCGACGGCGATCGAGGTGATCGCGGCGCGCGCCGAGGGCATGGAGGTGCTCGGGATCTCGCTCGTGACCAACCTTGCCGCCGGGATCTCGCCGCAGCCGCTCTCGCACGACGAGGTCCTCGCCGCCGGGGCCGACGCCGAGCCCCGGCTCGTCGCCCTTCTCGCCGGCGTCACCGCGCGCCTGTAGGCCGTCATGCCACTCGTGTTCGGCACGGCCGGCATACGTGGGCCCCTCGGGCCCGGACCCGACCAGATGAACTCCGCGACCGTGCGCCGCGTGACGGCGGGGCTCGCCTCCTACCTGTCCGACCGCGTCGGCCGCGCCACGCCCGCCCGAGTCGTCATCGGCTACGACGCCCGTCACCGATCCGACGCGTTCGCCCTGGACACCGTCGACGTGCTGACCGCGGCGGGGCACGACGCCCTGCTGCTCCCCCGCGCTTTGCCCACCCCCGTCCTCGCCTTCGCGGTCCGGCACCTCGAGGCGGACGCCGGGGTGATGGTCACGGCGAGCCACAACCCGGCGACGGACAACGGGTACAAGGTCTACCTCGGGGGCCGCCTGACCGACGAGGACGGGCGCGGCGCGCAGATCGCTCCGCCCGTGGACGCGGAGATTCAGGCGCGCATCGACGCCGCGGACGTGCCCTCCGGCCGCGGCAGCCCGACGACGCTCGGCGACGACATCGAGGAGGCGTACGTCCGCGCGGTCGCGGCGACCCTCGACGACGGCCCCGCCGCGAGCGGACGGCGCGCAGGGGTGCGGATCGTCCTCACGCCCGTGCACGGCGTCGGCGGAGCGACGGCGGTCGCGGCGCTCGCGGCGGCCGGCTTCACCGACGTGACGCTCGTGGCCGAGCAGGCCGAGCCGGACCCGCGATTCCCCACGGCGCCCCTGCCGAACCCCGAGGAACCCGGCGTGATGGACCGCGCCCTCGCCCTCGCGGACGCGACGGGCGCGCACCTCGCCCTTGCGCTCGACCCCGACGCGGACCGCTGCGCCGTCGGCACGCCCCTCGACGGCCGGTGGACGCGCCTCGGCGGCGACCGCGTCGGCTGCCTCCTCGCGGAGCGCGTCGCGCGACGTCTCGCGGCGGGCGACGCGCTCCCCGGCGTTCCCGAAGGAGCGCGCGTTCTCGCGTCCTCGATCGTCTCCTCGCGCATGCTCGCCGCGATCGCGGACGCGCACGGGCTCGCGCACGCGTCGACCCTCACGGGATTCAAGTGGATCGCCCGCGTCCCGGGCCTCGCGTACGGCTACGAGGAGGCGCTCGGGTACTGCGTCGCCCCGGACATCGTGCGCGACAAGGACGGGATCTCCGCGGCCCTCGCCGTTGCGGAGGCCGTCGCCGAGCTCGCCGCGGAGGGGCGAACGCTCGAGGACGCGCTCGACGACCTCGACGCCGCCTACGGAGTCCACGCGAGCCACCCCCACGCCTGCCGCGTTCCCGACCCCGAGCGTGCCCTCGCCTGGCTCGCGGCCCACCCGCCGTCGACGCTCGGCGGGCGCCGCGTCGTCGACGTCGAGTCTCTCGACGAGGGACGAGGCGGCCTCCCGCCGACGCCGGGGTTGCGTCTCGTGACGGACGACGACACGCGCGTCGTCATCCGACCGTCCGGAACCGAGGCGAAGACGAAGGTGTACGTCGAGGTGAGGCGCGACGCGGGAGGCGATGTGGCCGAAGCCCGGCGCGACGCCTCCGCGCTCGCGTCCCACGTGGCCTCCGACGTCGAGGACGCCGTGCGGAAGGCCGTCGGGCGGAGCGCCCCGGAGCCCCGTGGCCGAGCCTAGGAGGGTAGCGCCTCGAGGATGTCCCGCGAGCGCGACGTCCCGAGCCGCGTCGCGCCCGCCGCGATGAGCGCGAGCGCGTCTTCCGCGGTGCGGATTCCGCCGGATGCCTTGATGCCGATCCTGCCGCCCACCGTCTCCTTGAGCAGCGCCACCGCGCGGACCGTCGCCCCGCCAGCCGGGTGCCGGCCCGTGGACGTCTTCACGTAGTCCGCGCCAGCCCACTCGGCCGCCGTCGCGGCGCCGACGATCTGCACGTCGGTCAGCGCCGCCGTTTCGAGGATCACCTTCAGCAGTCGCCCGTCGGGAACCTCGGCGCGCACCGCGGCAACGTCCGCCTTCACGGCGTCGAAGTCGTCCCTTTGCGCCGCGGCGACGTCGATCACCATGTCGACCTCGTGGGCGCCCGCCCAGAAAGCGTTCGCGGCGTCGTTGGCCTTGCCCTCGCTCGACTGGCCGCCGTCGGGGAACGCGCACACCGTGACAACGCGCAACGGCCCCGGGTCGTCGAGCGGAAGGAAGGACGGCGGCACGCACACGGCGAACACGCCCAGGTCTCGCGCCTCGCGCACCGCCGCGTCGACGTCCTCGGCGGTCGCGTCGTCGTCGAGGATGGTGTGGTCGATGTAGAGGGCGACGTCGGCGCGAGAGAGGCTCACGCGTCCAGTGTGCCAGCCGCCGCGGAGAATCCCGTGACGACGGCCTCTGCCAGCTCCTCGCGTACGTCGTAGGGCTGGAACGCCGCCCACGCGGCGTCGAGCGTCGCGAGCGCGAGGTCGTCGAGCGTCCACCCCGCCTGTCCCACGAGTCGCGCCATCTCGAGCGAGGTGGTGGTGCCGCACATGAGGCGGTTGTCGGGGTTGACGGTCACGGAGAACCCGAGCTCGCGGAGCCGCGTGATCGGATGGTCCGCGATCGATGTCGCCGCTCCGGTCTGGACGTTGGACGTCGGGCAGACCTCGAGGGGGATGCGGTTGTCGCGGACGAAGGCCGCGGTGGTGCCGAAGCGGGGCTCGTCCGAGTCCGCGTGTTGCACGTCCTCGAGGACGCGGATGCCGTGCCCGATGCGCCGCGCGGACCCGAGCCCCACGGCTTCCGCGACGCTCGACGGCCCGTCCGCCTCGCCCGCGTGGATGGTCGTCGGGACGAGCGCGCCCCTGAGGAGCGCGAACGCCTCGGCGTGGCGCGACGGCGGGAAGCCGTGTTCGGCACCGGCGATGTCGAAGCCGACGCAGCCACGCTCGCGGTTGGCGATCGCGAGCCGGGCGATCTCGAGAGACCGGTCGGCCTGGCGGATCGCGGTGAGCAGCACGCCGATGCGTATCTCGGATCCCGCGTCGCGCGCCTCGGCGATGCCGTCGTCGACTCCCGCCTGGACCGCGTCGACGACCTGCTGCAACTCGAGCCCTCCCTGGAGGTGCTGCTCGGGCGCATACCTCAGCTCGGCGTAGACGGCTCCGTCCGCGGCGTGGTCGAGCACAGCCTCGCGCGCGACGCGCTCGAGCGCCTCGCGCGATTGCATCACCGCCACCGTGTGCTCGAACGTCGTGAGGAACCGCGGCAGCGACCCGGCCGAGGCAGCCTGCAGGAACCATGCGCCGAGCGCCGTGGCGTCCGCCTCGGGAAGCTCGTGGCCGGTGGCCTCTCCCAATTCCAGGATCGTTTGGGGGCGAAGCCCCCCGTCGAGGTGGTCGTGCAGTACGACCTTGGGCAGGGCTCGTGCGGCGTCCTCGCTCATGCTCATGGCGTCCTCCTCGCGCGCGGCAGGATCATCCACGATACGTGAGACCAGTTCCCGAGCGCCTTGAGGCCCTTTCCGCCGTCGCGAATCTGCGCGTCCGTGATCCTGTGGAGGCGGCCTCCCCCCGGCTCGTAGGCGGCGAATCCGCCGTCGAGACGGCGCACGAGCAGCACGACGTGGCGTGGGATGACGGTGTCCAGGCCGCGCGCTGAGTCGCCCGACGCGTACAGCGGCACGGGAATCCCGTCCCGGAGCGCGGCGGAGGCGTGGTGGATGAGCGCGTCGACGTCCGCGTCGTCGGTGTCGTCGACGACGGCGCCACGGAACGCGAGCCCGGCGAATCGCGTCGCGTTGTTCACGCGCCACGGCGGGGTGCCGAGCGCCGTCGGCCACGGTAGGACCGCGAGGATTCCCCGACGCACCGTCGCGGCGTGAATGGTGCGCTGGAGCGAATGCCATCGACGCTCGACGGAGTCGAGGCGCGCGAGCGTCGCGATCCGCTCGGCCTCCGGCGGCAGGTACCCGCCGAGACGCCGTCCACTCGCGATCCACACGGCGACGAACGGGTCGCCAATAGCAAGCATCATCGCCATGCTTGCCGCGCCGCACGTCGTCTGATCCACCTGGCGGGCCGGCGTCCCGGCGAGGAGAACCGGGGCATCCGACTGCTCGGGCAGCGGGCTCACGGCGAGACGCCGCTCGTCCTCGGTGAACGACGGCCACTGGCGCCCGAGCGCGATAACCGCGCGGAGCGGCGCGGACGAGGCGAGCGCGCGGTCGAGGACGGCGCGACCGTCCGGATCGAGGTCGACGGTCGCCTTCGCGAGCGAGAACCGCTCGGTCTCCCCCAGGCGGGCGAGCCGCCGCGCGGCCACGCGCGCGAAAACCGTGTCGCCGTCGGAGCGCCTCTCCCGCGCCGCGAGCGCGGCGGCCCGATCGACCGCCGCCGCGCTGCCCCAACGACGCCGGAAGCCCAACGCTCGCGCGGTGCGCGCGAGCGCGGTGGTCAACTGCCACGCCATCTAGGTCTCCTGGCGTTCGAGCGAGGCCGCGGCGTCCTTGACGCGCTGCGCCGCCTCGCGACCGAGGACGAGGAGCGCCTCGGGCGTGTCGACGACGGCGAGGTCGTCGGCACCGACGATGACCACCGGCTTGTCGCCGCCGACGACCATCGCGCCCGCCGCGTCGACGGTTCCCACGGGCGCGGTTCGGTCGACGCGAATGATGCCGTCCGCGCCCGGCTCAAGGATCGACGCGAGCACCGCGAAGTCGCCGACGTCGGTCCAGTCGCAGTCGGACGGGACGACGGCCACGCCGCCGTCCGCGGCGACTGGCTCGGCGATGGCGTGGTCGATCGCGATCTTCGTCAGGGTGGGCCATGTCTCCGCGAGCGCGCCCGCGCGCCCCGGGGTGTCCCACGCCTCCGCGATCCTCCGCACGCCGTCGTGCAGGGTCGGGTGGATCCGCGCGAGGTGCCCGAGCAGCACGTCCGTACGCACCACGAACATCCCGGCGTTCCAGAAGTGGCGCCCGCCCTCGAGGTAGGCGGCGGCGCGGGCGGCGTCGGGCTTCTCGTGGAACGCCTCCGCCGCGAACGCGCCGTCGATCCCTGGTAGCTGCTCGGCGCGCTCGATCCACCCGAAGCCGGTTGCGGCGAAACGGGGCGCGATGCCGATCGTCACGACCTTGCCCTCGTCCGCCGCTCGCGATGCGATGGCGATGCTGCGCAGGAGCTCGTCGGGACGCCCGATCACGTGGTCGGCGGCGAACGACCCGAACACGTGGGGTCCGTGCCGGAGCTCGAGGAGCGCCGCGGCAAGCGCGATAGCCGCCATGGAGTCGCGCGGGCTGGGCTCGGCGACGACGTCGCCCTCGCCGAAAGAGGGCAACTGAGCGCGCACCGCGGCCTCGTGCGCTGCGCCCGTGACGATCATCGTCCGCGACGCCGCCGGAGCGAGCCGCGCGACCGTCGCCTGGAGCAGGCTCGCGCCGGCGCCGGTGAGGTCGAGGAGGAACTTGGGGCGGTCCGGTCGCGACAGGGGCCACAGCCGCGTGCCCGATCCGCCAGCGGGGATGACGGCGCTGAAGCCGGGATCGGAATCTGCACGAGAGGCAATTTCGCCAGCGGGGTCGGGGCTCACGGAGTCCAGACTAGGATGGAACGCAACGGCGCACACCCATCGGAGGGAGGGAACCGTGTCCGCAGGCGTGAGCATTTACCGTGGGCGTACGGGAATGTGGATGTGGTTGGCGCACCGAACGACGGGCGTCGCCATCTTCTTCTTCCTCCTGGTGCACGTCACCGACACCGCGCTCGTCCGCGTGTCACCGGACGCTTACAACCAAGTCATCGGCCTCTACAAGAACCCCCTCATGGGGCTCGTCGAGTCCGGCCTCGTCGCGGCGATCACGTTCCACGCGCTGAACGGGTTGCGCGTGATCTCGGTCGACGTGTGGAAATGGGCGAACAAGCATCAGACCGCCCTGGCGTGGGTGGTCTGGGCGATCTGGATCGTCGCGATGGCCGGCTTCCTGCCGCGCCATCTCGGCCACGTGTTCGGAGGCGAGTGATGACGGCCCCGGAGCTCGTCCCACCGCGCTACCGCCGCGGGCCTCACAGCCGCACCCACATCGAGAAGTGGTCGTGGCTGTTCATGCGCGCGTCGGGTGCGGTCCTTATCGTCCTGGTCATGACGCACCTGTTCGTCAACCTCATGACGGGCGACGGCATCAGCGCCATCGATTTCGCGTTCGTGGCCGGGAAGTGGGCCAACCCGCTCTGGCAGTGGTGGGACGTGACGATGCTCGTGCTCGCGATGATCCATGGCAGCAACGGCATGCGCGTGCTCATCAACGACTACGCACGCACCGGATGGCTGCGCAAGACGCTGAAGACGGCCCTCGCCGCCGCCTTCTCCCTCGTCGTCGTCCTCGGGAGCCTCGTGATCTTCACGTTCGACCCGTGCCCGACGGACGCGAGCCCCACCGACCTTAACCCGGACGTCTGCGCGTCCATCCTGAACGCCTCGGAGGCCTCGTGATCGAGCACGAATACGACGTCGTCATCGTGGGAGCGGGCGGCGCGGGCATGCGCGCGGCCCTCGAGTCGTCGCCGAACGCGAAGACGGCGGTGCTGACCAAGCTCTACCCCACCCGATCCCACACGGGCGCGGCTCAGGGCGGTATGGCGGCCGCGCTGTCGAACGTCGAGGACGACAACTACGAATGGCACGTCTACGACACCGTCAAGGGCGGCGACTACCTCGTCGACCAGGACGCTGCGGACATCATGTGCCGCGAGGCGATCGACGCCGTCCTCGACCTCGAGAAGATGGGCCTGCCGTTCAACCGAACCGACGAGGGCAAGATCGACCAGCGGCGATTCGGCGGCCACACGCGCGAGCACGGCGCCGCTCCCGTCCGCCGCTCGTGCTTCGCGGCCGACCGCACGGGCCACATGATCCTCCAGACCCTCTACCAACAGTGCGTGAAGCAGAAGGTCGAGTTCTACAACGAGTTCTACGTCCTCGACCTCCTCCTGAGCGGCGACCCGCAGAAGGCGAAGAAGGGCGCGAAGGTCTCCGTGACCGGCGTCGTCGCCCTCGAACTCGCCACGGGCGAGATCCACACGTTCTCCGCCAAGTCCGTCGTCCTCGCGACCGGCGGCGCGGGCAAGGTCTTCAAGACGACGTCGAACGCCCACACCCTCACGGGCGACGGCATGGCGATCGCGCTCCGCGCGGGCCTGCCGCTCGAGGACATGGAGTTCTTCCAGTTCCACCCGACGGGCCTGTACGGGCTTGGAATCCTCCTGAGCGAGGCGGCGCGCGGCGAGGGCGGAATCCTCCGCAACTCCGAGGGCGAGCGCTTCATGGAACGGTACGCGCCGTCGATCAAGGACCTCGCGCCGCGCGACATGGTGGCGCGCGCCATCGCCCGCGAGGTGCGCGAGGGTCGCGGTTGCGGCCCGAAGAAGGACTACGTGCTCCTGGACCTCACGCACCTGAGCCCCGAACACATCGACGAGAAGCTGCCCGACATCACGGAGTTCGCGCGCACCTACCTCGGCGTCGAACCCCACACCGAGGGGATCCCGACCTACCCGACGGCGCACTATGCGATGGGCGGCATCCCCACGAACGTGCAGGGCGAGGTTCTCCGCAACGCCACCGACAAGGTCGACGGCCTGTACGCGGCTGGCGAATGCGCCTGCGTCTCCGTTCACGGCGCCAACCGACTCGGCACCAACTCGCTGCTCGACATCAACGTCTTCGGGCGCCGCGCCGGCGCCGCCGCCGCCGAGCACGCGAAGAAGGCGAAGCAGCCGACGCTCAAGGCGGACGCCGCCGCGCGCGTCGTCTCGATGGTCGACCGGCTTCTCGAATCGTCGCCCGGCTCAGGGGCACCTCGCCCCGGCGACATCCGCTCCGAACTCCAGGAGGCGATGGACCGCGACGCGCAGGTGTTCCGCACGGCCGAGAGTCTCACGGACGTGCAGGCGAAGCTGCCGGACCTCAAGAGGCGGTACGAGGAGGCGGCGATTCAGGACAAAGGCCGACGCTTCAACACGGACCTGCTCGAGGCGATCGAGCTCGGATTCCTCCTCGACCTCGCGGAGGTCATCCTCGCTGGCGCCCTCGCGCGCGAGGAGTCGCGCGGCGGCCACTTCCGCGAGGACTTCCCGACGCGCGACGACAAGAAGTTCCTCAAGCACACCCTCGCATTCGCGACACCGAAGGGCGTTGTCCTCGACTACAAGCCCGTCGTGATCACCAAGTACGAGCCCAAGGAGCGTGTCTACTAATGGCCGCACCAGCGACGAAGGAGGCCCCGAACGCCGGTGGCGTAGCCATGTTCGAGGTCACCCTGAAGATCCGCAGGACCAATCCGGAGCCCACCGACGGCCACGCCGCCGGCGACGGCTACTGGCAGGAGTTCACGGTCCAGGTCCACTCGACCGAGCGCGTTCTCGACGCGCTCCACACCATCAAGTGGGAGCAGGACGGCTCGCTCACGTTCCGCCGGAGTTGCGCCCACGGCGTGTGCGGCTCGGACGCCATGCGCATCAACGGCCGCAACCGCCTCGCCTGCAAGACGCTCGTCAAGGACCTGAACCCCTCGCGGCCGATCACGATCGAGCCCATCGCCGGCTTGCCCGTGCTCAAGGACCTCGTCGTCGACATGGAGCCCTTCTTCGCGTCCTACCGCGAGATCATGCCGTTCCTCATGCCCGCCGGGACACCGCCGGAGCGCGAGCGGCTCCAGTCCCCCGCGCAGCGCGAGCGCTTCGACGAGACCACCAAGTGCATCCTCTGCGCCGCCTGCACCACGTCGTGCCCGGTGTTCTGGACCGACGGCCAGTACTTCGGTCCCGCCGCCATCGTCAACGCCCACCGCTTCATCTTCGACTCGCGCGACGACGCCGGCTGGGAGCGGATGGAGATCCTCAACGACAAGGCCGGCGTCTGGAAGTGCCGGACGACGTTCAACTGCACCGACGCGTGCCCGCGCGGCATTCAGGTCACGGAGGCGATCGCCGAGGTGAAACGGGCGCTCACCACGGGTTCGATCTAGCCTTTCTCGGCGTCCGCAGCCTGCGCGGCTTCGCGCTCCCGCTCGGCGGCCGCGAGCGCCGCCGGGTCCGCCTCGCCGCCGAGCACGAAGTCCTTCGCCTGGACGTAGCGGATCCAGAGTCCTACCTCGCCGTCGCGGTCTTTGGCGTCGACCCATGCGAGGCGCAGGTCGTTCGTCGCCGTCATGAGTCGTCCCGGCGCGACGAAACTGCGGTCGCCGCGGATGAGGAACGGGTCGATCACGTCGACGACCGTGCCGTCCTCGGCGAACACCGCGACGAGGGCGTCCGCGAAGATCTGCGTGCCCGGGGGCATCGTCGCTTGCGCGAAAGCCGTGTAGCACGACTGAGCCGTCGCGGGGATGAGCGCGGCGATCTTCTCGTCGTCGATGGTGAGGCCCTCCGCGCATGCGGGATCGGGCGTCGGCCCGCTGAGGAGTTGGGCGCCGCGCCACGGGTCGTCGACGGTCACCCACCCCGGGATCACCTTGAGGTCCTCGGCGGTGAAGCCCTCGGGCAGCGTCATCTCGAATGGAGCAGACTCGCCCGTGCGGACGACGATCGGGACGGCGTAGCGGGCCGTGCCGACGCCGACGACGATTCCG
>Ga0316575_10000019_pt1 | contig 42637 bp, 44 predicted proteins | sample J5NA_FD_203072 | JGI IMG/M metagenome (GOLD analysis project Ga0316575, IMG submission 203072) | Rhizosphere microbial communities from salt marsh grasses in Alabama, United States - J5-7_050615r2r3 | ecosystem: Host-associated > Plants > Roots > Rhizosphere | place: USA: Alabama | collected...
CAACGGACCGACGCTTCCCGAAGCCGACGACGTGCTCGCTGCACGCGACATCACGGTGGTCCCGGATGTGATTGCGAACGCCGGCGGCGTGACGGTCAGCTACTTCGAGTGGGTGCAGGATTTCTCAAGCTTTTTCTGGACCGAGCAGGAAATTCATGCCCGGCTGGAAAGCATCATGTCGGCAGCATTCCACGCGGTGGCGGAACTGGCCGCTGAACGCAAGGTATCGTTGCGCACCGCCGCCTTCATCATCGCCTGCACCCGGGTTTTGGCAGCACGCAACAGGCGCGGCCTGTATCCATGACGACATCGTTCACGGAAATTGAATTGCCCGGAATCGGGCTGCCGTCCCGGAATGTCCTGAAATGAAACCATACGCAATATAATCCCGGTACCGACTATTTGACTTTGCCAGCTTCACATCAAGGAACCATGCCTGACTTAATTGCCCTCACCCGCCGAATTTTCCTACGACTCGGCCTGTTCGCACTGGCTTTTCCATTGCAGGCACAAGCCAGCCTGCCTCACGATTCGAGCGTACCCGGCGGCGTTGCGGTGATTCCGCTCGGCAGCGTCGCATCCGAAACCGTTGCGCCGCAAAGCTGGCTGGGCGAGCAGCCCGTTCTGGTCACTGCCGAACGCGACGAATGGTATGCGGTGGTCGGCCTGCCGCTGTCGATCGAGCCGGGGCCGCATCAGTTGCGCGTCAAAATCGGCGACGCCACAACCATGAAAGACTTCATGGTCAACTCGAAAGATTACCCCGAGCAGCACATCGTCCTGAAGGACAAGAGCAAGGTCGAATTGTCGCCCGAGAACGAGGCGCGCGCAGTGCGCGAGATCACGCACATCAAGGAACTGGAACATCACTGGCGCGCCACGCAGAGTATCGATATGTCCTTCATCCTCCCCGCCAAGGGAAGGCAGTCCAGCGGTTTCGGCCTGCGCCGGTTCTTCAACGGCGAACCGCGCTCGCCGCATGCCGGAATCGATCTGGCAGTCGCGCGCGGCACACCGGTCAGGGCAAGCGGGCGCGGCAAGGTGCTGGCGACCGGAGATTATTTCTTCAACGGCAAGACGATCTTCATCGACCACGGCGACGGACTGATAACGATGTACTGCCACCTCGACCGGATCGGCGTCAAACCCGGCGAGAAGGTGAACAAGGGACAGCGCATCGGGCGTTCCGGAATGACCGGGCGCGCGACCGGGCCGCACCTGCACTGGAGCGTGGTGCTGAACGGCACAATGGTCGACCCGGATTTGTTCCTGCCGAGACGCCGGTGACCTGAACGGCCGGCACCATGTACCACGGAGAAAGGTTCAACGCGGTCACTCACCTGATCGGTGCCATCCTGGCGATCGCCGGCACTGTCGTGCTGATCGTCGTCGCTTCGCTGCAGGGCGATCCATGGAAGATCGTCAGCGTGTCGATATATGGCTCGACTCTGGTCCTGCTCTACAGCTTCTCGTCGCTTTACCACAGCCTGCGCGGGCGCGCGAAGCTGATCATGCGCGAGCTGGATCACCACAGCATTTACCTGCTCATCGCCGGCAGCTATACCCCGTTCTGTCTGGTTACACTGCGAGGCCCGTGGGGCTGGTCGCTGTTCGGCGTGGTATGGGGCCTCGCGGCGCTCGGCAGCCTGCAGGAACTGTGGCTGAAGAACAGCGCACGCATGCTGTCTTTGCTGATCTACGTAATGATGGGCTGGGCCGCGCTGGTGGCGCTGCTCCAGCTTCTGCATGCGCTCGGCCCGGCCGGATTCGCGTGGCTCGTGGCCGGCGGGGTGTTCTATACCGTCGGCATCGTCTTCTATGTGATCGACACACGGCTCAAGCATGCGCACGGTATCTGGCACCTGTTCGTGCTGGCCGGCAGTGCGGCACATTATGTTGCGATCCTGGTTTATGTGCTGTAAGCGGCACGGCAATTCCGATAAAATGATCCGATACAGCCGAGACTTTTTCAGCAGCCATCAATCCGGACAAGAGAGGGATATACCCGTGAAACCATTTTTGATACTTTTCCTGGCGTTATTGCTGGCCGCGTGCAGCGGCGACCCGCACGACACCAAGGTACCCACAGACATCAAGGAGTGGAGCAACAGCGTCAAACCGTCGCTGATGAAACTGACGCCCGATGAAAAGGCCCTGTTTTCCCGATATGCGATCCGGCACATGAATGCTGCGTTGCCCGGAACAATCGGCAGCAAGTCCGACCCGATCCCGGAAGACATGACAATCGGCAAGGCCATCGCGGAAGAACGTGCCGATGAGGCCCGCGACCAGGCCAAATTACCGGACGCCAAGGCGGAAACAAACAAGACCGGAAAGTAGCAAATCGCCTTTCTGGTCTGCTACTGCTGCGGTTTCCGGGCGGTTTCGAAAAGGTTCCAGCAATCTTCAGGTCCGGCATGCAGGCTTAAATCACCCGGCGAAGGCTTCCTGCACGGCACAGCATCAAACGCTTCAGCCAAACGAAACGCTTCGGGTGAAAAATATGCCATGACTTCACAATGAAGACGGCCCTCCGATTCGTGCCGGATAAACACCGCCGCGCTCAGACGGGCCCCCGCTTCTTCATATACAGCCGCATAGGTTGACCGGATTTGGTCGAGCGCCTCTGTTGCCAGCATTGCGTCGCCAAGATTTTTGGCAAACCAGCCAGTCACCAGCATTCCTAACCCGTACTCCAGCCCCTGGGCCGTTTCATGCCGGCGATCCTGCATGCCTGCTTCACATAGCCATATGGAAACAGCTCGAAGATGATGTTCCGCGATTCAGGACCCAATCGCACCGCGAGATGTTTCGTAACATGGCGCACATCCGGCGCGACCTGGCTTTCTTCATACCACTTCCGCATGAAGTTGATCGCGTCCCAGTGGTCGGCCGTTAGCTGGATATTCTCCTGGCCGGCGAAATGGCTGGCGATCTCTTCCGTCCACGTTGACGGATCAACCAGATAGCCTTCGTCATCAATGTCTGGCAACTGCATATAATTTCTCCCGACTGGACTAGTTCAACGAAAAGGCAACTCCATAAATGTTGCATCGCGAATATATCATATTGTGATATTATTTCAACATGATGTTTGTTTCACAATACTGCCAACTTCCACGAGGCGATCATGGCTGGGAATATCCTTAAAAAAGAAGAGTTTCGGACACTCTCCGACTTTCGCTACCAGTTGCGCAGCTTTATCCGTTTCAGCGAGGATATTACCGACAGATTCGGAGTCACCAATCTTCAATACCTGCTGCTGCTCCATGTCAAAGGATTCAAGAATCGCGAGTGGGCCACGATCGGCGAACTTGCCGAACGGTTGCAAACCCACCACAACGGCGTCGTGTCGCTTGCCTCGCGATGCGAAAAACTCGGCTTGATTTATCGGCAGCGGGGTACCGCGGACAAGCGCGAGGTGCAGATTTATCTCACGCCGGAAGGAAATAAGCTGGTTACAAAAATCGCGGGACTGCATCGCGATGAACTATTGAGCCTGCAAGGGAAATTCAGGATACCCGGCAGGCAGTCCCTGGGGTCAAAATCATGATTACCGGAACCTCCTGGCAACAATTCAGCAATGCCGTAATGGGCGATGGCTAAAAAATTCCCGATTCATCCCGCACACCCGGAACGAATTTGCTGGGGTTGCGACAAGTACTGCCCGGTTCACGACATGTGTTGCGGCAACGGTTCCGATCGCGCGCAGCATCCTGTCGAGCTGTTTGGAGACGACTGGCTTGAACTTCTCAATGGGGACGAAGATCCTTCAGCAGAGCCGAAAGATAGCGCAATTTGATTTCCGGAATCCCGGCAACTTGTTAACCGGAATTTCTCAACAACGCAGAGGCTGCCCGGATATTAAAAAGCCGACCAGAATAAAAGGCCAACGACGCCGATCAACAGCATCATCCCGATGTAAAACAACACGCCATCCTTGAAGCTGGTGATATCTTCATGATTGTGGAGTTCATCTACAGATTTGTTCATGGCTGCCACCTCCTTTTTATGGTTGATGCAGGAAGTGAAGCATGCGCGATGTAGTTGCAACTCTGGCGCAGATTCACCTCATGCTCGTTGACTATTCCAGTCGGGTATTGGTTCCGATGATTTCCATGACTGGCAACGAAGCAACTTCTTGCAGGGGATCAGATTTTTCGCCTTACCTTGATCGCAATCGTGCCGACGGCCAGGAAAGCGACACCCATCAGCACGAGCGTGACCGGCCAGCCCAGCGAGTTTGCGAAATGCATGGCGGTGAAATAGCCGATGAAGCCGAGCATCGCAAGCACCGTGGTGAACAGCAGCGCCCGGCTTTGCAGTACCACACAGGCATACAGCATGGCCGCTGTGATCGCGAGATAGACCAGTTCGAATGAGGTGTCATGCACCAGCCCGAACAGGCCGCCGTAGGCCATGATCGACCCGAAGAAATAGCCGAGACCGGACAGGCGCGCATACCGTCCCGCCTTGTGCACACCATAGGCCGCGGACATTACGCACACGCCGGTGATCAGGCTTGCCCAGTTTGCCGATGTCGCGATCGCGATCCGGTCGAACAGGCCGCTGTTCAGCCAGAAGGTGGCGATCAGCAGCGCAGGCTCCGCGAGAACGCGGTGGGGCGTTTTTTCCAGTGCGGTACCGACCAGGAACAGCGAGGCGCCAAGCACGATCGCGATGTATGCCATCGGAACGCCGAGCATGTCGAGTCCGACCTGCATGAATCCGTAAACAAAAAACAGCGCGGTGAACGCAAGCACCGTGTGCCGGTATTTGCCGAACAGCACGGCCTGGTGCACGGCCATCACGCCGAAAACGAACAGCGTCGCGGCACGCCAGTTGCTGCCGTGAGGGTACACCTCGTGGATCAGCACGAACCAGCCGCCTGTCATCGTGAACGCCGCGACGAGCGCGAGCGGCAGGACCAGCCCGGGATACTTGTTCTCGTGCAGAGCGGAAACCAGCACGATCAGCAGGATATAGCCGATGCCCAGCGTCATGAACACATGCATCGCGCTACCCATGCTCTGCCAGAACGTGCCGATGTAGGTGCTGATGCCGGCCAGTATGAAAATTGCGCCGAGATAGGTAAACAGGGTCTTGGCGATGTCGCGGCGGCTGCGCGGCGCGGACTCGCTGTGTGCAGTGGCCGGCGCCTCGAAGGCCGCCGCAACTTCGGCGGGCGTGATGTCGTGGCTGCGCATCAGTTGCACGATGCGTTCCAGCGCACTGCGCTTGTCGGTGATGCTCGATGCGCCAAGGATACCTGCCGCCAGCGGCCAGCCCAGCAAACCACCGCCGATCAGCACGACGACCACGATCAGAATCAGCAACCAGATCATTTCGGCACGACCCAGCCGATGAAGCGGATGTTGTTGCTGTAATAGGTATTGCCTGAATTCGGCAGGCGTATGCTGCGCCCCTGTTTGGTCAGCACAGCCCTGCTGGCGTAGCGGGCTCCATAAAACAGGCCGGTATAGACATCGCCCGAATAGCCATTCGCCCCTGAACTGAACTCGTATCCATCAGGTGCAACGCTGGACGGATCAATCGTCAATCCGTCGAGATCAGGAACATCGATCGCGGTGACTTTCGACGCCGCACCGGGCGCGGGACGCTGGCCGGGCGGGGTCAGGCCGGGTGGCAGCATAATCGTTATCTCCTGCACACCGCCAGTTTTCGGGTTGTAGCGCCACAGGCGCGGCTTCTGGTAGCCGGCAGAACCGCCCAGATAGACAACCTGGATCTTCCGGTTCACCACCGATATCTGCACGCCGTTCGGGTAATTGTTGTATCCGGTCATGTAAAGCACGTCGTATTGCGGGGGTGCAACCAACAGCGCGGGTATGCCGGAGATCAGCAGGAACACCACAGCCAGCACCAGGGGCAACCCTAGACCGAATGCGATGGTGGGGTTTTCGCGCAGGAATTTTTTCATGCCGGCACCTCCTTGATGATCGGGGTTTCGTTATACCGCTGGACAGGAACTTGAAAGGATGCAAACGATTATCACTGCCCTGTGCAGCCCGGTCAACGCAAGTTTTCCGCGACGCAAGCCGGGTGTCGCGCTGCTCTTCAACGCATGCCGATCCGCGAATCGAATACCAGAGCAGATGGCTAACCGGTAAAAATTTGTAAGATGGACGGATAAACATCCCACAACACGATAAAATTAAGACTTTAATGAAATACTAATTTGTATTGCGCGTTCCGGGAAAGGCATGCCGGCCAGCATACTGAATACCGAACCGACAACTTCAAGAAAAATGCACACGAATAAATACAGGCTACCCAGGCGCACCGTCCAGATCGCCACACTCCTGCTGATTTCGCTAATCCCCGCCGTCGGGTTGTTCAGGATCGACCTGCCTTCGGCCAGCTTTCAGGTGCTGAATCACCAGATCTGGTGGTCGAACTTTTTCTTCATATCCGGTCTGGCGCTCATAATCGCTGTTGTCCCCATCATGACCTATCTGTCGATCGGCGCGGTCTGGTGCGGATGGGCCTGCCCTCAGAACCTGCTCTCGGAGTGGGCGAACAATCTGACTTATAAATTTCTCGGCAAGCGCGCCGACGTGCGCGTGGACGGAAAGGGTATGGTTGTTGCCGCCACCAAGAACAGGCTGGTCAACTGGATGATACTCGGCAGCGCTTTCATGGCTGCAGCGCTGGTTCTCGCGCTCGTGCCGATGCTGCTGTTCTACCCGCACAGCGATGTTTGGGCTTTCGTGACCTTCAGCGCCAGCCCGAAAATGACCGAGTCGATGAAGTATCCGTACTATTTCCTCGTGCTGCTGATATTCATCGATATCGCGTTCGTCCGCTATTTCTTCTGCGACTATGCCTGCTTCTACAGGATGGGACACATACTGTTCAAAACCAAGGATGCGCTGCATGTGACCCACGATGCTTCGCGTTCGGCGGATTGCGCGAAGTGCAACTACTGCGCGACATCCTGCGTTACCGCGATCGAACCGACCGACATCAAGGTGGCCGATCACTGCATCGGATGCGGCGAATGCATCGATGCATGCGACCGACTGCACGACAAGAACGGAACGCCTGGACTGCTGCGCTTCGAAATCGGAAAAAGGGGCAGCAACACGACTCTGGGACAGAAATTCAGGGAATTCTTCTCCCGCCTGAACTGGCTGATCGGCAGCGTGTTCCTTGGCGGCGTCATCATGATGGCATGGGGAATCGAAACGCAGGCTCCGCCGCAGACCCGGTTGTCATCGGCGCAATTGCAGAAAATCCAGTTTATCGCGCGCAGCTGCGATAGCCGCTGCGCGGCACAGATATCCTCGTGCAAGGGAGACAACATTGCCGGGTGTTACCGCGCCTCGGCATGCAGATGCGGCTGCAAACTGCAACTCGATCCGGGCAATCCCTCCAGCGGCAGCTGGCATCAGTGCGTAAAAAAATATACCTCGCTGGCAGAGGCGCTCGACTCGCACAAGCGCAATTGAACGGTTGCGGCCGTCCCGACAGACTACCGTCGCTGAAGCACATCGCCGAAGATGGAATTGAGCGATTCAATCAATACACTTAAAATAGGGATGCGGGCCATGAGCCGAAGCGGGGACACACATCGCGCGCGGCCATGAATTTCCACAAGCCACAAATTTCCGGAATCATGAGACAGGCTGTATCTGAAATGCGCAAAGAGACACTTCCGGTTTTCATGCCTGCCGCTCCTGGCTGTCGGCCTGTTTTTCAGCGATGAATCCCCTCGCCAGCCTGGTCCGCGAATTGCAGAATTATTTCGGCCGTTCAACCGCGGCGACCCAACCCGGCTTGCCGGAAATCAATAACCGCACCCAACTGTACGACGTGCAGCGGCGCATCAGGATATATCTGCACGCTTTGTGGGGCCGCGATTTTGTGATCAAACCGATCGGCGTCAAGCGCGAATCCGGCGACACCCAGCAGCCCTTCGTCGAAAGAACATCTATCAGCCTTCCGGCCTGGCTTGACGATCTGGTGCATGACGGCGTCACGCTGCTGACCGGCGTGGAACTGTATCGTGCCGCCTCGACACATGCCGCAGCGCACATCGTTTATTCCACTCAGCTGTTTCCGGACAGACTGATCAACAACGCGCAGCGCGCCGTGATCGAAACGATAGAGGATGCCCGGGTGGAATCCCTGGCATTGCGCGATTTCCCGGGTCTGAAGCGGCTGTGGACCACCCAGCATACCGTCACCCCGGAGCATGGCCAGAACGCCACGGATTATCTGAACCGGCTGGCGCGGGCGCTGCTCGACTCCGACTACCAGGATGACGATCCGTGGATCAGCCGGGGTCGCATGCTGTTCTCTGCCGAGAACGACCTCGAGAAATACAATTTTTCCTGGGACCTCGGTATTGCGCTGGAGGAATCATTGCGGAAACGCAAGATTCGATTCGATGGAACCGCGAACAATGAAGCCCCGCGATACCGCGACGACAACCGGAATTTCTGGCAATCAACCGGCTCGGTAGAACCGCTGGACGTACCCTGGCTGAAACTGATCGCCTCGGAGAAAACCCAGGCAGGCACCGAGAAGGACAAGAAGCAAGCCAATCTTCAGTTGCGCATCAAGGACGCGGCGGCCGAGGATACTTACGTGTATCCGGAATGGGATTACCGCAGCGAAGCCAGCACGCCTTCATGGGTCACGCTGCGGGAAAGGGAAACCGTCACAGGCGACCTCAAGGTCATCGAGGACATCACCGTGCAGAACAAGCACCTGATCACGCGCATGAAGAATCTGCTGCTTGCGATCCAGTACAAGGGGGTGCGGCGCATCCGGAAACAGCAGGATGGGGACGAGATCGACATCAACGCTGCGATCCGCGCGCTGACCGATTTCCGGATGGGCATCATGCCGGATGACCGCGTGATGATGAGCTCGCTGCGCAAGACCCGCGACATTTCGGTGCTGCTGCTGCTTGATCTTTCAGGTTCGGCGAACCAGCGGATCAAGGGGCAGGACTACACCGTGCTGCAGCTCACCCAGAAGGTCTGCGTGCTGTTCGCGGATGCGATCGAGGCGGTCGGCGATCCGCTGGCAATCCACGGCTTCCATTCCAGGGGACGTCAGGATGTCGAATATTACAGGTTCAAGGATTTCGACCAGCCCTATGACGACATCCCGAAAGCCCGGATCGCCGGCATGTCGGGCGATCGCTCGACCCGGTTGGGCGCGGCGATACGCCACGCCACCCACCACCTCAACCAGCACCAAACCGCGAAAAAGCTGCTGATGACCATCACCGACGGTGCGCCGGCGGACATCGACATGCCCGACCGGCATTACCTGCGCTACGACCTGAAGCATGCTGTGATCGAGGCGCAGCAGTGCGGCGTGCATACCTACTGCATCGGCCTGGACCCGAAAGCGGACGAATACATCTCAAGGATATTCGGCGCGAAGAACTACATGGTTGTCGACCACGTCAAATCCCTGCCCGAAAAAATGCTCAGGATTTATGCTGCGCTCACGCTCTGAACAATAAATTAAATAATGAATCTCCCAGGCCGATTGACACCGGTCGGCGCTTGCCCGTGGCTGTCGCAGCAGCGCACTGGCTCAGGCCTGGATATCCGCAATAATATTAGAGTTTAATTATACTTTCATGCACTTACGTTGACCAAGGTGCAATCTGCCCCTATACTCCGCCCGCAGAGTTTCGCGCAATTGGGGGAGGTAGCTGCGTTCAGCCCGGAACGCAGTCAAATAATTAAGAAGGTTGACAGTGTGCTCGGGGAGAAATTAAATAAAACAAGGGCAAACCCGAACAACCCCACCATGGGGCAATAAAACCTCAGCCTGTCTTGCCGCAGGCAGTATGTTGCACTATTCAAAAGCGCCCGGATATCCGGGCGCTTTTTTATGTTGCGCGAGCATTGCAATCTCGGATGCTGCACTCCATCCTGGTTTCATCTCGACTGCAATGGATCAAGCAGGAATCACCCCAGCCGGAATCAGCCGAGTAGATATGTTGCATCCGCATAACCTATAATCGGGCTGTGCGGGAATTCCTGCCCCCAGCTTGCAGGCGTGCATTCCCATCGCAATTTCACGAATCACCGGAGGAACAGATGAAACAGCTCAAAGCGATTTTTTTCAGCCTTCTGATCGGCGCAGCCGTCGGAATGTGGATAGGCGTGAATATCGGGCGCGATGTCCCGCTGTATTCCAACCCGTTTGACACGCACACCATCAACCAGCAGTTGAAAAAGGCGACCGGCGAGACGCTGGAAAAAGGCGGACAGGCCCTGGAAAAAACCGGCCAGGCCCTGAAAGACAAGCTGGATAAATAGTCCTGCAATTTGCCGGTGCTGCAGACCGCAGCACCGCGGCGATCAAGCCTGGTTCATCAACCCCTGCGTTTCGATGAACCGGACGATCTCTTCCTCTCCCTGGCCGGTTTTCAGGTTGCTGAACAGGAACGGCCGGTCTCCGCGCATGCGTTTCGCATCGCGTTCCATCACTTCCAGCGAAGCGCCCACATAAGGGGCCAGATCGATCTTGTTGATGATCAGCAGGTCCGACTTGGTGATGCCCGGACCGCCCTTGCGCGGGATTTTTTCCCCGGCGGAAACATCGATCACATAAAGCGTCAGGTCGGAGAGTTCCGGGCTGAACGTTGCGGCCAGATTGTCGCCGCCGCTTTCGATGAAGATGATGTCCAGCCCTTCGAAACGGCGGGATAGCTGATCCACCGCCTCTAGGTTCATCGAGGCATCCTCGCGGATCGCGGTATGCGGACAGCCGCCGGTTTCCACGCCGATGATGCGCTCCGGCACCAGCGCCTCGTTGCGTGTCAGGAACTCGGCATCTTCCCTGGTATAAATGTCGTTGGTGACCACCGCGACGTTGTATGTGTCGCGCAGCCGTCGACACAGCGCGAGCGTCAGCGCGGTTTTCCCCGATCCTACCGGACCGCCGATGCCGACACGCAGTGTTTCCTTTTTAATCATCGATCTCTTCCCTCAACTGAAAACTGATGGAACTGAATACTCATGACCTGAACAACCGGCTGTACTGGGTTTCATGCCTGCAGCCGGCCAGCGCGAGGCCGGGCGCAAAATTGCTGATCTCGTCGTCGGGCAGGCGGCACGCGGCATCCACCAGGCCGGACAGCTGCCCTGCCAGTGAAAACAGGATGCGCTGGCCATCCGTCTGGCCCAGCGGGATGGTCTTGATCGCAGCACTGACCTGGTTTTCCAGCCATGACCACGCATAGGCCTGCACCGCGGCAGCAACGGGAATGTTCCAGATCGCAACGGCGCACGCATAAGCCGAAGGAAAACTGCCGGGCGTCAGCGCATCGATGCGATACGATACCTCGTGATTTCCTTCTGCGAGCGACTTCAGCAAACGGCATAGCGAATAGCCCATTTGCAGTGTTTCGGCATGCGACTCCGCGGTCTCGCGTCCGGCACAGAAAAATTCATTCCAGTGCTGGATCCCTGCATGGTCCTCCTGCTGCCAGGCTGCACACATGCGCTTTAGCAGCGGCAGCTCGAAACTGCACAGAGACTGTTTCAGCACATCGCCTATCCATTTCGCGGCGCTGGCCTCGTCATGCACCGTGCCGTCCTCGATCGCCGCTTCCAGTCCCTGCGAATAGCTGTATGCGCCGACCGGCAGCATCGGGCTGGCGAGCTGCAGCAATCTGGCCAGCGCGGTCGCGTCAATCACGGCTGGAGCGTCAATCATGGGCAGTCTGGGCCCGCACCGGCGGACGGATGAAGTGAGCCGGCGCATCATCGTCATGGTGGTGGCGATGGCCGCCGCCATACGCACCTGCTTCGGGTTCGAACGGCGCGTTCTCGTTCTCGACCTTGATACCCCCCAGCCCGAGCAGCATTTCCATCAGCACATGATCCTGCTCGAGACGCAGCCAGCCCTCGCCGATCTGCAGCGGTACATGTCGGTTGCCGAGATGATAGGCGGCGCGCATCAGTTGGATAGGAGTCTCCGCAGTCACCCGCATCACCGGCTCGTCCGCAGCAACCACCCGCACGATGCGCGCATCGCTGGCGCGCACGCAATCTCCGCCGCGCAGTATTGTGCCGCGTTTCAGGAACAGCCCCGCTTCCTCGCCGGATTCCAGCCTGACGCGCAAGCGGCTTTTCTGGCGCCGGTCGAACGGCAGTATCAGCCTGTCGTCGTAACGGTCGGAGTGGTCCAGCAGTTCGGTGATATACAGCATCAGAACAGGAAGTAGCGCTGCGCCATCGGCAGCGTAGTCGCCGGCTCGCACATCAGCAGCTGTCCGTCTGCATGGACCAGGTAGGTCTCCGGGTCAACCGTGATGTCGGGGGCATAATCATTGAGGATCATGTCCTTCTTGCCGATGTTGCGGGTGTGTTTGACCGCCGACAGGGTTTTCTTCAGACCCAGCGCGAGCACCTGCGGATTGGACAGCGCGGCCTGCGAAACGAAGGTCAGCGAGGTGGTGCTCAGCGCACTCCCGAACGATCCGAACATCGGGCGGTAGTGCACCGGCTGCGGGGTGGGGATAGACGCGTTCGCATCACCCATTGCGGCTGCCGCAATCATGCCGCCCTTCACGATCAGTGTCGGCTTCACGCCGAAGAAGGCCGGCTTCCACAGCACCAGATCCGCGAGTTTGCCGACTTCCACGCTGCCGACTTCGTGCGCGATGCCGTTCGCGATCGCCGGATTGATGGTGTATTTCGCGATGTAGCGCTTTGCGCGGAAGTTGTCGTTGCGCTTGCCGTCATCCGGCAATGCGCCGCGCTGCTGTTTCATCTTGTGCGCGGTCTGCCAGCAGCGCAGGATCACTTCGCCGACACGCCCCATCGCCTGCGAGTCGCTGGAGAACATGCTCAGCGCGCCGAGGTCGTGCAGGATGTCCTCTGCCGCGATCGTCTCGCGGCGGATGCGGCTCTCTGCGAATGCGACGTCTTCTGCGATCGCCGGATCGAGATGGTGGCAGACCATCAGCATGTCGAGATGCTCGTCTATCGTGTTGATGGTGTAGGGGCGGGTCGGGTTGGTCGAGGAAGGCAGCACGTTCGGCAGGCCGGCCAGCTTCACGATGTCCGGCGCATGGCCGCCGCCCGCGCCTTCGGTATGGAAGGTATGGATCGCGCGCCCCTTGAATGCGGCTGCGGTCGATTCGACGAATCCCGATTCGTTCAATGTGTCGGTGTGGATCGCAACCTGCACGTCGTACTTTTCCGCGACCGAGAGGCAGTTGTCGATTGCGGCCGGCGTGGTGCCCCAGTCCTCGTGCAGCTTCAAACCCAGCGCGCCGGCCTCGACCTGCTCGATCAGCGGGTCGGGCAGGGAAACGTTGCCCTTGCCGAAAAAACCGAGGTTCATCGGGAACGCTTCGGCAGACTGCAGCATTTTATGGATGTACCACGGGCCCGGCGTGCAGGTGGTTGCATAGGTGCCGGTGGCAGGCCCGGTGCCGCCGCCGATCATCGTGGTCACGCCGGACATCAGCGCTTCCTCGATCTGCTGCGGGCAGATGAAATGGATATGGGTATCGATGCCGCCCGCGGTGACGATCATGCCTTCGCCGGCGATGATCTCGGTGCCGCCGCCGATCGCGATCGTGACACCGGGCTGCACGTCGGGATTGCCCGCCTTGCCGATCGCGGCAAGGCGCCCGTCCTTGATGCCGATGTCGGCCTTCACGATGCCCCAGTAGTCCAGGATCAGCGCATTGGTGATCACGGTGTCGGCAACCTCGGCGGAGACTTTCTGCCCCTGGCCCATGCCGTCGCGGATCACCTTGCCTCCGCCGAATTTGACTTCCTCGCCGCGGATCGCGTAATCGCGCTCGACTTCGATGAACAGGTCGGTATCGGCCAGGCGCACCCGGTCTCCGACAGTGGGGCCGAACATCTCGGCATAGGCACGGCGTGAAATAGTACTCATCGGCAGAATTCCTTAATCAAGCGCGCCCTGCACCAGGCCGCGAAATCCGAACACTTTTCGATCACCGGCGTAATCGACCAGGCTCACCGTGCGGCTCTGCCCCGGCTCGAAGCGGACCGCGGTGCCGCTGGCGATATCGAGCCGCATGCCCCGTGCGGCGGCGCGGTCGAAATCGAGCGCGGCATTCGTTTCGGCAAAATGGTAATGCGAGCCGACCTGTATCGGCCGGTCGCCGGTATTCGCAACAACCAGACTCAGCGTGCGGCGGCCGGCGTTCAGTTCCATTTCGCCGTCGTCCACCAGAAGTTCACCGGGAATCATGCTCGCTCCCTCAGAAAGAAGCGGCCAGCAAACCGATGCCGAAAGCCGCAGCGGCAGCGCCGGCAATGCGCGGCAACCACACGTTGCGCTCCATCACGAAGCGGCCCAGCAGCATGCCGGTTACGTGCAGCAGCATCGTTGCGATCACCATGCCGCACAGCAGCGCGAGCGCATGGCCTGCGGGCAGTTCGCTGCCGTGGGCGAGGCCGTGAAACACTGCAAAGGTACCGACCATCGCCGCGCCTGCCGGCAGCGGAAGCTTCACCCGCAATGCGACGAACAGGCCCAGCACCAGCAGTGAAGCGGCGATCATCGGTTCGACGAGCGGCGTGCGGACTCCGGCAATCCCGAACACGCCGCCAGCCATCATCAGTCCCGCGAATGCCAGCGGGACTATCCATACCTTGGCCGATACCCTGGCCGACACCCGGGCACCGTCCTTGCTGCGCGTGTGCCTGAATGCCTGCACACTCCAGATGCCGACCGCAATCATCGCGAGCATGTGGTCCAGCCCGGTGAAGGGATGGATGAATCCGGCGAGAAATGCCGAAACATGATGCAGGCCGGCGTCATTGCCGAGGTGTGCATAGGCCATGGTAGGTAACAGCAGAATGAACCCGGGCAGAATGCGCTTCATGATTGTCTCCTCGTTAATGTTTGGGGTGGATTAAAGAATCGGGTGGTGCACCGTGACCAGTTTGGTGCCATCCGGGAAAGTTGCCTCGACCTGGATTTCCGGAATGAGTTCGGCGATGCCATCCATCACGTCGTCGCGTGTCAGCAGGGTGGTGCCGAAGTTCATCAGTTCGGCGACTGTGCGCCCCTCGCGTGCGCCTTCGAGGATCGCGGCGGAAATATACGCGACCGCTTCCGGGTAATTGAGTTTGAGTCCCTTGGCTTTGCGGCGCTCGGCCAGCAGGCCGGCGGTGAAGATCAGCAGCTTGTCCTTCTCTCTCGGTGTCAGTTCCATCGTTTAAATCTGCCTATTCGTATCAGGTATTCCATATTCTCGGGCGCTGTGCCGCGACGCCCGCATAATGCGGCCGCCACACCGCCCATATCGCCTCGAAATAATGCCGTGCCGCCTGCGCGCTGTTGCCGAGATATCGTGCGACGAAAACCTCGGGCAATGCGGTCACGCCGACCCGTCCCTGCCCCGGGTCAGCTGCCGGTACTGCGCGGCAGCCTTCCAGCAGCTGTGGCGGCGTGCTGCCGGCCGCCACGACGAATGTCGCATAGACCGAACAGCCATGCAACCCGACCGGGGACAAGAGCATCTCGGCGCCACCATCCAGCTTGCCGTGCTCTGCCCAGATCAGGCGGGAAGAGCGGTATATCCGCAAACCTTGCCGCAAACTGCCGCTTTGAAATTGTTCGCTGCTTGCCTGCCGCCCAAGACAGGTGATTTCCCAGCCGGCATAACGCGCAGACTCTGCCAGCGTTACCGTTGTATCCCATACGACCTGAGCTGCGTCGTAAACGATGGTTTCCTGCGGCAGCCATTCCAGCACGGCATTGTCGTCCACCTGGAATTCAACATGCTGAGATGCCTCCCTGCCGTTCGCCTTGTACCATTTTCCGGCGCCCGGCGTGGTCAGCAGCGCGTGCGCATCCTGTCCGGCATTCACGCTGATTTTCAGCCGGTCTCCGCCCGCCACGCCACCGGGCGGATGCAGGATGATCGCATGACAGACCGATTCGCCTTCCGGATAGAGTGTTTTCTGTACCACTAGGGGGCCGCGATGATGGCGCTGCGCCAGATAGCTGCGGCCGTCGCGCCGTATGAATCCAAGCTTCAGTTCCGCCTCCCAATGTGGAAGTGCAATCGGGTTCAATACGGCTGTCGTATGCATGCCTCATAATGCCACGAAATCGCGGATGTTGTCCCGCTCCATGTCCTTGCCTTCGCCCTGCTTCACCACTTGCCCGCGCGACATGACCAGGTAGTGGTCCGCCAGTGCCTGCGCAAAGTCGTAATATTGCTCGACCAGCAGAATCGCCATGTCGCCGCGCTGCGTCAGCATGCGGATCACGCGCTCGATGTCCTTGATGATGGAAGGCTGGATGCCCTCGGTCGGCTCATCCAGGATAAGCAGCTTGGGGCGCGACACCAGCGCGCGCGCAATCGCGAGCTGCTGCTGCTGTCCGCCGGAGAGGTCGCCGCCGCGGCGATGCAGCATGTCTTTCAATACCGGGAACATGTCGTACACGTCCTGCGGTATCGTCGACGCGGCCTTTCCTTTCGCCATCGCCAGTCCCATCAGCAGGTTTTCCTCTATCGTCAGGCGCGGAAAGATCTCGCGCCCCTGCGGCACGTATGCCATGCCCGCAGCCGCGCGGCCGTAGGTGCGCGCAGAAGTCACATCGCGTCCGTCGAATGAAATCGTGCCGCTCCTGATCGGCAATACCCCCATCAGGCATTTGAGCAGCGTGGTCTTGCCGACGCCATTGCGCCCGAGTATCACGGTGCACGCGCCCATCGGTGCCGAGAGCGCCACGTCGCGCAGGATGTGGCTGCCGCCGTAATACTGGTTCAGTCCGCTGACTTCAAGAATGTTAGCGCCCAAGATATACCTCGATCACTTTCTCGTCGTTCTGCACCTTGTTCATGTCGCCCTCTGCAAGTACGCTGCCTTCGTGCAATACCGTCACCTTGCGCGCGATGCTGGCGACAAAGTCCATGTCGTGCTCCACCACCACGATGGAGTGCTTGCCCGCCAGCAGATTGAGCAGCTCCGCGGTGCGTTCCGTTTCCTGGTCCGTCATGCCCGCTACCGGTTCGTCCAGCAGCAGCAGCTGCGGTTGCTGTGCCAGCAGCATGCCGATTTCCAGCCATTGTTTCTGTCCGTGGGAGAGCAGTCCGGCACGGCCCCCGGCCTTGTCCTGCAGCGCGATGGTCTCCAGGATTTCGTTGATGCTGTCGCGTTCCTCGCCGCTCAGCTTGCCGAACAGCGAATGCCAGATGCGCTTGTCGGTCTTCAGCGCGAGTTCGAGATTCTCGAATACCGAGTGCTGCTCGAACACGGTCGGCTTCTGGAACTTGCGGCCGATCCCGGCATGCGCAATTTGTGGCTCCGTCATCCGCGTGAGGTCCATGGTCTGGCCGAAGAATGCGCTGCCGGAATCCGGCCGGGTCTTGCCGGTGATCACGTCCATCATCGTGGTCTTGCCTGCGCCGTTGGGACCGATGATGCAGCGCAGCTCGCCCGCATCGACGGAGAAGCTCAGCTTGTTCAGCGCGCGGAATCCGTCGAAACTGACAGTGATATCGTCCAGGTACAGCACGACGCCATGCGATACATCCAGCACGCCGGGGTGATAGATATGGCTGCCACCTTCGCTTGAAATCTCGGCGGTGTTGTCGTGTATCGTCATCTGCTTTTTCCCATCAGCTTCCGTTTTTCCATCAGCTTTCTGAACAGCCCGATCATGCCCTCGGGCAGGAACAGCGTGGACAGGATGAACAGCAGGCCGAGGAAATACAGCCAGTATTCCGGGAACGATGCGGTAAACCAGCTCTTCGCGGCGGTCACGAACCCGGCGCCGAGCAGCGGGCCGATCAGCGTGCCGCGTCCGCCCACCGCCGCCCAGATTGCGATCTCGATCGAGTTGGACGTGGACATTTCGCTCGGGTTGATGATGCCGACCTGAGGAACGTACAGCGCGCCGGCCACGCCGCACATCATCGCGGACAGCGTCCAGATCGCCAGCTTGTAATGCAACGGGTTGTAGCCGGAAAACATCACGCGCGATTCGGCGTCGCGGATCGCGGTCAGCACCCTGCCGAACTTGCTGTCGACGATGTAACGCGACATCCACAACATCGCCAGCAAAGTCAGGCCGCTGAGCGCAAACAGTGTCATGCGCATTTCGGAGGTCGCGATCGGGATACCGAGTATCCGCCGGAAATCGGTGAAGCCGTTGTTGCCGCCGAAGCCGGTCTCGTTGCGGAAGAACAGCAGCATGAACGCGTAAGTCATCGCCTGGGTAATGATCGAAAAATACACGCCCTTGATCCGCGAGCGGAATGCGAACCAGCCGAACACTAAGGCCAGCAGCCCGGGCACCAGCACGACCAGCAGCAGTGCAAACAGGAAATGACTGGTGCCGGTCCAGTACCACGGGTAGGCCTTCCAGTCGAGGAACACCATGAAGTCCGGCAGGTTGCTGTGGTATGAGCCATCGGTGCCGATTTGCCGCATCAGGTACATGCCGAACGCATAACCGCCCATCGCAAAGAACACGCCATGGCCAAGGCTGAGTATTCCGGTATAGCCCCAGATCAGGTCCATCGCCAGCGCGACCATCGCATAGCACAGCATTTTGCCGCCGATCGAAATGGTGAAATCCGAAACATGCAGCAGGTTGCCGGGCGGCACCACCAGATTCAGCACCGGCATCAGGATGCACAGGAAGAAGATCGCTGCGGCATAGCCGCGCCACCTGGAATTTCCCATCAGGCGCAACAACATTGGCTGGTAACGAGATGACATATAGACCTCAATCCACCGAACGGCCCTTCAGCGCAAATATGCCCTGGGGACGTTTCTGTATGAAGATAATGATGATGACCAGCACAATGATCTTGGCCATGACCGGACCGGTGAATCCTTCCATGTACTTGCTGATGATCCCCAGGCCCAGCCCTGCATAGACAGTGCCGGCCAGCTGCCCGACCCCGCCCACCACCACGACCATGAACGAGTCCACGATGTAAGTCTTGCCGAGGTCCGGACCCACGTTGCCGATCTGCGACAGCGCGACGCCGGCCAGGCCGGCAATGCTGGAGCCCAGTCCGAATGCCCAGGCATCGATGCGCGCTGTATTGACGCCGACGCAGCCGGCCATCTTGCGGTTCTGCGTGACGGCCCGGACAAACAGGCCGAGGCGCGTCTTGTTGAGCAGCCCCCACACCAGCAGAAGCACCGCGAACGCGAACAGGATGATGGTGATGCGGTTGTAGGGCAGCACCAGATTGGAGGCCAGGTGCACACCGCCGGACATCCAGCCGGGGTTTTCCACTTCGACGTTCTGCGCGCCGAACAGCGTGCGCACCAGCTGCATCAGGATCAGGCTGATCCCCCAGGTCGCCAGCAGGGTTTCCAGCGGCCGGCCGTACAGATGGCGTATCACGGTGCGCTCCAGCGCGATGCCGACCAGCCCGGTCACGACGAATGCAACCGGGATCGCAACAATCACGTAGGCATCGAACCATTGCGGCAGGTAGTGGCGGAACAGGTTCTGCACCACGTAGGTCGCATAGGCGCCCAGCATCATCATCTCGCCGTGCGCCATGTTGATCACGCCCATCAGGCCATAGGTGATCGCAAGGCCCAGCGCCGCAAGCAACAGCACGCTGCCGAGGCTGAGTCCGGTAAACACCGTGCCAGCCGCTTCGTAATAGGACAGGCGTTTGTCTATGGTATGCATCGCGGCGGCGATCACCTTGCGCACATCCGGGTCAGTCTCGCCGCCGGGCAGCAGGCGGCTCGCAAGCAGATCCTTCACGTCCGAACTGGTGCTGCCTGCCAGATCGCGTGCCGATTGCATCCGCACTGCCGGATCGCCGCTGAGCAGCTCGATGCTGGCGCGAATCTCGACCAGCAGTTCATGAACCTCGGGATTCTTCTCGATCTTTTCCGCCTTCTTTACCAGCGCCAGCGTCGATTCGCCGGCATCGGACTGGCTCAGGGTTTTTGCCGCCTGCAGGCGCACCGCCGCATCCGTGGATTCCAGGTTCAGCGCGGCGATCGCCGCATCCAGCTTGTTGCGCATGCGGTTGTTGTTGATCACGTCCTGCGCATCGTCCGGCAGTGCCACCGCGAGGCCGGTGGCCGCATCGACCGTGCCTTTGTCGTTGACGATATAGACTTTTTTTCCGGTGTACTTGACCTCGTCATTCTCCAGGCTGTTCAGGAACGGGATCACCGAAGCGTCACCGGCCGTCACCACGGTGGCCAGTTTCGCGATCCGCTGATCGTTGTCGCCGGACGACAGAGCCATCATGTCCTGTTCGGTCAGCGCATGTGCAGCCCCGGCGGCGAACATCAGCCCGACCAGAATTGCTTGCGCGATATATTTTGTGATGTTCATTTATTGCCCAAAAAAGCGGTTGTGCCGAAATTAATCCCTAATGCCGGCAAAACAGCTCTCGGAGCTGCCGTTGCAGAGACCGCAACGGCAACAGCAAGATAACGTCAGTGATTACTTAGGATCCGGCTCGTCCTTCTTCTTGTCATTACCGGGGATGTACGGACTCCAGGGTTGCGCCTTGATCGGTCCGGGTGTTTTCCAGACTACGTTGAACTGGCCATCAGCCCTGACTTCGCCGACGAATACCGGCTTGTGCAGATGGTGGTTCTTCGGGTCCATTTCGATCGTGAATCCATCCGGTGCCTTGAATTTCTGGCCGCCGACCGCCGGGATCACCTTGTCCACATCGGTGGTGCCGGCCTTCTCGACAGCCTGCGCCCACATATGAATGCCGACCCAGGTCGCTTCCATCGGATCGTTGGTCAGCGCCGGCTCAGGCAAATTGTGTTTTTTCACGTATGCAGCCCACTCTTTCTTCCATGCCTTATTGACCGGGTTGTTCAGGGTCATGAAGTAGTTCCATGCGGCCAGCTGACCGACCAGCGGCTTGGTGTCGACGCCGCGCAGCTCTTCTTCACCCACCGAGAATGCGACCACCGGCAAATCCTTGGCCTTTATGCCCTGATTGCCGAGTTCCTTGTAGAACGGCACGTTGGAATCACCGTTGATGGTCGAGATAACCGCGGTCTTCTTGCCTTCGGAAGCGAACTTCTTGATCTTCGCGATGATGGTCTGGTAATCGCTGAAGCCGAACGGTGTGTACTCTTCCATGATGTCGGAATCAGCCACGCCTTTGCTGTGCAGGAATGCGCGCAGGATCTTGTTTGTGGTGCGCGGGTAGACATAGTCGGTGCCGAGCAGCACGAAGCGCTTGGCACTGCCGCCGTCCTTGCTCATCAGGTATTCAACAGCCGGAATCGCTTGCTGGTTGGGCGCTGCACCGGTGTAGAACACATTGCGTTCCAGCTCTTCGCCCTCGTACTGCACCGGATAGAACAGCAGGCCGTCCAGTTCCCTGAACACCGGCAGCACGGATTTGCGGGAAACCGAAGTCCAGCAGCCGAACACCACCGCTACCTTGTCCTTGGCCAGCAGTTCGCGCGCCTTCTCCGCAAACAGCGGCCAGTTGGAAGCCGGATCGACCACCACCGGCTCCAGCTTGCGTCCCAGCACGCCGCCGTGCTTGTTGATGTCATCGATGGTCATCAGCGCCATGTTCTTCAGCGCGGTCTCGGAAATGGCCATGGTGCCGGACAACGAATGCAGGATGCCGACCTTGATCGGCGGCTTGCCGGCGGCCTGTGCCATCAGGCTCCCGGTCATGAGTGCCAGGCCTGCAGCCAGCGCGCTCACGGATTTGATGAATGTGCGACGGGTATTCATAGCAAGACTCCTAAAATATTGAAAAATTCTCGGTTAAATCACCAGGGCTGCTGGTGCAACCCGGCCCCCTTTGTTACGGCGCCAGATTAGTGGCGTTATGATTTCCGGCACATACGTCAGATTGCGTACGCCGCGACGGGATGCCGGGCTATGCTTGTGCGGGAGGGGTGCAGGAGAAATTGCCGCCGGGGTCTGGTCGCCCGGCTGGCGGAAACAAACGGCGCTGTTGTTTCCGTCAGGTTGTGTTAACGGCGGGGATTAACTTGAGGAATTAACTGGCGACATTCCTGGGAATATTGCCGCGTATCTTGTCAATGGCGCGGGCAGCAGCAGCGGTGCGTGTTTCCACGCCTAGTTTTTCGAAAACGTGTTCGAGGTGCTTGTTCACGGTACGCGGACTGGTCCCGAGGATGCTGCCGATGTCGCGGCTGGTCTTGCCCTTGACCAGCCAGTAAAGCACTTCCGCTTCGCGCATGGTCAGCTTGAAAGCCGCCATCAGGATTTCCATCTGCGCGACGTCGGATTCCTCGCGCAGCATCAGCAGCCATTCCCCCTCATCGGTCTGAGAGGAAAATGTCACGATCAGCTGCTTGCCATCGCACACCACTTTAAGCGTCGCCGGTTCGTCTCCTGTAGCGCGCGAGGCAGCGATGCTGCCGATCCAGTCCATCATCAGTTGCGGCGCCCGTTCGTCCAGTTCCCCGAAGTAATCCCGCAACATTCGTCTTGCCAGCGGTGTCTGCCAGACCAGCGCGCCGTCCTGCGGCATGATCGCGACCGACCCCTGCCCGAATGCATCCAGCGCGGTGCGCGCCTGGTCGGTCGCGCGGGCGCGCTGCAGATGCGAGGCCATCCGGGCCAGCACCTCGGGCGGCTTGAGCGGCTTGGTCACGTAATCGGTTCCACCTGCGTCGAAAGCCGCCACCACATGTTCAGTCTCGGTCAGACCGGTCATGAAGATCACCGGTATGTGCTGGGTCGCGTAATCGGCCTTCAGTCTTCGGCAAACCTCGAATCCGTCCATACCCGGCATCATCGCATCAAGCAGTATGATATTGGGCACTCCCTGGCGCGCGCTCTTGATCGCGCTTTCACCGTTGGTTGCGACCAGCACGGTGTAGCCCGCCTCATCCAGCGCGTCATGCAGCATCAACAGGTTCTCCGGTATGTCGTCCACTACCAGCACGACATCCAATGCGCGATGGTCAAGAATATTTTTAGGCACCCGCCAAACCCTCCCTGATCAGGCGGGACAGCGCGTCAAGCTGGAACTGTCCGACAAACCTTCGAGCGAGCTGGGCAAATTCTGCATGAAGCTGGCCCGCTGCCTCGATTTCCTCGATCTTTTTCAGGATACCCCGGACATATCCGATCGAAGCCAGTTCCGCCAGCTCCCGCAGGATCTCTCCGGACGGATAATCAAGCCCGGCATGATGCAGGTCGGCAGGCCCGGCCAATTCGGCAACAGGCTCGTGAAAAAGCCACTCGATATCAAGCTGCAGCCCGACCCATTCGATGAATTCGTCGACCTGTACCGGCTTGAGGATAAAGTCTTCGGGTGGAATGCCGACATCATTCTCCAGTTCCTTGTCGAATGCATTGGCCGAGACAATCGCGATCTTTGGCTGGAAATTTTTCTGGCTGTGGATGCGGCGTATCGTTTCCCAACCGTCGATGCCGGGCATCGCAAGATCCATCAGGATCAGGTGTGGGTCGAACGCCGGCAGCATAGTCAGGCAATCCGTTCCGGACTCGGCCTCCATCAGCTCGAATCCGAGCGGTGCCAGTATGCTGGCCAGCAATTCCCGGTCCGCCTTTTCGTTGTCGACGATCAGGACCCTGCGGCGTTCGCCGTTATAGCCAACGCGATGGCGCACGCGCTGCGTCTCTTCAACCGGGACAAAAGCGCGCACCTCGGGAAGGAACAGCCGCACCTGGAAAGTGCTGCCGACCCCGAGCGTGCTTCTGACGGACAGTTCCCCGCCCATCAGATCCGTCAGCATCTTGCTGATGGTCAGTCCCACCCCGGTTCCGCTGGACTGGGTATTGCCGCGCGCGAACGGCTCGAAGATATGCTCGAGCTCTTCCGCCGATATTCCCGGGCCGCTGTCCTCGATCTCGAAAATCGCCATCTCGCGAGCATACTTCACGCGAAAGATAATCCCGCCGCTTTCGGTGAACTTGACCGCATTGCTCAGCATGTTGATCAGAATCTGCCCGAGACGCCGCTTGTCGGCGCGGACCGCAAACGGCAACCCGGCCTCGGGCTGGTAGAAGAATTCCAGGCCCTTGTTGAGCGCCTGCAATTCGAACATGTACACGATCTGCTGGATGAAATCCGCGAAATGCTGGGGCTTCACGTCCAGTTTCAGGCGCCCGCCTTCGATACGGGCAATGTCCAGCGTGCTCTCGATAAGCGACAGCAGGTGGTCGCCGCTGCGGCGGATCACCCCGACCGCCTGCTTGCGATGGGCGGGCACCGATTCGTCGGCATCGAGTATCTGCGCGTAGCCGAGGATGCTGTTCAGCGGCGTGCGCAGTTCATGACTGATGGTGATGATGTAGCGGCTCTTGGCCAGGTTGGCCCGGTCGGCATCCCGTTTTGCTTTCTGCAGCTGTTCGTCGGTGCGCTGGTGGGATTCGATTTCCTGCATCAGCAGGCTGGTTTGCCGGTTCGATTCCTCCTGCGCAACCCGTCTGCTTTCACTGGTCAATACCAGCCACCACGCAACAATGCCGCCAAGGAAAACCAGTGCGGCGAATATCTTGATGAACAGCAATTCCATCTGCGGCACCAGCGCGGGCACGTTTCCGACCAGCGTATATTGGTGGTAGTAGATCAACCCGAGCGTGGCGGCCAGCAGCGTGATGATCGCCGCCATCAGCAGCAGGAAATGCCCCAGTCCGGTTTCAAGCGGCCGCCACAGCATTTCAGGGAGCAGTCTCCTGATCAATTGCGAGGCCTGGATTCCGATCCGGGTTTCTGCCGGTTTGCAGATGTCATTGCAGCGCGCATCCAGCGTGCAGCACAGCGAACAGATATTTCCCCGGTACGCGGTGCAATGCGCCATGTCTTCGGGTTCGTATTGCCGTTCACAAATGCAGCAACGCGAGGATGACTCCGGTTTCGCGGCAACATGTCCCGTGTCGCGCGCGATGTAGTATTTGCCGCGCGTGTACCACGCGATCAGCGGCGACGCGACCAGCGCGGTGATCAGCGCGATGAATGCCGAAAATGCCTGCGCCTGCACGCCGAATGCGCCGAAGAATGCGGAAATGGAAAGAAGCGAAGCCAGCCCCATCGCCCCCACGCCGACCGGATTGATGTCGTAAAGGAATGCCCGCTTGAACTCGATGCCGGGCGGGCTGAAACCCAGCGGCTTGTTGATGACCAGGTCGGCAACCACGACGGCGATCCACGAGATCGCGATATTCGAATAAAGTGCCAGCACCTGCCCCAGCGCCTGGAACACGTTCAGTTCCATCAGCATCACTGCGATCAGCGCGTTGAACACCATCCATACCACGCGCCCCGGATGGCTGTGCGTCAGGCGCGCAAAGAAATTCGACCAAGCCAGCGAACCCGCATAGGCATTGGTCATGTTGATCTTGATTTGCGATACGCAGACAAACAGCACCGTGGCGACCATCACCAGGTTCTGGTTGTCGAACACATAGGTGTAGGCCAGCTGGTACATCTGCGTCGGATTGTTGGCCTCGTTCCAGGCGAAACCGTAGCGTATGGCAAGGAATGCAAGCATTGCGCCAGCGAGCATTTTCAGGATGCCAATCACAACCCAGCCGGGCCCCGCTATCAGAACGCCGGCATGCCAGCGGGCGCTGTTTTCCGGGGTTTTTTCCGGCATGAAGCGAAGGTAGTCGACCTGCTCCCCGATCTGAGTGATCAGCGCGACACCGACCGCCATTGCCGATCCGAACAGGTAGATGTTGAAACGGGAGGTGTCGGCCCTTCCTCCAAAATCCAGCAAGTCCGACAGCAGATGCGGCTCCTTGTGCAATACCATCACCAGCGGCAACAGCATCAGCAAAATCCACAGCGGCTGCGTCAGCATCTGTATCCGGCTGATCAGCGTGATGCCGTGCGTGACCAGAGGAATCACCACCAGCGCGCTCAGCAGGTATGCCAGGTAGAGCGGGACATGGAAAAACATCTCGAGCGCGTAGGCCATGATCGCCGCTTCGAGCGCGAACAGGATGAAGGTAAACGACGCGTAGATGAACGAGGTGATGGTTGAACCGATATATCCGAAACCGGCACCGCGCGTCAGCAGGTCCATGTCGACGCCGAATTTTGCCGCGTAATAGCTGATCGGCATCCCGGTCAGGAATATGATCAGGCCGACCGTCAATATTGCCCAGAACGCATTGGTGAAACCGTAGTTGATCGTGATCGTGCCGCCGACGGCTTCCAGCACCAGGAATGAAGCAGCCCCCAGCGCAGTGTTGGCAACGCGCAGTTCCGACCACTTGCGGAATGAACGGGGTGTAAAGCGCAGCGCATAATCTTCCAGCGTTTCGTTGGCAACCCAGGTATTGTAGTCGCGCCGCACCTTGACCACCCGCTGGGTGGCATCGATCGGTGAAGCAGCGAGTGTGTCTGAATTAAGCGAAGATGCCATGAGTACTGGGAGGGATGGCTGAGCAGCTGATCGAATTAACCTGGCTGCAATCATAGATGCTAAAAGACGCCAAGTACACCACTACCGTTGATCCCCGGAAATTATTCCCCTCTGCGCGACCAGTGATTCCGTCGTCTATGGACTTGCTGTCTGTCCTGCCCGACAATAGCCGGACTATACAAAACATTCTTGCCGAATCCGGCAAGCCCTTACCGGAGAAACTTCATGATACTGCTTGGCACCAATACCAGCCCCTATGTGCGCAAGGTGCGCCTGGTCATGCTGGAGAAGCACATTGCCCACGACTATCTGGTCGACCCGCCCCGCGAACCGGGCAGCCAGGTGGCGCGCGTCAATCCGCTCGGCCGGATTCCTGCGCTGATACTGGATAACGAGACCTGCGTGTTCGATTCGCCGGTGATCGCCGAATATGCGGACGCGCTGAACGATACCCCGATACTGATTCCGCGCAACGACGCGCTGGCGCGGATGCGCGTGAAACGCTGGGAGGCGCTCGCGGACGGCATCATGGATTCGGCCGTGGTGGTGCGCACCGAACGGATGCGCGACGCGGAACACCAGCTGGCCGACAACATCGACCGCAACAACGAAGCAATTTCGCGCGCGCTGGTCTTTGCCTCGGATCAACTTGGACGTAATGAATGGTGCGAGGGTTCGGCGATCACGCTGGCCGACCTGGCGCTGGCCAGCGCGCTGATCTATCTGGACCTGCGCCAGCCGGAACGCGACTGGCGCAGCGCGCACCCGAATCTGGCCAAATGGTTCTCGCGCATCAGCGAGCGCAACAGCATGCACACCGTGCTTGCGGAATAATCCCTATTTCGCATTCGGCCTGAGCGCGATCAGCACCGCCCACAGGCCCAGCCCCAGATAGCACAGCAGCGACCACTCGGGAATGTTCAGCGTCAGGAAAGTCCAGCCTTTTGCAGCACATTCGCCGGAGCCGTGCATCAGCGATTTCAGCACATTGGACAGCGGCATGGTATCCAGCATGTAATCCAGGCCCGGTCCGCAGGCGGGCACCTGGTCCGCGGGCAGGTGCTGGATCCAGATATGCCGTGCAGCGACAGCAACGCCGGTCAGCGAAAGCAGCACGATCAGCGCCGCATAGATGCGCTCGCCAAGACGTTTCGGCCCGTGCAATGTGGCGACTGCACATACCGCCAGTATCGCGATGAACACCAGGCGCTGCACCATGCACAGCGGGCAGGGATCCTGATGCTTGACGTATTGCAGATACAGCGCAAACGCCATCAGACCCCCGGCAAACAGTGTCGCCGCGAGATACAGCCAGCGGTTTGATATGCGATGCCAGAGTTTTAACATGTTCATGCGACCTTTATGGCGATTTGCGTTGGAAAGGCACACGCGACGACGATCCAATCCGAATTGCCATGATCCGGCGGAATGGGAACAACAACTGAATGGTCGGCTGGTGCTGCTGAGGGAAGGATTCTAACCGGCAGATGCCGGTGCATCAATGCGATTGCACGCTGCCGGAAAGGTGATGTTCGTGGATTACCACCACCTGCCCGGGGAGCGTTATGCCGGGACATTCTCCGGCTTGACCATCTTCTTCAGCGAAATGGAAGCGGTTTCGCTGTTGCGCCGGGAGTGGTTGTCGACCAGCTGCTGCAGCGAGACTTCTTCCAGGTAGCCATATATCTTCGCGTTCAGGCCGGTCCACAGATCGTGAGTGATACAGGGCTGCTGATCGCCCTGGCAGTTGCCCAGGCCGCCGCACTTGGTCGCATCCAGCGGCTCGTCCACCGCGATCACGATTTCCGCAATCGAGATCTGGTTGCTTGGCCGGGCCAGATAATAGCCGCCACCGGGTCCGCGCACGCTTTCGACGATATTGTTCCTGCGCAGTTTGCCAAACAATTGCTCGAGATAGGAAAGGGAAATCTTCTGCCTTTCGCTGATGGCTGCCAGCGTCACAGGCGCTTTACCGCCGCGCATCGCCAGGTCAGCCATTGCAGTCACGGCAAAACGTCCTTTGGTGGTCAATCGCATGTCATCTCCCAGTCGTTGATAAGGTTAAAAGCAGCCGTTTGTATCAGCCTACATTTTATGAGTGGGGATAATAGAATACCTGAATTTTCTAGTCAACAATCTTGTTCAGGTGATTGGGATCGAATTTGTCCGCCGTGGCACGCTCTTCGTCAACCGGCACACCCATTTTTTCGAGTTGTTTGAGTATGAATTCGATGCGCTGGTCTACTGTGACGCTATGCCCGATCAGGCCGTGCAAGGCCTTGTTGACCGGGTCGTTCTGGTCGTTGCCGATGCCGTAAGCATTGAAACCGGCAGCGGCGTTCTTTTTTTCCTCATCGAGGATGCGCGCCGGAATGCCGGTCGCGGTCGCGCCGGATGGGACATCCTTTACCACCACTGCATTGGAACCGATCTTTGCACCGGCGCCGATGCTGATCGGTCCGAGTATCTTGGCCCCGGCCCCGACTACCACGCCGTTGCCGAGTGTAGGGTGGCGCTTGCCTTCCTTCCATGATGTACCGCCCAACGTGACGCCGTGATATAGCGTGACGTCGTCGCCGATTTCGGCGGTCTCGCCGATCACCACGCCCATGCCATGATCGATGAAGAAACGCCGCCCGATGGTCGCCCCCGGATGAATCTCGATACCGGTAAACCACCGCGCAATATGCGACAGAAAACGCGCCAGCCATTTCAGGTTGGCGTGCCACAGGTTGTTCGACATGCGGTGGATGATGCGTGCATGCAGGCCGGGATAGCAGGTCAGCACTTCGAAAGTACTGCGCGCGGCCGGATCTCGGTCGAATACGCTTGTTATGTCTTCCCGAATATTCTTAAACATCCTTATGCTCTCGCTGGTAGCGTGCCCTGAGGCGCGCATTATACTCGGTGGCGATACTCAATATTCCGCGCAGGATATTGATTTCCTCCTGCTCCAGCCTGGCCCGTGCATACAGGCGGCGCAGACGCTGCATCAGCCGGGCGGGATTTTGTGTGGTCAGGAACCCGATTTCGAACAGGGTCTTTTCGAGATGGGCGAAATAACCTTCCACCTGCTCATGCGATGCAGGATGGATTTCAGGCGCATTCGGCAGATAATTTTGCGCTGAAACGACCAGTTCGTAACAGATCACCTGCACCGCAGCCGCGATATTCAGCGACGAAAATTCCGGATGGACTGGAATGTTCACCAGCAGCTGCGCCTTTCCGATCTCCTCGTTGGTCAGGCCGGACATCTCGGTGCCGAACAGCAATGCAACGGGCTGCGTGGCGGCCTGCTGCAGCACCAGCGGCATCGCGTCGCGCGGGGTTTTCACCTCCATCGAAATGTCGCGCAAACGCGCGGTCATCGCAACCGTATACGCCACGCCATGCAGAGCTTCGTCGATCGAACTGCACACAACCGCCTCTCTCAGCACGTCATCGGCACCCGCCGCCATCGCATCGGCCTGCGGATCCGGGAAGAGACGCGGATTGATAAGGTACAGGTGACGCAAACCCATGGTCTTCATCGCGCGCGCGGCCGCGCCGATGTTGCCCGGATGGGTGGTATGACTGAGCACCACGCGGATGTTGCCGAAATGATTTTGTTTATTCAAAACGTGATTCCAACTAAAATGCGCGTCCGGAATCTTCCGACCGCTCATTACCGCTCATTAAACTTAAGGCAACCATGCATCCCATGCTCAACATCGCGGTGAAGGCCGCACGCCGCGCCGGCAATCTGATCCAGCGCTCCGCGGACAAGATAGACCATCTCACCATCAGCAAAAAATCCCATGCGGATTACGTCAGTGAAGTGGATCGCGCCGCCGAGCAAACCATCATCCAGACCCTGCTGGATGCGTATCCGGATCACGAGATTCTAGCAGAAGAGAGCGGCAGCCAAGGCGAATCGGATTTCATGTGGATCATCGATCCGTTGGATGGCACGACCAACTTCCTGCATGGCATTCCGCAATTTTCGGTATCCATCGCGCTGCAACACAAGGGCATCATCACCCAGGCCGTGGTGTACGACCCCACCAAGAATGAACTGTTCACCGCGACGCGCGGACGCGGCGCATTCCTGAACGACAAGCGCCTGCGCGTAAGCAAGCGTCTGCATCTTGCCGACAGCCTGATCGGCACCGGCTTCCCCTACACCCGCTTCGAACACATCGATGCCTACCTCGCGATCTTCAGGGAACTGATGCAGCAGACCGCCGGTCTGCGCCGTCCGGGCTCTGCCGCGCTGGATCTGGCATGGACAGCGGCCGGCCGTTACGACGGCTTCTTCGAAACCGGGCTGAAGCCCTGGGACATCGCGGCGGGCACGCTTCTGGTCACCGAAGCCGGCGGCATGGTCAGCGACCTGCACGGCTCGGACACATTCCTGCAGACCGGCCACCTGTGCGCGGGCAATCCCGACATCCACCCGCTGTTGTTGAAAGTGATGGCGCCGCACCTGACTGCGGGATTGAAAGGGAAATAGCGCTCAGGGCTAAACGCGCTTAGGTATCGAATACACCCCGGTCGAATCTCCGGAAGAACCGAATCGGAAAGTGTTCTTGCCCGCCGCCTTGGCGGCATACATGGCCTTGTCGGCCACAATCAGCAAGGTGCCGACCGTTTGCGCATCGTCGGGATAGCGCGAAATTCCGATACTCGCGCCAATACGCGCTGTCAATCCTTCCAGATTGAACGTTTGATCGATGGAGTTGATGATTTTATTCGCCATCATCTCGACATGTTCACGCTCATGAGCATCGTTCAGCAGAACCGTGAACTCATCGCCGCCGATGCGCGCCAGCGTGTCGCTTTCCCGAACGCAAAGGCGCAAACGTTCGGCCGTCTGCTTCAGCAGCAAGTCCCCTATGTGGTGTCCCTTGGTGTCGTTTACTTTCTTGAAACCGTCCAGATCGATGTAAAACAGCGCAATACTGCTCTTGCTGCGTTTCGCCTGGGAGATGGCCTGTCTGAGCCGGTCGTAAAACAGGCTGCGGTTCGGCAAGTGTGTAAGCTCGTCGTAGTGAGCCAATTGCTCGATGCGCTTTAGCGCGAGTTTCTGCTCGCTGATGTCGCGCATAACCGCGGTAAAAAAGTGAGCATTACCGTACTTGATCTCGGATATCGACAATTCCAGCGGGAATGCAATGCCATCCTTGCGCCGCCCCTCCAATTCCATGGTTTTGCCGATTGCATGCGCCTCTCCGGTCAACAGATAGCGCGACAGATAGTTGTCGTGATTCTCGCGGTGCGGCGGCGGCATCAGCATCGAGACATTCTTTCCGATTACCTCCTCCTCGCCAAATCCGAATATCTTCTGTGCGGCTTGATTTAAGGACAGCAATTTGCCTTCAGTATCAATGCTGACGATTCCTTCAGCAGCCATTTCCAGGATCTTGTGCGACTTGAGGCTTTCCAGTTCCAGCGCATGTTTCAGTGGCCTGGTGACGAAATACCAAAAGAACGGAATGCACAGCCCGGTCAGCAGGGTCGCATCGAGAATTGCTTCTTTCCAGTCGACTGTGGGTTTGTCCTCGACTATGGCGAGCATGTACATAATGCTCAACTCGACCAGAAAAATAAAGGCTAGCAAAATCAGGAATATTTTCAGCGGGTGCTGAATGTCGCGCATCGATTACCCTTCCAATTGCGGAAGCCTGTATCGTTTCGATCAAACTTCGCTTTCCACTTCTGTACCGGCATGATAACTTTAAATCACGATAGAACCCAGCCATTTCCCCGCGAAAAATGAGCCTCACAAATTCCAGTTCAAAGCACACACCGATGATGCAGCAATACCTGCGCATCAAGGCGGAACATCCCGACATGCTGCTGTTTTACCGCATGGGCGATTTCTACGAGCTGTTCCATGACGATGCAGTGCGCGCGGCCGGACTGCTCGATATCACGCTGACCCAGCGCGGTGCATCCAATGGCGCGCCGATCAAGATGGCCGGGGTGCCCTACCACGCCGCCGAACAATATCTGGCACGGCTGGTGAAGATGGGCGAATCCGTAGCGATCTGCGAGCAGATCGGCGATCCTGCAGCAAGCAAGGGGCCGGTAGAACGCAAGGTGGTTCGCATCGTGACACCCGGCACCGTGACCGATTCCGCGCTGCTGGAAGAGAAGCGCGACAGCCTGTTGCTGGCGCTGCACGAGCATCACGGCAAACTGGGCCTGGCCTGGCTGAACCTGGCTTCGGGCCGGTTCTTCGTCAGCGAAACCAGACCGGAGAACCTGGCCGCCGAACTGGAACGGCTGCAGCCTTCCGAAATCCTGCACACCGAGAATGGCGATGTGCCGCCCAGCAATGCTCCGGTCAAGGCGCTGCCGGACTGGCATTTCGATCTTGAAGCTTCACGGCGCGCGCTGTGCCAGCAGTTCGCCACGCTCGATCTGGCCGGATTCGGCTGCAATGACTTCACCGTCGGGCTGGAAGCGGCCGGTGCGCTGCTCGGTTATGCCAGGCTCACGCAGGGCCGGGCCATCAGTCATATCCGCGGCGTTCAGGTATACAACGCGGACCGATATGTGCGCATGGATGCCGCGACGCGGCGCAACCTGGAAATCACCCAGACGCTGCGCGGCGAAGCGGCACCCACGCTGCTGTCACAGCTGGACCGTTGTGCGACCAACATGGGCAGCCGCCTGTTGCACCACTGGTTGCATCACCCGCTGCGCGACCGCGCCGTACTGAATGAAAGACTCGATGCAGTCAACAAACTCGGCGAGTTGTTCCACCCGGTACACGAACACCTCAAACCCTGCGTCGACGTGGAGCGCATCACTGCCCGCATCGCATTGCGCAGCGCGCGTCCGCGCGACCTGTCCGGTTTGCGCGATACGCTCACAAAGATGCCGCAGCTTCATGAGACGCTGGCAGCCTGCGCAGCGCCGCTGATCAATACGCTGACAGATGCGCTGCAGGCCGATGCCCTGCTGGTTTCCATTCTCAAAGACTCACTGCGTGCCGAACCTTCCTCGGTGTTGCGCGAAGGCGGCGTGATAGCGGACGGGTACGACGCCGAACTGGACGAGCTGCGCGGCATCCAGACCAACTGCGGCGATTTCCTGCTCGCGCTGGAAACACGCGAACGCGCGCGCACCGGCATCGCCGCGCTCAAGGTTGAATACAACCGCGTGCACGGTTTTTACATCGAGGTAAGTCAGGCGCATAGCGCCAACGTGCCCGACGACTACCGCCGCCGGCAGACGCTGAAAAACGCCGAACGCTACATCACGCCGGAGCTGAAGACATTCGAGGACAAGGCGCTGTCCGCGAACGAACGCGCGCTGGCGCGCGAGAAGTTCCTCTACGAGCAGCTGCTGGATCAACTCGCACCGTTCATCCCGCAACTGCAGCGCATAGCCGCCGCGATTGCCGAACTTGATGTGCTCGCCACATTTGCAGAAAGAGCCGCTACGCTGAATTTCAGTGCGCCGCAGTTTTCCGACGACCCGCAGATCAGCATAACGAAGGGCCGCCATCCGGTCGTAGAAGCACAGGTCGACACCTTCACTTCGAACGACACCACGCTGAACGAAAAGCGCCGCATGCTGCTGATCACCGGCCCGAACATGGGCGGCAAATCCACCTACATGCGCCAGGTCGCGCTGATCGCATTGCTCGCGCATGTCGGCTGTTTCGTGCCGGCGCAAACGGCCGTGCTCGGCGAGATCGACCAGATATTCACCCGCATCGGCGCATCGGACGACCTCGCCAGCGGGAGATCGACGTTCATGGTCGAGATGACCGAAGCCGCCAACATCCTGCACAACGCCACGGAACAGAGCCTGGTGCTGGTCGACGAGATCGGGCGCGGCACCAGCACCTTCGACGGCCTAGCGCTCGCCTACGCGATCGCGCGCCACTTGCTGGAAAGGAACCGCAGCTACACGCTGTTCGCGACCCATTATTTCGAACTGACCCGGCTGTCGGAAGAATTCGCGCAACTGTCCAACGTCCACCTCGCTGCGATCGAACACCAGCACAGCATCGTGTTCCTGCACAGCGTCAACGAAGGCGCAGCCAGCCAGAGTTACGGCCTGCAGGTCGCCGCGCTGGCCGGCGTGCCGAACGACGTGATCCGTGCTGCGAAGAAACAGCTGCTCAAGCTTGAGCAGAACAGCGCCGCACAGAATCCGCAGGGCGACCTGTTCGACCACAAGACTGTTGTTGAACCGGAAGAACCGGAGGAGCATCCGGTGTTGCAATCGCTGCGTGATCTGCAGCCGGATGACCTCAGCCCGAAGGAAGCGCTGGAGAGGTTGTATCAGTTGAAGAGGCTGGTGTAATAATCTCGTCATGACGATCAATTCATGACGATCAATCTGGAAAAATTCGACCTGCTTTGGAAAGAAATGCGTAAAGAAGTTTATGCAGTTCAATAATGGACTATTGAGGAACGTGGAAGCGATTTGCGTAAGCGTGTTTTTATCCGAACAATCCGGAACAGGCCATAATTTTTGCTAAGTCTGGTGGGCAACAAGTTGCCCACCCTGCGATTTCAGGCTTTGAATTTCTATCCCCTGTGCGCCGCCGAGTAGCGCAGGCTGGTCAGGGGGGTTCGGCGAGGACTGTCTGAGCGCCTAGCGCGAGTTCCGCAGCCGCCTGACCAGTCGAGCAACGCAGGGTACCCACGAAGTGGGCGGCAAACCGGGGTCGCCTTCTTTTTGGTTACTTTTTCTTTGGCGAAGCAAGAAAAAGTAACTTGCTGCCGGGCAACCCCCGGCGGTTTTGATTTGGATGTTTAATAAAAGGGGCAGCTTCGCATTCTGCATATCGGTTCAGCTGCTTTCTGTAGTTTCAACTGCGTAGCAGAACAGCCACGTCACCGGGATGATCTTCCACGAAGAATTTGACGGATTTTCGTGAGCCAGGCTTTTTCCTGTGGGTTACCACGCCGCGGATCGCATCCAGACCGGAGATGGCCGCATCGGGATAGGCAGGATTGAGCACATGCAGCCGCCAGCCGTCCTGTTCATCGCGCCGGAGCTGGCGGAATGATAACGCCAAAACCATAGTTTATTAACACGATCAAGCCGTTGCATGGGAATATGATCGTTACTTCACCACAACAATCAAGATGCTCAGGCAAGGATTAATCTCTCGCACACAACAACCCTACTGCAGTCATCTATTTTTATTCTCCCGTGACAGGCATACAATATTTTGCGGATGCGGCAGATGTGCCCGTCCTTTCCTTTTCCCTGAACGTAAGGAGAAGATCATGAACACTGCTGACATGATTATCCATGTACACCCGGAACTCGAAGCACAGGATAAAACCAGAATAACTAAATGGCTGGAGGGCCGTATCGGGGTGGACTGTGCAGAATTCAGCCATCACTCGCACAGCCATGCTCTGATGGTCAAATACGACCCCGCGGCGATCGAAGGGATGGAGCTGCTGCAGATGGTACGCAAGCTCGATCCGGTCGCCACGATGGTTGGGCTATGACCCTGGCTGACCGTTACTTCACCAAACCCACCTTCGCCTTCCTCTCTTCCCTCGCGGACAACAACCGCCGCGAGTGGTTCGAAGCGCACAAGCAGGACTACGAGGACCTGGTGCGCGAGCCTGCGCTGGAATTCATTTCCGACATGGCCATTGAGCTGTCCGCGATCTCGCCGCATTTCCGTGCGCTGCCGAAAAAGGCAGGCGGCTCGCTCCTGCGCGTGCAGCGCAACCTGCGCTTCAGCCGCGACAAGACGCCGTACAAGACCAACATTGGCATCCAGTTTCGCCACGAGGTCGGCAAGGACATCCATGCGCCCGGCTATTACGTTCACATCGCACCCGGCGAATGCTTTGTCGCCGCGGGTTTGTGGCATCCCGACCCGGATGTGCTGTTCAGAATACGCGAGGGCATCGTGAACAAATCCGCGGCATGGATGAAGGCGCGCGACGACAGGACTTTCAACAAGCACTTCGCGCTGGTCGGCGATGCGCTCGCCAACGCGCCGCGCGGCTTCGCAAAGGATCATCCGCTGGTCGAAGACCTGAAACGCAAGGATTTCATCGGCCTTGCAGCATTGAGCGCGAAGGATGTGACCTCGAATAATTTCCGAACGCTGGTGGTGGAGCGGTTCAAGCACGCCGAGCCTGTCATGCGCTTCCTGTGCGATGCGCTGGAATTGCGTTTCTAGTCGTCCATTCCGCAGGAGTGGTCCTGATATTTCCACGGTCGCTGTGGCAATCACAATTTAAACCAATGTGTCGGAGAAGGTGATTGCGTTAGGCTACAATCCTGACTCTATCGATGTGCCGGACAGCCTAGCCATGCCCCTGCTCACCTCCCAGCGCCACCTCTTCGACATCCCCGACGACATCGCCTATTTCAATTGCGCGTCCAATTCGCCGCTGCTGAATGAATCGCAGCGCCGCCTGCACGAAGGTGTACGCAGCAAGAGCCATCCCTGGGAGCGGACTCCGCAGAGTTTTTTCGACGATGCAGAAACAATACGCCGGCTGTCTGCCGAAATTTTCGGCGGCGATGCGTATGGCTATGCGGTGATACCTGCAGCGAGCTACGGCATGAGCACTGCTGCACGCGCAGTGGAACCGCACCTGAAAGCGGGCGACCGCATAGTGGTGATTGCCGATGAATTCCCCAGCGTTGTGCTGCCCTGGCGCAGGACGGCGCAGGAAACCGGCGCGGTCCTGGTTACGGTGCCTGCGCCCGCGGACGGTAACTGGACGCGGGCGATACTGGAATTCATCGATGCATCGGTCAGGGTAGTCGCGATTTCCTCGTGTCACTGGATGAACGGCGCGTATATCAACCTGCACGAAATCGGCAGTGCCTGCCGTTCTTCGGGCAGCATCCTGGCCGTGGATGCAACACAGACGCTGGGAGCCAGCCCCCTGCCCCTTGAGGAAATCCGGCCGGATTTCCTGGTCGCGGCGGGATACAAGTGGCTGCTGTGCCCTTACGGTTTCGGCCTGCTGTATGTGGCGGAACGCTGGCGCGATGCGCGTCCGCTGGAGGAGACCTGGCTGGCGCGCGAAAACGCGGAAGACATCGCCGCGCTGACAAAGTATTCCGATCGCTACATGCCCGGCGCGCGCCGCTTCGACGTCGGCGAGAAATGCACCCCGACCATCCTGCCGGGTGCGATTGCCGCACTGGAGCAATTAAGGATCTGGGGTGTGGAAAACATCGCCGCATCGCTCGCGTCAATCAACGCGAAAATCTCGGTGCATCTGCAACAACTGGGCTGCCGTGTTCCCGATGAGAATCAGCGCTGCCCGCACCTGTTCGGCGCTCTATTGCCGGAAACCTGCACGGTGGATCTGGTGACGGAACTCAGGACCAGGGACATCTACATCAGCCAGCGCGGCAACTCGCTGCGCGTTGCACCCCATCTGCATGTCAGCGAACTTGATGTAGAGCGGCTGATTGATGGATTGCAGGAGCTGATCGGGTGATCATCGATCTGGATAAAACTAGCTGGCTTTAGTCTCCGCGGCAATTTCCGAAATCCTGCCAAGCGCGCCGGTCAGCGCGATAACCTTGGTTTCCAGCTCGGCGAGCTTGCTGGCGTTATCCTGTTCGGCCAGTTCTGTCAGCCGGACTTCCAGAGCGGCGAGCGCATTTTCCAGCTCTGCCGTTCTCGACTGCTCCAGCTTCAGGCTTTCCTTCAATTGCGCGATTGTTTTTTGAAGCTCGAACGACCGGTTCTTTTCTTCCTGCAGCTGTGCATTCCGCTTTACCAGATCCAGCGCGATATTCTGCTCCTCGCTGAGATTGCTTTGAGCTTCAGCGACTGCCGTTTTGTCCTCGTAGGCGCGCACCTTGATCGTCGTCTGATCCGGCTTTGTCATAGCCCACCTCTCGTGTAACCGAAAAATCCGCTAAACCCTGCGATGCATACAGGCGTGCCGCAGTCACGGCAAACACGGGCCGCGCTGTTTATTCTTGCGCCTTGGCCGAACCCGTGGGCTGCCCGCTACCTGTCGGCAACGGTGCCGCAGCGCTTCCGCCGACCGATGGTTCAGCAAGCGGATTCTGCTGGTTTGCTGCGGACTTGGTCGTTGAGACGATTTTCGTTTCAGGCCGTATCGTAACCGACGGGTTGCTCTGCTGTTGTCCCGCGGGCTGTTTCAGCGCCGTATTATTCGCGGCTGTCGTCTTCACTGTTGACGCCGGCTTGCCAGCATCGGAAATGGCCGGCTTTTCGGCCACTTTCACAGTGTCCTTCAACGCCTGCGGAGGATGCCGCGGCAACGGGCCCGACAGCATGCTGTCAATTTCGGACTGGATCAGCGATTCCTGTCTGCGGCTGGATGGATGCGGATCGGGTGCAATGTGTGCAGGGCGGAAAACCGGCGGGCTTACTATTATCCGATCGCTCAATGGAACCGGCGGAGGCTCGTTTTCCACCCGTAGAATAATCACCCACCCCTGCCATGCCACGATTGCAATTGCGATCGCCAGCAGCACCGTCAACAGCCATGAACGGCGCTTCCTGTCCTGCTCGCGTATCACCCTGACCCTGGCCCCGCCGAAAAAAGTGCGGGTGACCTTCGCTTCTCCGATATCCGAGGCCTTTGCCGTTTTCGGCTGCGGATCGCTTCCCAGCAATTGGCGATCCGAAATGTCGAATTGGCTGATTTCGTAACCCATCTATGCTTCCCTTTGAATTTGATCGTCGATCCGCTTCGTGACTACCGGCCGGTCCCGGCTTGTATCGTGCATCACGGTTAATCGATTGCCAGCTGGATTTTATCCTGTTGCACCGCAGGTTGCTCAGAACTTTCCTGCCTTGCCTTCTCCAGCTGCTGCATTTCCTGCTGAAGCTTGGCCAGTTGCTCAGCATCGTACTTGCGCTTTTTCTCTTCCTGGGCTGCCAGTTCCTTTTTCCGTTCTTCTTCCAGTTCTTCCGGACTCTTGTACTCGTGCAGAGTCAGGGTCGACTCGCCTGAGACCCCGCCAGGCTCGCCGCGCTTGCTCTTGAGCTTGATGTTCAGGCGCAGTTCGTTCGCCGAATCGGCATTGCGTATCGCCTCCTCGTAGCCGATATGGCCATCGTTGTACAGCTCGAACAACGACCAGTCGAAGGTGCGCATCCCGAGCTCGCGAGATTTCTCCATGATTTCCTTGATCTCGTGGAAATCACCCTTGAATATCTTGTCGGCTATGGTCGGCGTGTTGAGCAGGATTTCGATCGCGGCTCTGCGTCCCTTGCCGTCCGGGGTGCGCACCAGCCGCTGCGAGATCAGTGCGCGCAGGTTCGCGGAAAGGTCCATCAGCAGCTGGTTGCGCCGCTCTTCGGGGAAGAAATTGATGATGCGGTCCAGGGTCTGGTTGGTGCTGTTCGCATGCAGCGTACCCAGGCACAGGTGGCCGGTCTCGGCAAACGCGATTGCGTGTTCCATGGTTTCCGCATCGCGTATCTCGCCGATCAGGATAACGTCCGGCGCCTGGCGCAGCGTATTCTTCAGCGCGTGATGCCAGCTGTGCGTATCGACCCCGACTTCGCGGTGGGTAATCAGCGATTTCTGGGACTGGTGCACGTATTCCACCGGATCCTCGACCGTGATGATGTGGCCCTTGGAGGTGCGGTTGCGGTGATCGATCATCGCGGCCAGCGAGGTGGATTTGCCCGAACCGGTGCCGCCGACCACCAGCACCAGCCCGCGCTTGTTCATGATCACGTCCTTGAGAACTTCCGGCAGCATGAGCTTTTCGAAGTTGGGTATCTCGGCCGCGATGGTGCGGATGACCATGCCGACATTCTGCAGCTGGACAAACACGTTGACACGGAAACGCGAAACGCCCGGAACGGAAATGGCAAAGTTGCATTCCATCTCTTTCTCGAACTCCGCACGCTGGCTTTCATTCATCAGCGCATGCGCGAGCTGGCGCGTGATGTCGCCGGTAAGCTTTTGCGTGGTCATCGGCTGCATTTCGCCGTGCGACTTCATGCTGGGCGGGAAATCGGCGGAGATGAACAGGTCGGAGCCGCCCGCCTTGCTCATGGCGTTGAGCAGTTTGATGATGTAGTCATAGGCTTGCTGATCGGTAAGTGCTGGCATCTGGTTTCCTTGCAACGACAATTTCGGTGGGGAATTATAGCCGTTAATCCTGGCGGCAGGCAGTACCGAAGGGCCAGTCCTGCGTGAATTTTCCGACGAACGGAACCCTTATTCGCGCAACCGGCAATTTTAGGATAATGTCCGCCTATCCTGATGAGGTGGCGCGATGAAGATACGTGTATTGATTCTGGGCTACGGCGAAATGGGCCACGCGATGGAACACCTGCTTTCCGAACGGCACGATGTCCGCATCTGGAACCTCGGCACGGTGGTGAAAGGCCGCCACAGCACGCTGGAACAGGAAACTGCCGAAGCGCAGGTGGTCCTGTTCTGCCTGCCGGTGAATCCGCACCGCGAGATAGCAGGCCGCATCGTTCCCAACCTCGCCAGAGACAGCCTGTGCCTGACGATCGCGAAGGGGCTGGACGAATCCGGGCAGACCGCGGCGCAGATATTCGACGACGTGTTCGGTAGCGGGCATCATTACGGGGTGCTATACGGTCCGATGATCTCGGAAGAACTCAGGGCCGGCAAGCACGGTTTTGCCGATGCAGTGCTTTCCGAAACTGCAGATTTCTCGACGCTGCATAGCCTGTTCCTCGGCACCAGGCTGGTCTGCCAGCAGGCATCGGACATGCACGGCAGGAGCTGGTCGGTGATACTGAAGAATGTATACGCGATCCTGTTCGGCGTGTCGGATCAACTGGAACTGGGCAGGAACATGCGCGGGCACCTTATGGTTGCCGCGATCGCAGAGTTGTCCGGCATCGTGCAGTCGTTGGGCGGGAAGGCGCACACGCCCGACAGCTATGCCGGTCTCGGCGACCTGGTCACGACCGGCACCAGCGAGGATTCGCATCACCATACGCTGGGGCGGAAACTGGCGCTCGGCGACTGGTCGGATATCTCCGGCGAAGGGGTGCATACGCTGCACATGGTCGAGAAATTTCACCTTTTCGAGTGGCGTGCCTATCCGCTGTTCACGCTCGCACATGACATCGTCACTGCACCCGAGTCGCTGCACGACAGCGTCGAAGAATATCTGGATCAGTTGCGCAACCGCGTCAGCTGCGCGATCTAGCGTGTTGCGCGGGCGGGGCCAGGCGGATGCAGTGCATTCGCAATGCGCTGCAACGCAGCTGAGATCACATTCCGCGGCGATGCGATGTTCAGACGCATGAAACCGCTGCCGCCCTGCCCGAAAGAGATTCCGGGATTCATTCCGACCCCGGCTTGCCGCACAAAAAACTCGCGCAGTTCTGCATCGTTCATGCCCAGACCGCGGCAATCCAGCCAGAGCAGATAGGTGCCTTCGGGCTGGATGAGCCGGATGCCGGGCAAGTGTGTACGCAGATAATCGCCGACGAAATCGCGGTTCTCGCGCAGATAGACCAGCAGGCTGTCCAGCCATGCTTCTCCGCCGCGGTAGGCGGCTTCGAATGCGGCGATGCTGAACGGATTGGTGTTGGCCACATGCAGGCTGTCGAAGATTTTCCGGAGTGCATCGCGCTGCGCGGGATCGGGCACGATCAGGCTGGACAGGCCGAGACCGGGAATATTGAAAGTCTTGCTTGGTGCTACCGCGGTGATCAGCCTGTCGTGAGCACCCGCCAACGTGGCCAGTGCGGTGTGCCGCGCTTCGGGATAGACCAGGTCGGCATGAACTTCGTCGGACAGTATCGCCAGATCATAACGCCGTGCGATGCGCAGAATTTCTTCCAGCTCTGCGCTGCGCCACACGCGGCCGACCGGATTGTGTGGCGAACAGAGCAGCAACAAACGCGCGCCCCCGGCAGCGCATTGTTCGAGGTGATCGAAGTCCATCGTGTAGCGCCCATTTTCCAGACGAAGCGGATTCTCGACCAGACGGCGTCCGTTGGTGGTCACTGCCGAGAAAAACGGATGGTATACCGGAGGCTGCACGATCACGCCTTCGCCCTGCCGGGTGCAGGCCATCACTGTCGCGAACAGCGACGGCACCACGCCAGGCGCCATCACGATCCAGTCGCGCTGCACCGTCCAGCCGTGGCGGTTTTTCAGCCAGCCGGTCAGCGCGTCGTACAGGCTGTCCGGGTAGAACGAGTAGCCGTATACCGGATGGGCAGCGCGCTCTGCAAGCGCGCGGGTAACCGCTTCCGGCGCGGCGAAATCCATGTCGGCCACCCACAGCGGCAGCACATCCGCCGTGCCGAAATACGCGGCGCGGCCATCATGCTTGACCGAGGCCGTCCCGCC
>Ga0316575_10000020_pt1 | contig 41761 bp, 39 predicted proteins | sample J5NA_FD_203072 | JGI IMG/M metagenome (GOLD analysis project Ga0316575, IMG submission 203072) | Rhizosphere microbial communities from salt marsh grasses in Alabama, United States - J5-7_050615r2r3 | ecosystem: Host-associated > Plants > Roots > Rhizosphere | place: USA: Alabama | collected...
CGAGACGGCTCTCGTCGACGCCCTCGCCCGAGGCGCGCTCGTACTCGCGGATGAAGCGGCGCGCCTCGTGCGCGCCGACGGCGGCGATCAGGGGGCGCAGCGCCCGCGACGCGCGAATCGGGGCCACCCGCATCGCGACCGTCGTGAACGCGACGTCGTAAAGCGGGTCGTCGTACTGCGCGTGGGTCCAGTCGATGATCGTGTCCCGGTCCGGACTCCGGAGGATGTTCAGCGGGTGCAGGTCCCCGTGGCAGAGTTCGGATCCCCGATACGCCGGACGGTCGCGCAGGAGCCGCTGCGCGCGCTCGACGAGGTCGGCGTCGCCGAGGGCCGACGCGCGCGAGTACAGCCAGTCGAGGACGGGGCCGACGACCTTGGGAAAGGCGAGCGTTTTAGCGATCGGCTCCGCGTCGATCGCGTGGATGGCGACCGCGACGTCCGCGAGCATGCGCGGGCTCTCGCGGAGGGATTTGAGCATCATCCCCGTCAACTGGATGCCGCTCGTCCCGGAGATCAGCCGCCGCCCCGGATCGAAGTCCATGAGGATCCAGGCGCGGTCGAACTCCTTGGTGGGAAGCGAACCGAGATGGACGCGCGGCGCGGGGAACCCCTGTTTCGCGACGTGCTGCTGGACGAGCATCTCGCGCTCGAAGGAGTCGGGCGTGGGCAGGACGCGGGCGACGAGCTCGCCGTCGATACCCGGCAGACCGCGGAGCCGCACCCGGAATATGTCCGCCCACGAGCCGCCGAGGATCCGCTTCGGCTTGCGCGCCCAGGCCGCGTCAGGACTTCCCGACACCGCGCGTATCGCGGCCAGGAGTCGTTCCTCAGTGTGGGCGTCCTTGACCACGAATCAAGTATGGCAACAGCGAACCGCGTTCGCACGGTCGAGAAGGAAGCTACGTGGCGAGGTACCGACGGAAGACGCGGGCGACATCCTCGCGCAGGACGACGAAACGGATGGTCTCGACGCGCGTCGACCCGCCGCGCACCGCCTCCACCGCGATCCTGGCCGCGTCGTCGATCGGCCAGCCGTAGGCCCCCGCCGAGATCGCGGGGAACGCCACGGACGTCGCGCCGATCTCGTCCGCGACCTCGAGCGAACGGCGGTAGGCCGACGCGAGCGTCTCGGACCGATCCTCCGACGGGTCGTACACCGGGCCCACGGTGTGGATCACCCATCGGGCGGGGAGGTCGCCCGCGGGCGTCGCGACCGCCTCGCCCGCCGGCATGCCCTGAGGCCACCGCGACGCGCGCACCTCGCGGCACGCGGCGAGAATCGCGGAACCCCCCGCGCGGTGGATCGCCCCGTCGACCCCGAGACCGCCGAGAAGCGACGAGTTCGCCGCGTTGACCACCGCGTCGACGTCCTGGTCGACGATGTCGCCGACGACGACCTCGATCGCGGGCGCCCCCGTCACCACTGCTCCTTCCGCAGCATCGCGTCCAGCCGGTAGAACGGGTGGTTGGACGGCCGGCCGAGGTCGCGGCCCTGCCGCCAGTCCTCGACGCTCGTCATGATCCGCAGGGTCGCGAGGCGCGTGAACCACTCGAGGCGCTCGCGGTCGACCCTCCCGCCGGAGAGCGTCTCGTACCGGGAGACGAACCGCAACGCGAGGGTCCGGCCGACGGACGCGACGACGGGACGCAACACCAGCGGCACGTTGAGCGGCAGGTACCAGAGGATCAATCGCGTGACGGCGACGTCGTACAGGGGGTCGTCGTACGTCGCGTAGGTCCAATCGACGATCGAGTCTCCACCCGGGCTACGAAGGACGTTGATCGGGTGCAGGTCCCCGTGACAGAGAACGGCCCCCCGGTACCGCGGCCGCGTCGCGAGAAGCCGTTCGGCGCGCTCCATCAGGTCCCGCGAACCCAGTCGGGTCGCGTCCGAGTACAACCACTCGAGGCTGCGTCCCGCCACCCCGGGCCGCCCGAAGTTGAGCTCCGCCCCGCCCACGTCCACGGAGTGGAGCCGGACGAGGGCCTCGGCCAGCAGGTTCGGCGTCCGCCAAATGCGGCGAGGCAGCGCCCCGAGGAATCCCCTCGCGGACGCGGCCGCAAGCGGGGGCGTGCCCTCGGCGTAATCCATGAGGATCCATGCGCGGTCGAAGGCGGAGGTCGGGAGCGAGCCCATGCGCACCGTCGGGGTGGGAAAGCCCTGTTCCGACGCGAGTCGCTGGGCGACGATCTCGCGCTCCCAGGATCCGGGATCGGGAAGTATCCGCGCGACGAGGTCGCCGTCGAGGCCCGGTACCCCCTCGAGGCGGACCTTGAGAATCGTGGCGAAGTACCCCCCGCGAAGCTGGCGAGGGGGACGCGCCCAGCGGGCGTCGGGGCGACGGGACTCCGCGCGGATCGCGTCGAGCAGGCCGACGTCGAGGCGCTCCTTCGTCACCATTTCTCCATTATCGCGGCCACGAGCACCTCGCGACAGTCGGGAGCCGCACCGGCGCGATCAGGAACGCTCAAGATAGGCGGCGCGCTCGGGCTCGATCCAGCGCGCGATGGCCGCGTCGAGGGCGGGATGCGCGGAGAGCGAGGGATCCGACGCGACGAGGGCCGTCGCGTCCTCGCGGGCGGTCTCGATCACGTCGCGGTCCCTCACGACGCGCAGTAGTCGGAGAGAGTTGCGGCCACCGGATTGCGCCGCGCCCAGGACGTCGCCCTCGCGTCGGAGCTCGACGTCTTTCTCCGCGAGCGCGAACCCGTCGGACGTCTCCGCGAGCGCGGCGAGGCGCTCCGCCGCGACGGAATCCTCGCCGGCGCGGCTGACGAGGAGGCACACCCCGGGCACGTCGGACCTCCCGATCCTCCCCCGAAGCTGGTGAAGCGTGGAGATGCCAAAGTGGTCGGCGTCGAGGATGAGCATCGCCGACGCCTCGGGCACGTCGACGCCCACCTCGATGACGGTCGTGCACACGAGGACCGGCGTCGCTCCGGAGGCGAAGTCGGCCATCGCGCGATCCTTGTCCTCGGGTCGGAGCCGCCCGTGCATCACGCCGACGGCCACGCCGGCGAAGTCCGGGCGCGCGCGCAGGGCGTCCGCGACCTCGGCGACGGCATTGAGGGGAGGGCGGGGAGCCGGGACCGCGTCCGCGTATTCGAGCGGAAGCTGACCGTCCGTCGCGGCGTCCTGCTCGTCCGCGAGCACCTCGTCCGCGTCCATCGGCTCCGCGGTGTCGCCCTCCTCGAGCGCGTCGCCGTCGATGCGGGCGCAGACGACGTAGGCCCGCCCGCCGCGGGCGACCTCCTCCCGGATCCGCGCCCACGCGCGCTCGACCCACGCGGCGTTGTCCGCGGGCACGACGTGGGTGGCCACGGCAGCGCGACCGGCGGGCTTCTCGCGCAGTACCGACGTCTCGAGGTCGCCGAACACTGTCATCGCGACCGTTCGGGGGATGGGGGTCGCCGTCATCACGAGCAGGTGCGGAGGCCGGTCGCCCCGTGCGCGCAACGCGTCCCGCTGCTCGACGCCGAAGCGGTGCTGCTCGTCGACGACCACGAGCCCGAGGTCGGCGAACTGCACCGAGTCGCCGAGCAGGGCGTGCGTTCCGACGACGATCCCCGCTGCTCCCGACGCGGCCTCCGCGAGCGCAGCCCGGCGTTCGGCGGATCCCTGCGAGCCCGTGACGAGGGCGATCCGCGTCGCGTCCGCGCCCGCCGTGAGCATCCCTCCCTCGGCGAGGGGGCCCATGAGCGACCGCAACGTCCGCACGTGCTGCGCCGCAAGCACCTCGGTGGGGGCGAGCAGCGCGGCTTGGCCGCCCGAGTCCACAACGCGGAGCATCGCACGCAACGCCACGACGGTTTTCCCTGACCCGACGTCGCCCTGGAGGAGGCGCTGCATCGGTACGGAGCGGGCGAGATCGCGGGCGATCGTCTCTCCGACCTCGCGCTGCCCATCGGTGAGCGCGAACGGCAGGCGCTCGTCCAGCGCGGCCGCGAGCCGCCCGCCTCCGCCATCGCGCGCGACCGACGTGAGGGCGGCGTTCTCGGCCCGACGGCGCGCGAGCGTCGCCTGAAGGACCAGCGCCTCCTCGTACTTCAGGCGCGCGCGACCCCTGCGCCACGCGGCGTCGTCCTCCGGAACATGGACGTCGCGCAGCGACGCGAGGAGCGTGCCATGGCCGCGCTCGGCACGCAGGTCGGGCGGGATGGGGTCGGGCACGTCGGCTTCGATCAGCGGATCGAGGATCGTGCGGACGGCCCGCGCGATCTTCCACGTCGGAGCGGCGGCCGACGCGGGGTACAGCGGGATGGGCCGCGACGCCTCGGCGACGGCCTCCTCCTCGGAGTCCGCGTCCAGCCCCACGATCAGGTAGTCGGGGTGGGTGAGTTGGCGCCGTCCCCTGTACTCGCCGACCGTCCCCGTGAACAGGCCCGTGCGGCCCGGACGCAACTTGTCCTCGTGCATGCGCAACACGCCCTGACGCTTGGCGAAGAACGTGAGGGCGAGGGTGTCGCGGCCGTCGGTGACGATCGCCTCGAGCAACGAGCCGCCGCGCTTCCGCATCGGCCGGACGGTCGCCTGCCGGATCTCCGCCATGATCGTGACGTGCTCGCCGAGGTGGAGCTTGCCGATCTCCGTGAACTCCCCGGGGCGCCCGTATCGCCGCGGGTAATGGCGAAGCAGGTCGCCCGCGGTCGCGAGGGACAGCGAGGCGAGGGTCTTCGCGGTCCGTGTCCCCAAGAGCCGCTCGAGCGGCTCGTCGAGCCTCGAGCCTTCGCGCGGGCGTTCCGAGCCGGCCGTCATGCGCCGGGCGAGGCCTCGACGCCGAGGATGACCGACGGGACCGTCTGGCCGCCGGTGTAGACGTGGACGTCGACGTGCGGGGCCTTCCCCGCGAGCCTCCGTACGGCGGCGTCCGCCACGCCGGGCGCGACTCCGGCGCCGAGGATCACCGTCGCGACCTCCACCTCCGGGGTCACCATGCGCTCGAGGTCTTCCGCGACGGAATCGAGCATCGCACGTCCGGCCCGCGTCGCCGCCACGGCCGCGCGCATCGCGGGCAGGGGGTCGCGTCCGGATTCGACGAGAGCGGAGGCGGACAGCGCGGCGATCACCTGGGGCTCGCTCGCGGCGGCGAGGACGACGGTCTCGATGTCGTCGCGGTGCTCGGCGAGGCCGTGCGCCGCGGCCTTGAGCGCCGGCGCCCCCGCGACGATCGCGACGCGTCCCGTGGAGGCGTCGCGCACGACGCGCGCGAGTTCGTCCTCGAGCACGCCGTCCGGATCGGGTACGACGAGGACGGCCGCGGCGGCGCTCGCGAGCGTCGCCGCGAGTCCCGGACAGGTGGTCAGCGCGACGATGCCGGTCGGCTCGAGCGACCGCGCGTGCGCGGTGGGAATGTGGCGGACGACGACCTGCGAGGCCTCCGCCGCCTGGGCGATCGCGATGGCGGCGCCGGGATCGTCGGTGTGGACGTGCGCCTGCCAGACGTCGTTTCGTCCGGTCACGGCGACGCTCTCGCCGATCTCGCGGAGGAGCGACTTGAGCGACGGCGGCCTTTCGCCGGGAGCCTCGGCCGTCGCGACGCGCTTCTCCCCCGTCACGAACATGACCTCGTACGCCCCGAGGCGCGTCGAGGCGTCGCCCGCACGCGCGAAGACCGCCTGCTCCGCGGGTGTGCGACCGCCGGTGCGCGCCCGCACCTCCCACTCGACCTCGTCGATCGCGGCGAGCGCCTGCGGCCCGGCGATCGTCTCCGCAAGCATTTCGAGTTGCAGGACGAGCCCGGCCGCGCCGGCGTCCACGACCCCTGCGGCCCGCGCCTCGGCGAGCACCGTCGTCGTCCGCGCGAGCTCGGCACGCGCCTCAACGACGGCGGCGATCGCGACCGTCGCGACATCGCCTCCGGCATCGAACGCCCCGCGTCCGCCGCGAGCGGCCGCCCGGGCGACGGAGAGTATGGTCCCCTCGACGGGCTCGCCGACCGCGTCGTACGCGGCGTCGGCGGCAATGTCGAGCGCATCGGAGATGGCCGACGCCTTGACGGCGTCGAGCCCCCCGTGCGCGTCGATCTCCGACAGGAACGCGCCGAGGTATTGCGAGACGATCACGCCCGAGTTCCCGCGGGCGCCGAGGAGGCATCCGCGGGCAAAGGCCGCGACAACCTCGCGATGACTCGCCTCCGCAGGGAGGCGCGCGACGGCGCGGTGGCCCTCGACGAGGGTGAGGTAGAGGTTGGTTCCGGTGTCGGAGTCCGCGACCGGAAAGACGTTGATCGCGTCGAGGCGCTCTTTCTCGCGGAAGACGGCGCGCGTGCCCGCGTCGATCCATCGCCGGAGCCGCGACGAACCGCTCGTCATCGCGCCTCCTTGCTCGCCGCCGATACCGCGTGTGCGCTCCATCGTGGCACGCGGGGGCGACCGCGCGAAACCATCCGTGCGCGAGTTTGTCGCGAGACGCCCTCGTCGGCTACCCTTATGCGGTTGCCCACTCGCTGGGCGACGTCCCCGGCGCCCCGCGCGCCCCCGTGCAAGGTCAGGAGAACACCGTGGCTGCCACCTGCGACGTCTGCGGCAAGAGCCCGTCGTTCGGGTACTCGGTCTCGCACTCCCACCGCCGCACCTCGCGCCGGTGGAACCCGAACATCCAGCGCGTCCGCGCGATCGTCGGCGGCGCGCCGAAGCGGGTCAACGTCTGCACCTCGTGCCTCAAGGCCGGCAAGGTCACGCGCCGCGCGTAGCCGCGTGCGCACACCCCTTTCACGACCGGACGAAGTGATCCCAACCCCAGCGTGACGGCGCTTTGCCGTCGACGAGCACTCCCTCGTGCGCTCGCGTGACGAGACCGATGGGTACCCACCCTCGCGGGAGGTCGGAGCGCGGCGGGAAGGTCGCGACCAGGTGGTGGTCCTCGCCTCCGGTCAACGCCCAGTCGAGCGGGTTGCCGACGACCATCCCCGCGACGCGCGTGACGGAGGGGTGGATCGGCACACGCTCCGCCTCGATCGCGATGCCGATGTTCGACGCGCGGGCGATCCGGCCGAGGTCCATGAGCAGCCCGTCGCTGATGTCCATCATCGAGGTCGCGCGGGCGTCGGCGGCCTCGATCCCGGCGCCGATGCGCGGCCGCGGGCGCAGGAAGAGGTCGACGGATTCGGCGTCGATCGCGAGCCCGTTCTCCAACTGGTGGTAACCGGCCATCGCCGCACCGAGCGACCCCGAGACCGCAACGACGTTGTTGACGCGCGCTCCGGAACGGCGCACCGGGCTGCGCCCCTTGGTGTCCCCCATCGCGGTGACGGAAACCGTGATCTCCTCGCCTCCCGAGAGATCCCCGCCGACGACGCCGACGTCGTACGGCTCGCACGCCTCGCGCAACCCGTCGGCGAAGTCGAGCACCCACTCGACGTCCGTCCGCGGGGGCGCGGCGAGGGTGATCTGTAGCGCAATAGGCACCGCGCCCATCGCGTCGATGTCGGCAAGGTTCTGCATCGCCGCCCGGAAACCGACGTCACTCGCCGTCGACCATTCGCGGCGGAAATGCCGATTCTCGACGAGCACGTCGCTGGAGACCACAAGATCGCCCTCGAGGGATAGGACCGCGGCGTCGTCGCCTGGGCCCAGGAGGGCTGCGGATGTGGTGGGAAGACGGGGGGTGAAGAGCGCGACGAGCGCGTCCTCCCCGACATCCCCGATGAGGGGCATGGGACCAGCGTAGGACTCTTTCGCGCGGGGCGCGCGCCAGGGCTCCGCAATGCGCGGAAAGTCCCGATGATGGCCCAATCGCCCCTTCCGAGGGGGTCGCGGCACGCGCGGCGCGGCTCCACGGCCCTAGGTAAGGGCGCCGTTACCGTGGTGGGGAAGCCAGGGAGAGCGAGGCCTCGTATGACATGGCGCAACGACGTATCCGACAAGGCTCAGGGCGAGCTCGACTCGCTGTTCAGCCAGGCGGCGATGCTCGCCCAGACGCTGCTGATGCGCAACCGCGAGTTCTTCCCGTTTGGGGCGATGATCTCGACCAAGGGCGCCCTCGGCCTCTCGACTCCCGTGCCAGAGAGCTCGAATCCGACCGTCCAGGACGTGCTCGACGCGATCCACGACGAACTGGTCCAGGGCAAGGCGTCAAACCGCGCGTACGCGATCACCGCGCTTGCCCGGACGGCCGACGGCGCCGAGGCGATTCGCATTGAGCTCGAACACAAGGAAGGCCTGGCGCTGGTCATCGGACTGCCGGTCGTTCGGTCCGCGACCGGAGCCGTGACGTACGGGGAGATGCGGGCGCTCCCCAGCGAACCGCGCGTGTGGCCCGCGCGCTCCTCGAAGTCCAAGGCGAAGGGAAAGCCTGCCGCTAAAGTTCCGGCGGCCAAGTCTCCGGCGAAGGCCAAGGCCAAGGCTCCCGCCAAGACGAGCGCGAAGACGCCGGCGAAGACCTCGGCACGCACCCCTCGCGGCGCGAAGGCGGCCAGCACCGCCAAGGCCCCGGCGAAGCAGAAGTCCCCGAAGCGCTCGACGTCCAAGCCCAAACCACGCGGCGTCGCCGTCGCGACCGCCTAGGACGCGGATGCCCGGGGTGCGACGCGCCCGCCTCGGAGGCGTCGGGGGCGTCGCGGTGTTGTTCCTCTCCTCGTGCGCGACTCCGCTCGTCGTCTCGCCGGCTCCGCACGCCGCCGATCCGAACTGCGCGGCCGTCATGCTCGCCATGCCGGACACCGTCGGCGGGCTCGCGCGACGTGCGACGACGTCGCAGGCGACCGACTCCTGGGGCGACGAGTACCCGATCGTCGTCCGATGCGGGGTGGACGTCCCCGGACCGTCGACGGACACGTGCGTCACCATCACGACGACCGGGTACACCGCCGATTGGATCGTGCGCGAGGAGCCCGATGCGTGGATCGCCACGACGTACGGGCGAAACCCCGCGGTCGAGGCTATCGTGCCGAAGATCCGCGCGGACGCGGCCGTCGACGAGGTGCTGACGGAGCTCACACCACCCGCGTCGCTCGCCGGGACCACGGGCCGCGCGTGCGTCGGGCTCGGCGACGCCGCTGCCGCCTCGCCGAGCCCCTAGGGGGCGATGATCGACCGCGTCAGCGCGACGCCGATCGGCTCGCCGGGCTGAAGCGACCCGGAAACCTCGATCAGCGGCGTCGGCGATACGCCGAACGCCGTCGTCCACAGGCTTCCGTGACCGGAGAACAGCCCGGTGTCGCCCGACGCCCCCCAGCAGTGCTCGGCCGCGGTGGTCGCCGTGAGCATCGGCTGGGAGAGCACACCGTTGTCGACGAACGCCGCGGCGCGTCCGAGCGACTGAATCTCGAGGACCTCGCGGTTTCCGACGACGCAGGACCGGTCGATGAACGGAACGCCGCCGCCGAGCGTTGATGACGCGAACGCCGCGACGGTCGACGCGGTCACGAGTTGGATCGGCTCGACGCCCGCGTCGGTCTCCTCCCATGCCGAGACCTGCTCGCCCGTCGTGCACGCGACGGCGATCGACGAGAACGGCCAGCCGGAGGGGCGCCTGCCCACCCCGATCGGGACGCAGCTGTCCATGCCCGGCGGCGCGACGAGCTCGCTCGGCTCGTCCGAGCCGGGGAACGACACGATGATCGTGGGGTGGGGGGACTCCGACCAGTAGATCGCGACACCGCCCTGTTCGATGTCCGCGTCCCACCGCTGGAAGGGCGCGCGGTAGTAGTCCGCCGGGGTGACGTCGGTGCCGATGTCGTCGTACACACCGTCGATCTGGGCGCCGATGCAGTAGCCCCGGAATCCCCAGGTTCCATCGTCTCGTGGTGTGATGCGCGCGGTGACCGGGTGGTCTCCGCAGAGCGTCCAGGGGGGCGAGAGCTTCGTCGTCGCGAGGTCAAACACCGTGTATCGAACGCCGCCAAGCACGAGCAGCGCCTTGCCGTCGGCGACGTTCCACGCCGCGAGGTCGACCTGCTCCGCGGCGTCGAACGACCCAACCTCGTAACGATCTCCCGCGGGCGAGACAAGGTACACGATGCGGGTCCCAGGCACGGCCTGGTGCAACGCGTCGAACGTCCCGGAGTCGAACACGGTGAGCACCCACCCGGACGTCACGGACGCATACGCCGTGTCGTCGAGGGCCTGGGCCACCGGGACGTCGGTGCCCGTGGTGACGGCGCGCGGGCGCACGATCGAGTCGGAGGTCGCGGTCGGGTTCGGGCTCGATGACGATGTCGTCGGCGTCGCGCCGACCGACGCCTCCGCGGTCACCCCGAACACTCCGGTCGCATACGCGGCCGCGACCGCGCCGAACACCACCAACGCGAAGGCGAGAAACGTAAAGGTCGCCTTGACCCCGTTTCCGAACAGAGCGTTCTTCACGTGCGGACTCCCTCCCAGCGGCGACTACGAGCGCCGATGCACGTGTTCGAGAATACGCCTGGGTCGCGTCGCCGTCGTCGCGAGGTCAGCGCAGGCCGGCGGGCCGTTCGAGCGCCGCGCGGAGCAGCGACTCGACGAGAGCGGGATAGTCGATCCCCGCTTCCTGCCACATGCGCGGATACATCGAGAACGGCGTGAATCCCGGCATGGTGTTGATCTCGTTGACCACCACGGATCCGTCGGGCCGAACGAAGGTGTCGACGCGGGCGATGCCCTCGGCTCCGATCGCCCGGAACGCGCGAAGCGCGTATTCCTGGACGGTGGCGCGCACGTCGTCCGTCACGTCGGCCGGGCACGAGAGCGTCACCGACGCCTCGTCGAAGTACTTCGCCTCGTAGTCGTAGAAGTCGTGGTCGCCACCCGTGACGATTTCCCCGGGCGGGCTCGCCTTAGGCCCGTCGCTCGTTTCCAGCACGGCGCACTCGATCTCCCGCCCGGTGATCGCCTCTTCGATCAGCACCTTGGGGTCATGCTTCATCGCCGTCGCGACGGCCGCCTCGAGCTCGTCGCGGGATGCGACGCGCGTCACGCCCTGGGAGGAGCCCGCCCGCGCCGGCTTCACGAACACCGGCAGGCCGAGAGCGGCGACCTCGTCCGCGCGGACGACGAGGTCGCCAAGGCTCGAGACGGCGACGGCTCGGGCCACGGGGAGCCCCTCGGCCGCGAAGGCGACCTTCGCGAACGCCTTGTCCATGCCGAGCGCCGACGCGAGCACGCCGGCCCCGACGTAGCGGATGTCGAGCAGGTCGAGCGCGCCCTGAACGGTCCCGTCCTCGCCCCACGGGCCGTGCAGGAGCGGGAAGACGACGTCGATCGGCGCGAGGTCCTCAAGGGAGCCGCCCGGTCGCTCGACGCGCCACATCGGCTCGCCCGCGCGCGGCGGAAGCACCACCGTCGTCCCGCCGCCCACGACGGACGGCAATTCCCCGCCGCGGATCTTCCAATCGTCGGGGTCGTCGCTCGCGAGCGTCCACTGGCCGTCGCGGGCGATACCCACCGCGACCACGTCCCACCGATCGCGGTCGATCGCGCCCAGGACGCCCGACGCCGTCACGCACGAGACACCGTGCTCGGATGATCGCCCCCCGAAGAGGACGGCGACGGTGGCGCGCGCCACGGCCTACTCCACCTCCGCCTTGCGGGGACGGGACAGAAGTGCGGACATGATCACCTCGGGGTCGGCGTGACCGTGAAGCATCTTCACGACCGCGTCGCAGATCGGGACTTCGACGCCGACGTCGTCGGCGAGCTGCTGGATCGAGCGCGACGTCTGTACGCCCTCCGCGGTGCCGCGGGTCTGCGTGATCGCGTCCGGAAGCGAGAGCCCGCGCCCGACGTGGGACCCGAGCGTGTGGTTGCGGGACAACGGCGACGCGCACGTCGCGATGAGGTCGCCCATGCCGGCGAGCCCGGGGAAGGTCTCGGGCGCGGCACCGAGGACGAGGCCGAGTCGCGAGATCTCCGCCAGCCCTCGCGTGATGAGCGTCGCGGTGGTGTTGTTGCCGAAACCGCGACCGTCGGCGATGCCGACGCTGACCGCGATGACGTTCTTGTACGCACCGCAAAGCTCCACGCCGACGACGTCGGGGTTGGTGTAGGGACGAAAGTAGGCCGACGCGATCGCGTCGGCGATCGTGTTCGCCGCGTGCGTCGAGGAGGAGGCGACGACGGTCGCCGTGGGTTGGCGCTGGGCGATCTCGGTGGCGAGGTTCGGCCCGGACACGACGGCGAGCCGGTCATCCGGCACGCCCCACACCTCGGCGAGCACCTCGCTCATCCGGAGGTGGGATCCGACCTCGATGCCTTTCATGAGCGACACGACGACGGAATCGGGCGCGAGAAGGTCGCCGAAACCCGCGACGATGTCGCGGACGCTCTGCGCGGGGAGCGCGACGAACACGAGCTCGGCGGAATCGAGCGCCTCGGCCGCGTCCGTCGTGGCCCGGACGCTCGCGGGAAGCTCGTGTTCCGCGCCGAAGAAGGAGTTGGTGTGGCGCGTGTTGACGTCGGCGACGGCCTCCTCGTCGACGCTCCAGATCACCACGTCGTTCCCGGCGTCGCCGAGGACCGCCGAGAACGTCGTCCCCCAGGCTCCGCTGCCCAGGACTGCCGCGCGCGTCACGCGTTCGTCCCTCGCATGTCGTAGGGAACCGCGGGGGCTTTCTCGCCGCGCAAATCTTCGACCATACGTGTCAGGGTAGCCATGATTCGGTCGGTCGCCTCCCGCAGAATTTCGCTCGTGATGGGTCGTCCGCGGAGGTCGTCGAGGTCGACGGCCGGGCCGGCGACGATCGTGACCTTCTTCCGCGGTATGGGCTTGAGAACCTTCGAGTACCGGCCGAGGAGGCGCTGCGCGCCCCACTGCGCCACGGGGATGACGGGCACGTCGGCGGTGAGCGCCATGCGCGCCGCGCCCGTGCGCGCGACCATCGGCCACAGGTCTGGATCGCGCGTCAACGTTCCCTCCGGGAAGATCGCGATGCAGGCGCCGCGTGCGAGGAACGCCAGGCCGTCGTCGACGGCCTCCTTGGCCTTGGTGGTCCCCCGGTGAACCGGAACCTGGTCGAGGTTCCTCATGACCCAGCCGATCACCGGAGTCTGGAACAGTTGCACCTTGGCGAGGAAGCGCGGCGGGTAGCCGTTGTTGTACAGGTAGTGCGCGAAGGTCACCGGGTCGGCGTACGTGACGTGGTTCGACACCGCGAGGAAGGCGCCCTCCTTCGGGAGGTTCTCCGCCCCGTGCCAGTCCTTCTTGATCATCGTCCACGCGATCGCGCGCAGCAGCGCCGCGGTCGCGTGATAGCCGCGCGGCAGCTTGCCGCGGATGCGAACCCTACTCAAAATCGGCGCCCAGCGCCTCGAGCTTGCCGCGGAAGTTCTCGTAGCCGCGGTCGATGATGCCGACCCCGGAGACCGTCGACGTTCCCGTCGCCGTGAGCGCGGCGATGAGGTGGCTGAAACCGCCCCGGAGGTCCGGGACGTCGATGTCGGCGGCGACCAGCGGCGTCGGCCCGGAAATCGCCGCCGAGTGCTTGAAGTTGCGCTGGCCGAAACGGCACGCCTGATCCCCGAGGCACTCCCGGTACAGCTGAATGTTCGCGCCCATCTTGACGAGCGCCTCCGTGAAGCCGAACCGCTGCTCGTAGACCGTCTCGTGGACGATGCTCAGGCCCTTCGCCTGCGTCAGCGCGACCACGAGAGGCTGCTGCCAGTCGGTCATGAATCCCGGGTGCACGTCCGTCTGGAGGGCGATGGAGCGCAGCTCGCCTCCCGGGTGGCGGAACGCGATGCCGTCCTCGCGCACCTCGAATTCGCCGCCGACCTTGCGGAAGACGTTGAGGAACATCGCCATCGTCCGCTGCTGGGCCCCGCGGACGAATACCTCGCCGGACGTCGCCAGCGCCGCGCAGGCCCAGGAGGCGGCCTCGATGCGGTCGGTGAGCGAGATGTGGTCGAAGCCGATCATCGACTTCACGCCCTCGATGGTGACCGACCGGTCCGTGTCCACGGAGATGACCGCGCCCATCTTCTGCAGGAGGTCGATGAGGTCCTTGATCTCGGGCTCGACGGCGGCGTTCTCGAGCCGCGTCATGCCCTCCGCGCGCACCGCCGTCAACAGCAGCTGTTCCGTGGCGCCGACGCTCGGGTAGGCCAGCTTGTGCTTGATGCCGTGCAGCCCGTTGGGCGCGGTCAGGCGGATACCGTCCCCGAGTTCCTCGACGACCGCGCCGAACTTCTTGAGGATTTCGATGTGGAAGTCGACGGGACGTTCGCCGATCTTGCAGCCGCCGAGGTCCGGGATGACGGCCTCGCCGAGGCGGTGCAGCAGCGGTCCGCAGAAGAGGATGGGGATGCGGCTCGATCCCGCGTGGACGCCGACGTCGCCGATCTTCGCGGGAGCGACTTTGGCGGGGTCGACCGAGAGGACGCCGGACGGCGCGTCGTAGGCGACCTTCGCTCCGTGCAGCTCCAGCAGGCCCGTGACGACGGCGACGTCCCGAATGTCGGGAACGTTGCGCAGCGTCGAGGGCGTGTCACCCAGGAGGGAGGCGACCATCGCCTTCGACACGAAGTTCTTCGCCCCGCGGACGGTGATCTCGCCGGTGAGCGGCTTGCCCCCGGTGATCCGAATGCTGTCGCTCATGGTCCTATCGTGCCCTATGGTTCGGCGCACGAAGGCCGTCGCGGCTCAGGAAACCGGCCGCGCCGCCTCGATCGGAACCTCGGGAAGGTGCTTGGCGGGAAGCGTCGTGGGACGCCACGCCTCGCGACCGGCCTCGAACGCCGTGATGTCCTCTTCGTGCTGGAGCGTCAGGCCGATGTCGTCGAGCCCCTCCATGAGGCGCCACCGGACGTAGTCGTCGATCTCGAACGGGACGGTCACGTCGGCCGCGCTCACCGTGCGGTCCTCGAGCGAGACCGTGAGTTCGAGCCCGGGCTCCTCCTCGAGCATCTTCATGAGGAGCTCGACGTCGGCCGGGTCCACCTGCGCGGTGAGCAGGCCCTGTTTGCCCGAGTTGCCGCGGAAGATGTCCGCGAAGCGACTGGAGATGACGACCTTGAATCCGTAATCCTTGAGCGCCCATACCGCGTGCTCGCGACTCGAACCGGTGCCGAAGTCCGGTCCGGCGACGAGGACCGATCCGAGGGAGTACGCGGGCTGGTTGAGGATGAAATCCGGGTCGCCCCGCCAGGCCGCGAAGAGGGCGTCTTCGAAACCCGTGCGCGTCACGCGCTTGAGGTACACGGCCGGGATGATCTGGTCGGTGTCGACGTTCGAGCGGCGCAGCGGGACGCCGACGCCCGTGTGGGTGGTGAATTTCTCCATGATCAGGCCTCCAGATCCGACGGGGACGACAGGGTTCCGCGCACCGCGGTGGCGGCCGCGACGAGCGGGCTGACAAGGTGCGTCCGGCCGCCCTTGCCTTGCCTTCCCTCGAAGTTGCGATTGGACGTGGACGCGCTGCGTTCCTGGGGGGCGAGTTGATCGGGATTCATGCCGAGGCACATGGAGCAGCCGGCGTTGCGCCACTCGGCGCCGAAGTCGAGGAAGACCCTATCGAGGCCCTCCTGCTCTGCCTGGAGGCGTACACGCGCCGACCCGGGCACGACGAGCATGCGGGTGTTCGGCGACTTGACCCGCCCCTTGACGATCGCCGCGGCGGCCCTGAGGTCCTCGATGCGCCCGTTGGTGCACGAGCCGAGGAACACGGTGTCGATCGCGACGTCGCGCAGCGGCGTCCCCGGCGTGAGTCCCATGTACGCGAGGGCGTTCTTCGCCGCGACGCGGTCGTTCTCCTCCTCGAAATCGTCCGGGTTCGGCACCGACGCGCTGAGCGGAAGACCCTGGCCGGGGTTCGTGCCCCACGTGACGAAGGGCTCGAGGGATGCGGCGTCGAGGTTCACCTCGGTGTCGAATACCGCGTCGTCGTCCGTCACGAGCGTCTTCCAATACGCGACGGCCTCGTCCCACGCGTCGCCGGACGGGGCGTGCGGGCGGCCCTCGACGTAGTCGAACGTCGTCTGGTCGGGAGCGATGAGGCCCGCGCGCGCGCCCGCCTCGATCGACATGTTGCAGATCGTCATGCGCGCCTCCATGGAAAGCGCGCGTATCGCGTCGCCGCGGTACTCGAGCACGTAGCCCTGGCCGCCGCCCGTTCCGATCTTCGCGATGACGGCGAGGATGATGTCCTTGGCCGTCGCGCCGTCGGGGAGGGTGCCGTTGACGTTGATCGCCATCGTCTTGAACGGCTTGAGCGGCAGCGTCTGAGTCGCGAGGACGTGCTCGACCTCTGAGGTGCCGATGCCGAAGGCGAGGGCGCCGAAAGCGCCGTGGGTCGACGTGTGGGAGTCGCCGCAGACCACCGTCATCCCCGGCATGGTGAGGCCGAGCTGTGGGCCGACGACGTGCACGATGCCCTGGTCGGCATCTCCGAGGCTGTGCAGGCGGATGCCGAACTCCTTGGCGTTGTTCCGCAGGGTGTCGATCTGGGTGCGGCTCGTGACGTCCGCGATGGGAAGGTCGATGTCGAGGGTCGGGGTGTTGTGATCCTCGGTCGCGATCGTCAGGTCCGGGCGGCGGACGGACCGTCCGGCGAGGCGCAATCCCTCGAAGGCCTGCGGGCTCGTGACCTCGTGCACCATGTGCAGGTCGATGAACAGCAGGTCGGGGGCACCGTCCTCCCCCTGGCGCACCAGGTGGCTGTCCCACAACTTCTCGGCCAGCGTCGTGCCCATGTCTCGTTCCTCCTCGTCGGGGTCGCCCCCGCTTGCGTCTCACATAGTAGGACGATAGTATCGCTCTATGGACAATCATAGCGGAGTCGGCGTGATTGACAAGGCCGCCGCGATCCTCGCCGAGCTCGAGAAGGGGCCGGCGACGCTCGCGGAACTCGTGACCGCCACCCACCTCGCCCGCCCGACGATCCACCGCCTCGCGCTCGCCCTCGAGCACCACCACCTCATCGACCGCGACGCGCGCGGCGCCTTCATCCTCGGCCGTCGGTTCCTCAGCCTGGCCGCAACCGTCGGCGAGGACAGACTCGTCAGCGCGGCCCAGCCGATCCTCGCGGCCCTCCGCGATCGCACGGGCGAATCCGCCCAACTCTTCCGCGCGCAGGGCGAACACCGCATCTGCATCGCCGCAGCCGAGCGCCCCGTCGGGCTACGCGATTCGATACCCGTCGGCACGACGATGACGATGCACGCCGGATCCGCCGCCCAGGTTCTCCTTGCGTGGGAGGAGCCCGACCGCATGCACGCGCTGCTCGCCGCCGCGCGCTTCACCGCCGACGACCTCGCGCGTGTGCGCGACCAGGGGTATGCGGAGAGCGCGGGCGAACGCGAGGCCGGCGTCGCCGGCGTGTCCGCTCCCGTGTGGGGAACGTCCGGACGGGTGGTCGCGGCGATGTCGATCTCCGGGCCGATCGACCGTCTCACGGGGCACCCCGCGGAGCGCCACGCGCGAGACGTAATGGACGCGGCGCGCCAACTGAGCGACGTCCTGCGGCGGAGCGACGCCTAGGCCAGGGTCGCTATGGCGCTCAGCTGTTCGCCCCATTCGCGCGCCCGGTCGACCTCGCCCGGCAGGAGCATTCCCTCCTCGCCGACGACGAGGGGCCTGAGCGCGACGTAGAAGCCTTGCGGCTTGGCCGCCCGGCGATACCCCGCCTTGAGGAGCCCGGCCATAACCTTGTTCGCGCCGCCACGACCGAGCGGCCCCTTGACCCGGGTGTCGAAAGCCGTGGCGAGACCAGTGCTTGTCGGCAGGTCGTCGAGCCAATCGCGCATGAGTTTGTGGGAGGCGTCGGCCGGGACCTGATCCCTGCCCGCGGGCTTGGCGACGGCCTGCTTGACCGAATCGACCGAGGGGAGTCCGAACGCGTGCACGGGACACCCGGCGACGATGAAATCCGCATCCGCGATGAGGGCGGGAGTCGCGGCATTCGTGTCGACGGCGATCGTACGGCGTCCGATGCCCTCGGCGATCGCGCGGGCGATGGCCGCGCTGCTCCCCCATAGGGATTGGTAGACCACGACCGCTTTCACGGCCCCTCGCTTTCTCTCCCTCGCGGAGCCTATACCCACCTCCGCCGAGCCCCGTGCCGACGAGAATCGCGTCGCCCGACCCGAGGAGCCTAAGGCCCTGCTCGGTCCGGGCGACGCGATCTCGGTGCGTCGCGACGACTGGCTAACTGAGGGGGTGCTAGCGCGATCAGCCGTCCGCGGGGGGGCCTCCCGAGGGGTGGGAGGGTGTCGTCTTATCCTTCTCGGGCTTCCCGGCGTTGTCGGAGTTTCCGGGGTTGTCGGGCTTACCGGCGCTGCCGGAGTTCCCGGGGTTGTCGGGTTTTCCGGCGTTGCCGGAGTTGCCCGGGGCGTTCGGGTCGGCCGAAACGTCGGGATCGCTGGCCTTGTCGCCGATCTGGTGCGCGTACGCGCTGACCTGCTGGCCGAAATCCGCGCTCTTCGGGTCCGCGGTGCTCATCCACCGCAGCATCTCCGCGACGCGCGCGTGGACCTCCGCCGAGTTCTCGGATCCGTTCGACTCCAGGATCGCGGCGGCGTCTTCAAGCGCCGTCGAGGCCGTGTCGCCCTGTTCGCGCAGGGCGTCGGCGGCAAGGTGGAGGGCGTCGTCGACCTCGCCCCGTTCGACGAGGACTTCGGCCTCCTGGAGGCGCTCGTGGCTGCCCCCGTTGCCGATTCCGACCTTCTCGAGGGCTCGGTCGATCCCATACAACAGGTCACCGGGGGCGGCGCCGTCAGCCGCCGCGGCCGTTCCTGCGATTCCAAACGAAGCCAGAATCGCTGCGACGGCGGCGTACCCCGCACGCCGTCGCCAGGCCGCGGCGGGACGGCTTGCGCCGCTCCGCTTGCGAATGCCGTCCGAAGAGGGATGCCGGACGGCTTCAGCAAGAACAGACGCCATCGCCGCCACGCTAGCGGTATCGGGCTGTCCCTGTGTGCGTGCGCGAAGCGCTTCGATCACGGGCCGTAGGCGCGCGAGATCGCCGCTCGCGGAGCCGCGGCCCCGGAGCAGCATCTCGATCTCGTGATCGGACCACTCGGTGTTCATGTCATCACCGTTATCGCCACGCGACGCGCGGGGGTTACGTGCCATCGAGAATCTCCTTCAGCGCGCGGAGGGCGCGGTGCTGAAGCACCTTCACCGCACCCGGCGTTTTTCCCAGCACCGCCGCCGTATCGGCCACGGACAGATCGCCGACTACGCGGAGCGCGAGCACGTCCCGCTGGAGATCGCTCAGTCCGTCGAGCGCGGTGAGCAGTCGCTCGTCAGCGACCCCTCCGAGCACCTCGCCCTCGACGTCGAGGGATGATCGCAGCCCGGCGAGCACCTCGTCGGCCTCTCCCCCGGCGGGTTGCGGGCGACGTTTCGCGGCGCGTCGTGCGTCCTGCATACGGCGGTGCGCGATGACGAAGACCCACGAGCGGAAGTCGCCCTCGTCTCCCTCGAACGAGCCGAGGCCGCGCGCGACCTGGAGAAAGGTCTCGGACGCGAGGTCCTCGGGTTCGCCCGCACCGCGGCTCGCGAGGTATCCCGTGACGGGGCCCGCGAGATCGCGATAGATCTCGGCCCACGCCCACTCTTCGCCCGCGCGCGCCGCGGCAAGAACGGCGGCGAAGGCGTCACCGAGCGTCACGAATCACCCCAGCGACGCGCGGCCATGGTGCCATCATTCCATCGCCCGCGCCGAGGTTCGCCTCGATGCGCGGAACCTCACATGCTCGCGCGGCGTCGGGCCCTATCCCTTCTTCTTCGCGGGAGCGCCGTCCGCCGTCGCCCGCCGCGGCCGCCACCACGCGGCGGCCGCGCCGAGGACGATCGCGCCGGCGAGTACGAGCCACTGCCACCACGGCGCGCTCGAGCCGCCTTGGGCCACCGGCGCCTCCGGTTGGGCGAGGAACGACGCTACCCAGCTGAGCGACGCGTTCCAGTTCACGGCGATCTCGTTGGTCGAGAACGACTCGATATCGTCCGTGTAGCACATCTGCGGCGCGCAATCCCCGTCCGGGTAGAGACTGGCGATCACCGAGTCCCACGACGACGCGACGGCGTTGGGCCCGCCCGCGATGGCGCCAGCCGGGGGGTGCGGGTACGCGGGATCGAGCTGGGCGGCGTACCACCGCGAGTGCTGGTTCTCCGAGTACACGGATCCGTACCCCGTGACGTACGAGCGGTTGAGTCCGTTGCGCCCGAGGATGTAGTCCATGCCCGTTCGCGCGGCCTCGAGGTAGCGCGGGTCGCCCGTCAGGTCGTAGGCGGTCGCGATGACGACCTCGTTGTTGAGGACCGTGGCGTTGGAGCCCCAGACGAACGCGTCCGCCGGCAGCGGCTGCCCGAATCCCTGCTCGGCCTGGACGGCGATGAGGGCGTCGGCGGTCGAGACGACCGAGGCGACGATCGCGTCCCGGTCGGGGTAGCCGTTCGGGACCGTCGCCAGGTCGAGCTGCCCGAGGGCCGCCGTGTGGCCCCAGTCGAACCCGGTCGTCGAGAAGACGTCGGCGGTGCTGAGCGGCGACGCGAGCAGGTAGTCCTCGTACTCGGCGTCCTTCGTGGTGAGGTACAACTCCGCGGCCGCCCAGTAGAACTCGTCGGTCACGTCGTCGTCGTCGTAGGCCCCACCGCCGTTGGTCCCGTCCGAGACGGGCGCGTACAGGTCGGGCGTCGCGAGCGCCGCGTCCCATGCCGTCTTCGCCGCCGCGAGGAGCGTGTCGGCGTAGTCCCCGTCGTACGGTCGGAACAGGCGCGCACCCTGCGCCGCCGTCGCGGCGAGGTTGAGCGTCGCCGCGGTCGACGGACGGTGAAGGTAGCGCGTGTACGAGTCGTCCGCGGGCATGAGCGGCAGACCGGTCCATCCATAGTCGTGGACCTTGTGGTGCACCATGCCCGCGTATGTCTCGCCCTCCGGGACCTGCATGGACATCATGAAGTCGAGCTCCCACCGCGCCTCGTCGAGGACGTCGGGAACCCCGTTGCCCGTCTCCGGGACCCGGAGCGTCGAGTCGCCGAGCGCCGCCTGACCGTTCCCGTCCTCGCGAAGGCTCCGCTCGTACGCGGACAGCAGTTGGGCGGTGGCGATGCCGCCATTGACGACGTACTTGCCGTGGTCGCCGGCGTCGTACCAACCGCCGACGACGTCGAGCGTGTAGTCGCACGTCCACGGCTCGCCGTACACGCCAGCGGAGTCGTCGGCCGGTTGGCATCCGACGCCGTAGTCGCCCTGGTTGGTCGTGGAGCCGCCCGGCGAACCCAGGTGTCCGGCCGCGCGGGCGTAGTCGTCGCCGACGAGGGCGGCGTCGATGTCGATGCCCGAGCGGGCCAGGTAGAAGTACCCCAGCGCGTCGTTGCGCAGCTGGTCGTAGATGCCGGACTGGATGACGAAGGGGAAGCTCTCGTCGCCGTCGGCCTTGAGGGTGTAGGTGCCCTCCGTCGTGACGTCGGAGAAGTCGACGAGTTGGACGTTCAGCCCGGACGACGCGTCGACGCCGAACGGGACGGCCTCGCCCTTGGCGACCTGCGAGCCCTCCTCGTCGACGAGCGTCCAGTCGACGGGTTCCGTCGCCTCGGTGACGACGGTGGCGCGCTTCGGCCCGGACGGCTCGTAGCCGACCTGGTTGACGCGCACCCGCGAGCCCGTCTCGGGGACGTAGGCCGCGGGCTCGCCGCCTGAGAGCAGTTGGGCGTTGTTGAGGCAGACCTCCTGGCCGGCGTCACCGAGGTCGATCGCGACGTCGACGGCGACGTCGTCCTCGACGGTGAAACTCGTTCCGACGGACGGATCCTCGGGGTCGGTCTCAACCGCCTCGTCGACGTAGACGAGCGATGGGTCGCCGTGATCGGTGACGCGTATGTGGACGGGGCCGTCGCCGGTCGCTTCGACGTTCATTTGGTAGGTGAAGGCCGGCAGCGCGACGTTCGAGTGGCGAACGCCGACGCTTTCGGGGTCCGCTCCGGCCGGGACGGCGAGGCAGGCGCCCTGGTCCGTGATCGTCGGCTCCGCACCGACCGCCGTCCAGCCGCCGCCGATCCCGTTCGAGAAGTCGCCGCCGGGCGTGTAGTTCTTCGGGTGGACCCCGACGTAGACGTTGTCGACGCAGAAGGTGTGGGTCCCCTTCTCGATCCGCCCGACGTGGAAGTGGAACTCGCCCGGATCGAAGGGGGTGTCGGTCGTGACGCGCAGCTCGTGGTGCACCATCTCGTCCGATGCGTCGACGTTGAGGGTGGCGAGGCGCGCGTATTTGCCACCGCTCTGCTGGAGTTTGGCGATGAACGGCAACGACGACTTCGAGTCGAACGAGATGAAATAGTCGCCGACGGGCAGGGAGAGGTGGTTGAAGCCGAAACCCGCGTTCCACTCGTTGAAGTGGGGGCCGACGAACTCCCCGCAGAAGACGCCGTCCTCGACGCCTCCGGTGATGCCGTACGCGCTCCATCCGTCGTAGTTCGAGACGAACGAGGAGTTGAGAATGAGGTTCGGGGTGTCGTCGAACGAGTCGGACGGGTCGTCCGCCGCGGCCGCGGGCGTCGCGAGGAAGACCGCGCCGATCACCAGGGCCATCACTCCCCATGAGAGCGCTCCCACGCTACGCCGCCGAACCCTCATGATGACCTCCTCTATTGCGCTCCGTTGCGCACCGGTCGCCCGTGACCGGGGCTATGGAGCGAGAGGCTACCAGGGTCGCGCCGGAATCGAAACGCTACGAGTCGCGCGCGGGCGCGCGCGGACACCCGCATGCAAGGAGGTGTGCGACGACGAAGCAGCCCCGACCGGATTCGAACCGGCGCTACCGCCGTGAGAGGGCGGCGTGCTAGGCCGCTACACAACGGGGCCCTAGCCGACCCGGGAGTGACCCCGGGAACGCGAGTATTTAGGGTACCCCATGGCCCCCCGCGTCGCGAACCGTCACGACCCGTGTTCGGGGCGCGACGCCCGCGGGCCCGGGCGGACCCGACCGTCGTCCGCGCGGAATGTCGCGGGTGGTGCGCGCGACGCCCATCCGAGCCGACAATGGAACCGAGGATGTGGGAGGAGGCGTCATGCTGGTCGGGGTTCCGCGCGAGGTGAAGAACCGGGAATCGCGCGTCGCGCTCACGCCCGACGGGGCGTCCGCGTTGCGCGCGCGAGGCCACGAGGTCGTCGTCGAGACCGGAGCCGGGCTCGGCGCGGGTTTCGCCGACGAGGACTACGCGCGGGCCGACGCGAACGTCGGGAGCGTGGACGACGCGTGGGGCGCGGCGCTCGTCCTCAAGGTCAAGGAACCGGTGCCGGATGAATACGGGCGCCTCCGCGAGGACCTCGCCCTCTTCACGTTCCTCCACCTCGCCGCCAACGAGCCTCTCGCACGAGCGCTGGTCGATTCCGGATGCGCGTCGATCTCCTACGACACCGTGCGCGCGGCCGACGGAACCCTGCCGATCCTCCGGCCGATGAGCGAGGTTGCCGGTCGGCTCGCGATCGTGGCTGGCGCGTATCACCTCCTCGGGCCGCAGGGCGGGCGCGGGGTGCTGCTCTCGGGTCTCGACGGGGCGGATCGCGTCCGCGTGTGCGTCATCGGCGCGGGCGTCGCCGGGTCGAACGCGGCCATGCAGGCGGCCGCGATGGGCGCGGCGGTGACGGTGCTCGACCTCGACGCTGAACGGCTGGCCGCGCTGGCGGCCACCGCTCCCGTCGAGACGGCCGTGTCGACTCCCGCGACGGTCGCGCGGGAGGTCGCGAAGTCCGACCTGATCGTGGGCGCCGTGCTCGTGCCGGGTCGCCCCGCCCCCACGGTCGTCACCCATGAGATGGTCGAGGCCGCGCGTCCGGGTTCGGTGTTCGTCGACATCGCCATCGACCAAGGCGGATGTTTCGAGGACTCTCGCCCCACCACCCACGACGATCCAACCTTCCGCGTCGCCCGATCCGCGTTCTACTGCGTCGCGAACATGCCCGGCGCCGCGGGGCGGTCGTCGACCCAGGCGCTCGCGTCGGTCACGCTCCCCTACGCGCTCGAGCTCGCCGACCGCGGCTGGGAGGGAGCCTGCGCGGCCGACGCGTCGCTCGCCGACGGCCTGTCGTCCGCGCGGGGCGAACTTCGGCATCCCGCCGCGATCGAGGCCTTCCCCGACCTTCCCGCCTTCGGCGCGCGCTAGAGGACGCGCGGGAAGCGCTGCGACGTCAGGTCACGACGGCGCGGGCGAGCGCCGCGCCCCAGTCGCGGGCCCGGTCGAGTTCGCCTTCGCGCAGCCGGACGTTCGACCCGGGGTTGTCCTCCACACGATCGACGACGAAGCGGGCGGGCTTGACGAGCGCCCGGTACCCCCGCCTCTTGAGACCTCGCACGATCCGCGACCCGGACGCCCCGCCCCGTTGGCTCTCGATGCGGGTGTCGAAGCCCGCGCACGCGCCACGGGACGTCGGGAGGTTCGCGAGCCAGTCGATCATCGATACCTGGCTCAGATCCGGAGCCGTAGCACCCGGGCGCTCCCCGCGCTCGCGCGCCTTCTCCCGCGTCGACGGCGTCGGCAGATGCATCATGTGCACGGGCGCGCCGGCGACGATCAGGTCAGCTCCGGCGATCGCTCCCGGCGTCGCCTCCGTCGTCGACATGGCCGTGGCCCCCGACCCGAGGCCCTCGGCGAGCGCGCGCGCGATCGCCTCGGTGTGTCCCCACAGCGACTCGTAGACGACGACTGACTTCATGGCGCTCCCCTTCGCTCCTCCCGCGTCCATTGAACCGCGGTGGAAGCGCGAGCGCGACCGGAAATCCCCAGGCCGGTCTTGCGTCGCTGAACCGCATTATGTAAAGTTGAGCGTGACAGACTCAAGTTTGGGAGGATCGATGACCGCCACGCCGCAGGCCCCCGCGCCCGAGGAGCAGAAGAGCGCCCTCGAGACGTTCGGCCAGGACTTCACCGCGCTCGCCGAGGAGGGCGCGCTCGACCCTGTCATCGGACGGGACGAGGAGATCCGACGCATCATGCAGGTGCTGAGCCGTCGCACCAAGAACAACGCCGTGCTCATCGGCGAGCCGGGCGTCGGCAAGACGGCGATCGTCGAGGGGCTCGCCCAGCGCATCGTCGCCGGCGACGTCCCCCAGAGCCTCCGCGACCGCCGCATCGTGTCGATCGCCATGAGTTCGCTCGTGGCGGGCGCCGCATACCGCGGCCAGTTCGAGGAGCGCCTCAAGGCCGTCCTCGAGGAGGTCGAGAAGTCCGAGGGTCGCATCGTCCTGTTCGTCGACGAGCTGCACACCGTCGTCGGTGCCGGCCGCGCCGAGGGGTCCGTCGACGCGGGCAACATCCTCAAGCCGATGCTCGCGCGCGGCAAGCTCCGGATGATCGGCGCGACGACGCTCTCCGAGTACCGCCAGTACGTCGAGACCGACAGCGCGCTCGAGCGCCGGTTCCAGCCCGTCTACGTGGGCGAGCCGAGCCTCGACGACACCGTCGCGATCCTGCGCGGGCTCCAGGAGAAGTACGAGGTCCACCACGGCGTGAAGATCACCGACGAGGCGATCGTCGCCGCCGCGCGGCTGAGCGACCGCTACATCACCGACCGCTTCCTGCCCGACAAGGCAGTTGACCTGATCGACGAGGCGACGAGCGCGCTGAAGATCCAGCTCGACTCGCTCCCAACCGACCTCGACCGGCTCCGCCGCCGCATCATGCAGCTCGAGATCGAGCGCACGCAGGTCGCGAAGGACAAGTCCGCATCCGCGAAGGAGCGGCGCGCCGAGATCGACGCGGACATCGCGGAAATCAAGGAGCGCTCGGAGGTGCTCGAGCAGCGCTGGGTAAGGGAGAAGGACGTCATCGCGCGCCTCAACGCCGCCTCGGAGCGCCTCGAGGGCCTGCGCGGCGAGTTGGAGCGCGCCGAGCGCGTCGCCGACCTCGAGGCCGCCGGGCGCCTCCGCTACGGAGCGATCCCCGACGCGGAGAAGGAGATCGACGCGGCGAAGGCCGAGCTCGACGCCATCCCCTCCGACGAGCGCCTGCTGCGCGAGGAGGTGACGAGCCAGGACATCGCGGCCGTCGTCGCCAAATGGACGGGCGTGCCCGTCGAGAAGCTCCTCACCACGGAGCAGAACAAGCTGAGCCACCTCGAGGAGAGCATTCACGGGCGGGTCGTCGGCCAGGACCGCGCGGTGGGCGCGGTCGCCGACGCGATCCGTCGCGCCCGCGCGGGGATCTCCGACGCGAACCGACCCGTCGGCTCGTTCCTCTTCCTCGGCCCCACGGGCGTCGGGAAGACGGAGCTCGCCCGCGCGCTCGCCGAGGAGCTCTTCGACGACGAGCGGGCGATGGTCCGAATCGACATGTCCGAGTACATGGAGTCGCACGCCGTGAGCCGCCTGATCGGTTCTCCCCCCGGCTACGTCGGCTACGACCAGGGAGGGCAGCTCACCGAGGCCGTCCGGCGTCGCCCGTACTCGATCGTCCTGTTCGACGAGATCGAGAAGGCGCACCCGGACGTGTGGAACGTGCTGCTCCAGGTGCTCGAGGACGGGCGCCTGACCGACGGCCAGGGCCGGACCGTGAATTTCACCAACACGATCCTCATCCTCACGTCGAACCTCGGCTCGGACATCGTGCTCGCCTGGGACGGCGTGCACCGCGACGCCCTCGAGGCGGACCTCCAGGCCGTGCTGCGCACGGCGTTCCGGCCGGAGTTCCTCAACCGGCTCGACGAGGTCGTGATCTTCGACCGCATCGACCCCGAGTCGATGCGCGGGATCGTCGCGACCGAGCTCGCGCGCACCGCGGAACGCCTGCGCGAGAGCGCGGGGATCGAGCTCGAGGTGAGCCCGGAACTCGCGGCGTCGCTCGCCGAGGACGGGTTCGACCCGCAGTTCGGGGCGCGCCCGCTCAAGCGGCTCATCCAGTCGCGCCTGCTCAACGCGCTCGCGAAGGAGATCGTCGACGGTCGGATCGGCGAGGGCGACCGCGTGACGGCGGGCTGGGACGACGGCGCGGTGACGCTCGCGCGCCGGTAAAGCGTGCCTATTGGTCGGCGGCGTCGCGCCCCGCGCGGTACTCCTCGATCAGTTCGCGCTCGGCCGCGCTCGGGGCCCGACACCCGCACGCCTCGACGTGCTCCGCGTGCCACCGCGCCCGGTCCTCGCGCGTCGGCTTGGCCGGCATCTTGTGCGCGAGGTGCCACTGGGTGTTGATCGCGCCCATGTCACACACCCCTTCCGGGCGATCGCTCCTGCTCGGGACGATACTCCGTGCCGCCGACAGCCGAGCGCGTTCGCGTAGCCTGACGGCGTGAGTCGCGCCCTGGTGATCTTCGACGGCGAGTGCGCGCTGTGCAACGGCACGGTTGCGTGGCTCGTGCGCCGGGATCGGCGCTGCCGCTTCCTCCTCGCGGGTTCCGCAGGCGAGGTGGGGCGCGAGGCGGTGCGTCGCGCGGGGCTTCCCGCGGAGACGACGCGCTCGACGCTCGTGGTGGTGTCCGACGGTACGGCCGCGCTTCGGTCCGACGCCGTCGTTGCCATCGCGCGGGGATTGGGTTGGCCGTGGAAGGCCGCCGTCGCGGGCCGGATCGTCCCCCGCGCGGTGCGCGACCGCGTCTATCGTTTCGTCGCCGACCGCCGACCGCCGATGGAGGCCGACGACCCGTCGTGCGGCGTTCCGCCGGCGCGCCTCGCCGACGAATGGCGGTTGCGCCTCGCGACTCGGGACGACGTCGCGGCTCTTCTCCCGGAACGCGCCTAGCCGGGGAACGACGAAGGCCCGCCGAAGCGGGCCTCGCAGCTGGGGTATAAGGATTCGAACCTCAACTAACTGGACCAGAACCAGTCGTGCTGCCAGTTACACCATACCCCAAGGGTCGTTGCCGAACCGGGGCACTACTGTACCCGGTCGAGCGCGTCGAGACGAACCCGATCACGCCGCTCGGAGCGACCGCGGGGCGCTCCGCATCCGCCCGCTACCACAGCCCGGCCACCGGCCCGACGAAGAAGAACGCCACGAATCCGATGGTGTTGTCGAAGCCGTGGGCGAGGATCGGGGCCCAGAGAATGTCGGAGTACCGGGCCTTCAGCCACGCGAAGAACGCCCCGTCGATCGTCGCGACCACCATGCCGACGATTCCCTGCTCGGCGTGGATACACCCGAAGGCCACGGACGTGATCGCGGCGGCCGCGATGTACCCGCCCCTCCCGGACGGGAGCACGGTTCGCAGCCGCGTAAGCAGGTAGCCCCGGAAGGCGAATTCCTCGACGAACGCGGCCAACGTCCAGCTGAGCCCGACGAAGAGCGCGAGCTGCGCGAGGTTTCCGCGCACGTCGGCGAAATCGGACACGTCCTGGGTCGTGCCGGTCGCGTGATTGAGCGCGGGCATGAACACGCCGACGTCGAGGAGCGTCCACGCGATGCTCAGGCCCAGGACGACGAGGGTCGTCCTCCCCGCTCGCGGGAGGCGCCGTAGCCCGAGGCTCGACGCGCCCGTGCGCCGCACGGCGAGGGACGCGAGCGCGAGCGCGGCGATGAGGAGCGCCGGGATGAACAGGTCCATCACCGCGAGCGCGATCGCGATCGACGCCTCGATTCCCGCGGCGACCCGCCGACCCGTCGACACCCTTTCCACCACCCCGCCTTCCGCGCGCAGTCAGCGACACGCTAGAGCCGGGCGCGCCGCGCCGCGAGCGACGAACGTCCCGGCGGTGTGGGACGAAGGGCCCGCGCGCCGCCGCGATCACCGGCCTATAGTTCAAGAGTGATTGAATCAATTTCGATTGACACGAACCCCGACGTCGACGCGGCGCTGCTCGCCGCCGTGGCGGACGGCACTCGCCTGCGCATCCTTCGCCAACTCGCGCGCTCGGGCCCGACGTGCGTGTGCAACATCGACGCGAGCGAGATCCTCGCGCCGAACCTCCTCAGCTACCACCTGAAGGTCCTCCGCGAGGCGGGACTCGTGACCACCGCGCGTCGGGGACGCTGGATCGACTACTCGCTGGCCCCGGACGCGCTCGCGCGCCTACACGCCGCCATCCCCGGGGGCGCGTCGTGACGCTCCTCACCCCCACCGTCCGCCGCCGCACCCCTACGCGGCGCATCGTCGCGCGCCTCCTCGCCACCGCCGTCGTCTGGCTCGCCCTCCTGCTGTTCAACGAGCGCGCGTGGACGTGGACGTTCGACGGCCTCGGCGTCGATACCGAGACCCACGCCGGCGGCGCCGCCCACTTCTTCCTCTACGACTCCGTCAAGATCCTGCTCCTGCTGGTCGGGATGATCTTCGCCATCGGACTTCTGCGCACCACCCTGAGCCCCGAGCGTGTCCGCACGTTCGTCGAGGGACGACCGCTCGTCGTAGCCCTCGTCCTCGCCGCCGTCCTCGGCGCCGTCACGCCCTTCTGCTCGTGCAGCTCGATCCCGCTGTTCATCGGATTCGTCGCGGCGGGCATCCCGCTGAGCGTTGCGCTCACCTTCCTCATCGCCTCCCCGCTCGTCAACGAGGTCGCGGTCGTCGTGCTCGGCAGCACCTTCGGGTGGGGGCCGACGGCGGCGTACGTCGGGGCGGGTCTCGGCCTCGCCGTCGCGATCGGCCTCGTGCTGTCGCGCTTCGACCTGCGGAGCGGGGTGCGCGACTTCGTCCTCGCCGTGCCTACCCCCGGCGAGCTCCCGCCCACCGGCAAGCCCACCCTCGAGCAGCGCGTCACCTCCGCGCGTCGGGAGACCCGCGACATCGTCGGCCGAGTGTGGGTGTGGGTGCTCGTCGGCGTCGCCGTGGGCGCCGCAATCCACGGCTGGGTGCCGCAGGAGTTCTTCGTCCAGCACGCGTCCGCGTCCAACCCTGCGGCCGTGCCGCTCGCGACACTCGCCGGTGTGCCGCTGTATTCGAACGCCGCGAGCGCGATCCCCATCGGCGAAGCCCTCTTCGCCAAGGGCGTCCCGCTCGGCACGGTGTTCGCGTTCATGATGGCCACCGCCGCCCTCTCGTTCCCCGAGGCGGTCCTGCTCCACCGCGTGCTCAAGACCCGGATGCTGCTCACCTTCTTCGGCATCGTCGCCGCCGGGATCATGCTCATCGGATTCGCCTTCAACGGGGGCGCCTAGCCCCCAGACCCGCCCCCGAAAGGACCATCATGAAGATCGCCATCCTCGGCCCTGGTTGCCGCAACTGCGTAGCGCTCGAGCGCTACGCCCGCGAGGCCGTCGCCACCCTCGGCATCGACGCCGAGATCGACAAGGTCACCGACTACGCGGACATCGCGTCGTACGGGATCATGAGCACGCCCGGCCTCGTGCTGGACGGCGAGGTCGCCGTCTCCGGGCGCCTGCCCGACGCGGACGAGGTCAGGGAGCTGATCGCGGCGCGAGCAGGCTAGCGAGCTCCGCGAGCGACGCCACCCGTATCACCCCGTCCGCCGCGGGGTCGACGCCGTCCCAGTGGTTCCACGCGCCCGGGCGGTCGCACCACACGCCCACCAACCCCGCGCGCACGGCGGCCGCCGCGTCGATGTCGTACTCGTCGCCCACGTACACCGTCCGCGCCGGGTCCGTCCCGAGGAGCCGGCACGCCTCAAGGAAGACGCGCGGGTCCGGCTTGCCGTAGCCGTGGTCGTCGACGCAGACAAGCAGGGGGACGTCCGAGAGGCCGACCGCGGCGAGCTTCGCGACCTGCTGGGCGCGCCTCGCGTTGCTGAGCACGCCGTACATGAGTCCCCGCTCCTCGAGGGCGGCGAGGAACGCGAGCGAGTCGGCGTGGACGCGCCATCCGGCGGCGTAGGCGGCGTCGAACGTCGCGATCCACTCGCCGATCTCGCTCTCGCCGAGATCGGGGCCGCCGAACCGCTCGTGAAGCTCGCGGGCGCGACGCCACCGCTGGGTGCGCGAGTCGATCTCGCCGCGGGTGAAGGCGCGGTAGTGGCCGTTCGCGTCGGCGCGGAAGAACGCCGTCGCCTCGTCAACGTCGACGTCGGCTGGCAGGTACGCCCGGGCGACGGTCGCGATGGTGTGGCGGATCGCCGCCCGGTTGTCGAGCAGGGTGTCGTCGACGTCGATCAGCACGCCCTCGACGTCGTCGAGGCCTCCGGCAGGCGTGCTCACAGCGTCGCGCGGAGCGCGCGGAGGCGCGCGAGCGAGTGGTCCTTGCCGAGGATCTCCATCGACTCGAAGAGCGGCGGGGAGACGCGACGCCCGGTCACCGCGACGCGGAGCGGCCCGAACGCGACGCGCGGTTTGACGCCGAGGCCGTCGACGAGCGCCGCCCGGAGGGCTTCCTGCTGCGCCTCGGCGCCGAAGTTGTCCAGGGCGTCGAGTACGTCGATCGACGCGTCGAGGATCTCTGCGGCGTTCTCCGGCAACGATGCCCGCGCGTCGTCCTCGACCTGGAGAGAATCGTCGGCGACGAAGAAGAACCCGAGCATCCCCGGCGCCTCGCTCAGTAGCGTCATCCGCTCCTGCACGAGCGGGGCGGCGAGCGCGAGCGTCGCCTCCTCGTGCGGCGTGAGGTCGCGCACGTGCCCGGCCGCGACCACGCCCGCGGCGTGGAGGTAGGGAACGAGCCGCACGACGAACTCGCCCAGGGGTAGCAGCCGCATGTGCTCCGCGTTGATCGCCTCGGCCTTCGTGAGGTCGAAGCGCGCGGGGTTGGGATTGACGTCCGCGACGTCGAACGCGGTGATCATCTCGTTTAGCGTGAAGATGTCGCGGTCGGCCGAGATCGACCACCCGAGCAGGCCCAGGTAGTTGAGCAGGCCCTCGGGGAGGAACCCGCGTTCGCGGTGGAGAAAGAGGTTCGACTCCGGCGCGCGCTTGGAGAGCTTCTTGTTCCCCTCCCCCGTCACCATCGGCAGGTGCGCGAACGTGGGAACGCCGTCGGCGAGGCCGAGTTCGGTAAGCGCCCGGTACAGCGCGATCTGGCGGGGCGTCGAGCTCAGGAGGTCCTCGCCGCGCAGGACGTGGGTGATCTTCATGAGCGCGTCGTCGACAGGGTTGACGAGCGTGTACAGCGGGTCGCCGTTGCCGCGGACGATCACGAAGTCCGGCACGGTGCCGGCCTTGAACGTCACCTCGCCGCGGATGAGGTCCGTGAACGAGATGTCCTCGTCCGGCATGCGCAGACGCACGACGGGCGCGCGCCCCTCGGCGCGGAAGGCCGCCTTCTGGGCGTCCGTCAGGTCCCGGTCGTATCCGTCGTAGCCGAGCTTGGGGTCACGGCCGGCGGCGACGTGGCGCGCCTCTACCTCCTCGGGCGTGGAGAAGCTCTCGTAGGCGAAGCCGGACTCGACGAGCCGGCGAGCGACGTCGAAGTGGATCTCGCGGCGCTCGCTCTGGCGGTACGGGCCGTAGTCGCCGCCGACCTCGGGGCCCTCGTCCCAGTCGAGGCCGAGCCACCACAGGGCGTCGAGCAGCTGCTCGTACGACTCCTGGCTGTCCCGCTCGGCGTCCGTGTCCTCGATGCGGAACACGAAGTCGCCGCCCGTGTGGCGGGCGTAGGCCCAGTTGAACAGCGCCGTGCGGATGAGCCCCACGTGGGGCGTTCCCGTCGGCGACGGGCAGAACCGAACGCGCACCCGGCCGCTCATCGTCTCACCACCGGATTCGCAAGCACGCCTATCCCCTCGATCTCGACCTCCACGCGGTCACCGTGCCCGAGCGTCGTAACGCCCGACGGCGTCCCCGTGAGCACGACGTCGCCCGGAAGCAGGGTCGTCACCTCGCTCACCATCGACACGATGCTCGCGACGTCCCAGATCATGTCACGCGTGTGACCGGACTGCCGCACCTCGCCGCCGACCCGGGCCACGATCTCGAGATCGCCGGGGTCGAGTTCCGTCTCGATCCACGGGCCTAGTGGGAGAGACGTATCGAAGGCCTTGCCCCGGAACCACTGGTTCTCCGCGCGCTGGGTGTCGCGCGCCGTGACGTCGTTCGCGCACGTGTACCCGTAGATCGCGCCGAGCGCCCCCTCGGGAGACACGTCCTTGACGACGCGGCCGATGACGACGGCGAGCTCGGCCTCGTGCTGCACGTCCTCGCTGTAGTGCGGGAGGACGATCGGGTCGTCGGGCCCGACGACGGCCGTATTCGGCTTGATGAACAGGAGCGGCAGATCGCCGTCCGCGCCGACGTTGCCCAGCTCCTTGGCGTGCTCCGCGTAATTCCGTCCCATGCACACGGCCTTCGAGCGTGGGATGACGGGCGCGAGGAGGCGCACCTCGTCGCTCGCGAGCGGGAGGCGCTCGCCCGTCGGCTCGCCCGGGACGTAGAGGGGATCCCCGGTGAGGACCACGAGCTCCTCCGCCCCAACCTCGCCGTCGACCTTCGCGTAGCGGGGCTCGGAACCTGTGGTGAAACGCGCGATTCGCATGGGACCAAGGTTAGCCTTCGCGCGGGGCCGCTCCGGGTACCCTGTGCCCATGCCCGAAGCCGCCACCACCGCGCTCGACGAGGTCGTCTCGCGCTCCGACGCCCGCCTCGACTCCCTGGTGTCGCTCATCGTCGGCGCGGGCGTCGAGGAGTCGAGCCTCGGCGACGCGTACCTCGATCGTCGCGGGGCGGACGTCCTCGCCCACCTGCACGGGTGGCACGGCCTCTTCGCGGCGTGGTGCCGCGACGACGGGCGCGGGCGCACGCCGGCGCTCCCCGCCCCGGGCTACACCTGGGACGACCTCCGCGCTCTCAACGACGAGATCTACGATCGGTACCGCGCCATGCCGTGGGGGCGCGTCCTCGGCATCACGCGCGCGTCGCACTTCGCGGTGATCGAGCTTCTGGAGACGTATCCGAGCGGGGCCCTCAGCGATCCGGAGCGCTTCCCGTGGGCCAGCGGGCCCCTGCTCGACCTCGCTGACGAGTGCCTCGGCAAGCACTATGACTGGGGCATCGCGCGCGTCGAGGAGTTCCTCGCCTCCCGGTAGGCGCCCTCTCGGTAGGGTCGTGGCGTGAGTTCCCACGTCCCCACCCCCGCCGTCTCCGCCCTCGCGAAGGCGGGCGTCGCCCACACCCTCCACCCGTACGAGCACGACCCGGCCAACGACGTCGGCTACGGACGTGAGGCCGCGGCGGCGATCGGCGTCGAACCGGCGCGAGTGTTCAAGACGTTGTGCGTCGAAGCGGAGGGCCGCCTCGCCGTCGCGGTCGTCCCGGTCGACTCGATGCTCGACCTCAAAGCGGTCGCGTCCGCGCTCGGCGCGAAGAAGGCGACGATGGCCGACGCCCCGGCCGCGGAGCGCGCGACGGGCTACGTCGTCGGCGGCATCTCCCCCATCGGACAGAAGCGCCGGCTGCGCACCGTCCTCGATACCTCCGCGCTCGCCCACGAGACCGTGTACGTGAGCGGGGGGCGACGGGGCCTCGACGTGGGTCTGGCGCCGGGCGACCTCGTGGCGCTCACGGGGGCGACGACGGCGCCGATCGCGAGGGCGCGTTGACCGGCAGCGCGGACGCGGACGACGTCGCGGCGGGCATCGCGGCGCGGCTCGCCGACGTGCGGGCCCGGGTGCGCCTGGCGGAGGCCGCATCGGGTCGTACGGGGGCGGCGGTTCGCGTGCTCGTCGCGACCAAGACCCGGGACGAGGCGGTCGCGCGGGCCGTGTGCGATGCCGGGGCGCGCCTCGTGGGCGAGAATCGCGTCCAGGAACTCGTCGCGAAGGGCCCGGTGTTCCGCAAGGCCGGGGTCGAGGCGCACCTGATCGGCCCGTTGCAGCGCAACAAGGCGCGGGACGCGGTCGCGTGGGCGGACTGCATCGAGTCGGTCGACTCCGCGCCGCTCGCCGAGCGGATCTCGCGCCTGGCTCTCGAGGCGGGGCGGACCGTCGGCGTGATGATCCAGGTGAACGTCTCGGGCGAGGAGACCAAGTCCGGGGTGGCGCCCGGGGACGCGCTCGCGCTCGCGGCGACCGCGGCCGAGCTTCCCGCGATCGAGATTCGCGGGTTCATGACGGTCGGGCTGAACTCCCGCGACGAGGCGGCGGTGCGGGCGGGGTACGCGCGGCTGCGGGAGATCCGCGACGCGGCCCTGGTGAGATCGGCCAGCGGGCGCGGGCCGGATCTGAGCGGCGCGTGGGAGCTGTCCATGGGGATGTCGGGCGACCTCGAGTGGGCGATCGCCGAGGGCGCGACGATCGTGCGCGTCGGGACCGCGATCCTCGGACCCCGAGGGTGAGGCGCCCCTTCGCTGACAGGTCCCCGTCGGCTGGTTACCCTGAGCCCATGACTTCTGAACCCACGGACGCCCCGACCGCCGAAGCGATCGACGAATTCGTCGAAGAGGAGCAGCGGCTGGCCCAACGCCTCAACAAGCTCCGCGCCGCCGTGCTTGGCGCGAACGACGGCATCGTGTCCATCGCCGCCCTCGTCGTCGGCGTCGCCGCCGCAAGCTCGTCGCACAGCGCGATCGCGACGGCCGGGTTCGCCGGCCTTGCCGCCGGCGCTTTGTCGATGGCCGTCGGCGAGTACGTCTCCGTTCACTCGCAGCGCGACGCCGAAGAGGCGCAACTCGAGCGGGAGAAGAAGTGGCAGGAGGACCGTCCGGAGTGGGAGCTCGAGCAGCTGACCCGGCTCCACATGGAGACGGGCATGACCGAGAAGACGGCGCGGCTCGCGGCGAAGGAGCAGACGGAGCACGACCCGCTCGGCGCGCACGCGCGCGCCCACCTCGGCATCGACCCCGACGAGCTCGTCAACCCCGCGCACGCCGGACTCGCGTCGCTCCTCGCGTTCACGGTCGGCGGCATCGCGCCCATTCTCTCGATCCTGCTCGGAGGCGAGTCCTTCCGTATTCCCCTGACCTTCGTGGTGGTCCTCGCGGCGCTCGCGACCACGGGCACGTTCTCCGCGAAGATCGCGGATTCGCCCTACCCGCGCGCGATCGTCCGCAACGTCGTCGGCGGGTCGCTCGCGATGGCCATCACCTACGGCATCGGCGCGCTCGTCGGCACCACCGTCGTCTAGCCCCGCGCCCCTACGTACCCGGGCGCGGCTCTACCCCCGAGTGGATGAGCCCGTACTGGAGCGCCTCGACGAGCGCCTCCCACGACGCCTCGATCACGTTCGGACCGACCCCCACGGTGCGCCACGCGGTTCCCGTCTCCGTGTCGACGGTCGTGATGAGCACGCGCGTCACGGCGTCCGTGCCGTGCGAGGCGTCGAGGATCCGCACCTTGAAGTCCGTGAGTTCGAAGCGCTCGATCTCCGGATAGGTGCCCGCCACCGCGGTACGCAGCGCGTGGTCGAGGGCGTTGACCGGGCCGTTGCCCTCCCCGAGCGCCGAGACCTCGCGACCGGCGGCCGTCAGCTTGACCGTCGCCTCCGCGTCCGCGTCCGTCGGATCCGAGGGCGACGTCTGGACGAGCACGCGCCACCCTTCCGTCTCCCAGTACGTCGGCGCGACACCCATCTCCTGGCGGAGAAGCAGCTCGAACGAGGCGTCCGCCGCGTCGTAGGTGTACCCCTGCGCCTCGGCGTTCTTCACCCGGTCGGTGACGCGGCCGAGTAGCTCGGTCTGGTCCTTGAGATCGAACCCGAGCTCTTTGCCCTTGAGCTCGACGGACGCGCGTCCGGCCATCTCCGACACGACCATGCGCATGTCGTTGCCGACGAACTCGGGCCGCGTGTGCTGGTAGAGGTCGGGGTCGACGCGGATGGCCGACGCGTGCAGCCCTGCCTTGTGAGCGAAGGCCGAGGCGCCGACGTACGGCTGGCGGGCGAAGGGCGCGATGTTCGTGATCTCGGCGATCGCGTGCGCGACCCGGGTCGCCTCCGCGAGCCCGTCACCCTTGAGCGCGACGAGGCCGCGCTTGATTTCGAGGTTCGCCGCGACGGCGATCAGGTCGGCGTTGCCGGTGCGCTCCCCGTACCCGTTGACGCATCCCTGCACGTGCGTGGCGCCCGCGGCGACCGCCGCCATAGTGTTGGCCACCGCGCATCCCGAGTCGTTGTGGGCGTGCATCCCGAGCTGGACCCCCGCCGCCTTCGCGACCTCGGCGACGATGCGGCTCACGTCGTCCGGGAGCATGCCGCCGTTCGTGTCGCACAGGACGACGGTGCTGGCGCCCGCCTCGGCGGCGGCCTTGACGGCCCGGACGGCGTACTCGGGGTCGAATTCGTAGCCCTGGAAGAAGTGTTCGGCGTCGACGAGGACGCGCCGATCGTGGCTCGCGAGGAAGGCGACGGTGTCGGCGATCATCGCGAGGTTTTCGTCGGCCGTCGTCTTCAGCGCCCGCTCGACGTGGCGGATGTCCGACTTCGCGACCAGCGTGACGATCGGCGCCTCCGAGTCGAGAAGCGCGCGCACCTGCGGGTCCTTCGTCGCCGTCGTCCCCGCCTTACGGGTGGCGCCGAACGCGGCGAACGTCGCGTGGGAGAACTCGAGCTCCTTGTGGGCGAGCGCGAAGAACTCCGTGTCCTTGGGGACGGCGCCCGGCCATCCGCCCTCGATGACGTCGACGCCGAGCTCGTCAAGCAGTGGAGCGATCGCCATCTTGTCCGCCACGGACAGGTTCATGCCCTCCTGCTGCGCGCCGTCGCGCAACGTCGTGTCGTAGACCTCGACGTCCCGACCGTCCATGTCGTCCTTCTTTCCGCGAGCCCGGAGGCCCGATCATCGTACGACCAACAAAAAAGCCCCCCTGGGTGCGGGAGGCTGCGCGTCGAGGTGTCGACGCGCTACTCAATAATGATCGCGGTGCTCATCGCCTCCATTGTGACATATCCGACCGTCGGCGACGTAGCGCGGAGTCCGTTTTGCCCGCGCGGGGAAGGGCTTTCCCCCCTACACTCGAAAGCACGGGACGACCCCCGGGGAGGGGTGGCTGACGTGACGCATCCCGGCGAGTGTGGCGTCGCGTCGCCCCGTGCCCGCGCGAAGGGTGGGTTGCGCTCTCCATGATGCGGGACGTGTCTCCCGGCGCGATGCGGACCGTGCTCGCCGCGGTGATCGCGGTGGGCCTCGTCGCGGTCTTCGTCCTCGACGCGAGCATGCCGAGGGGGCACGACGGCGCCGCGTACTACGTCGCGCTCGTATTCCTCGCCGTACTCCGAGGCCGGACCGTGTGGGTCGTCGTCACGGCGGGGATATCCTGCGCTGGCGCGGTGATCGCCGGGTTCTTCAAGACGGATCCGGCGATGCACGTCACCCTTTCCGAATACACCCTCGACCGGTTCGGCGTCGTCGCACTGATCGTCGCCTCCGGTGTGATCGGCTACGTCGTCGTCGTCCGCACCACGCGGCTCCTCGACGTCTCCCGCCGTCTCACCGAGGTGAGCGCCACCGTCGAGGAACAGTTGCACTTCCTCCGCGCGGCGAGCCGGGTCGGCAAGCTCGCCGGGTGGTCGCTCGCCTTCGCGGGCGATCGGACCATCGCCTGGTCGGAAGACGCGCAGCAACTGCTCGGCATCGGCCAAGGGTTCTCGACGGCGGACGGACTTTCGCTCTTCGACGACGCAGACGTGAAGCGGCTGACGAACAGCATCGCCGCGGTCGAACGCGACGGAATGCCGTTCGTCGAAACCTTCCGCATCACCGCGCTAGACGGCCGCCGCCTGTGGGTGAACGTCATGGGCGAGCCAGCGCTTGACGACGCAAAGCGCGTCGCCGGGGTCCGCGGGGCGATCCAGGACGTCACCGCATGGAAGGAGGCCGAGGCGGCCGCCGCGATTCAGCAATCGCGGTTCACGAATATCGCCAACGCCGTCCCTGCCATCATCTGGACGGCGGATGTGGAGGGCGCGATCGACTACTTCAACGACGCGCTCGTCGAGTACTCCGGACGCGACGCGAGCGACCTCTACGCCAACGGCTGGCTGGCGATCCTCCACGACGACGACGTCGACGCCTGCGTGTCGCGTTGGCAGTACTCGGTCGCCACCGGGGAGCCGTACGAGATTTCGTTCCGCATCCGCGCGGCCGGCGGCGAGTATCGCTGGTTCCACGTGCGCGCCTCCGCAGAGCGGAACGCGGCCGGCAACATCGTCCGATGGTGGGGCAGCGCGATCGACGTGCACGAGCTCACGCTGCTTGAGGCGGAGGCGAGCACGCTCGCGCGGGAACGCGACGAGATCCTCGAGAGCATCGGGGACGGAGTCTTCACCCTCGACCCCGGACTGCACTTCACCTACCTCAACGGCAACGCCGAGAAGCTGCTGCGACGGCCAGCGTCGGAGCTCCTCGGTAGGAACGTCTGGGAACTCTTCCCCGAGGCGAACGAGGAGGAGGTCCGCGCGGCGTTCGCGCACGAGGGTCGAGGGGACGGGCTGCGCATCACGTACCACAACCCGGTGATCGACGCGTGGTTCGACATCAACGCGAGTCGCACCGAACGCGGCATCACGGTGTTCTTCCGCGACATCACCGAGTTCAAGTCCATCAGCGAGCAGCTCGCCCAGGCGCAGCGCATGGAGTCCGTCGGACGCCTGACGGGAGGCGTCGCCCACGACTTCAACAACCTCCTTACCGTCGTTCTCGGGGGAGCCGAAGAACTCGCACAGGAGCCGTCGCTCACCAACGAGGGCCGATTGATGGTCAGCCTGATCGCCGACGCCGCGAACCGCGGCGCCGACCTCACGCACCAGCTATTGGCGTTCTCGCGTCGCCAGCCCCTCGCCCCGCAGCCGGTCGACGTCACCTCGCTCACGAGGGAGATGACGGGCCTGCTGTCCCGCGCGGTCGGCGCCGGGGTCAAGGTCGAGTGGCGGCTCGCCGACGATCTCCCCACCGCCCAGGTCGACCCGAGCCAGCTCGAGAGCGCCATCCTCAACCTCGCCATCAACGCTTCGGACGCGATGCCGTCGGGCGGGACGCTCACGGTCGAGACGTCGCTCGCCGAACTCGACGAGGCGTACTCGACGCTTCACACAGAGGTCTCACCCGGATCGTACGTTCGCGTGTCCGTGCGGGACACCGGCGCCGGTATTCCCCCCGAGACCCTCCCCCACGTCTTCGAGCCGTTCTACACGACGAAACCCGTCGGCCAGGGGTCGGGGTTGGGCCTCGCGATGGTGTGGGGCTTCGCCAAGCAGTCCGGAGGGCACGTGACGGCGTACTCGGACGTCGGGCTGGGAACGACCATCCACATCTACCTCCCGGTCGCGGGCGCCGACGAAGCCCAGGAACGCCCGGCCCCGGCATCGGTAATCGACCGGGGGCCCCGCTCGGGCCGCGTCCTCCTCGCCGACGACGACCCGCTGGTCCGGACGTTCGCCGCCGAACGGCTCCGCGCGGCCGGGTTCGACGTGACCGTCGCGGAGTCCGGCGTCGAGGCGCTCCCGCTGCTCGACGCGATGGACGGGCTCGATCTCCTCGTCACCGACGTCGTCATGGTCGGCGGCGTGTCGGGCCGCGACCTCGCGGACGCGGTGCTCGAACGATTCCCGGGAACGCCCGTGCTCTACGCGTCGGGCTACTCGAAGGAGGTCATCGACCACCACGGCCGGCTCGATCCCGACGTCACCCTGATCCCCAAGCCGTACACCGGAAAGCAACTGCTCGAACGCGTCGACGAGGTAATGGCGCGACGACTGACGGAGGACGTGACGTGACGCGCGACGAAACCCAAACCGAACGGGTGCTCATCATCGACGACGACCCCGCCGTCGGCACGCTGCTCAAGACCCAGGTGGGGGCGACGGGCCGCGAGGCTCGGCTCACCGACGACCCGGAGGAGTTCCTCCGCCTCCACCGCGAGTGGGAGCCGACGTACGTGGTCATCGACCTGGTGATGGCGAAGATGGACGGGCTGGAGGTGCTGTCGCACCTCGCCCGCGACAAGAGCACGGCGGCGGTGATCATCACGAGCGGCATGGGCGAACGGGTGATCGACGCGGCACGCCGATTCGCGGACGCGAATGGTCTGGAGATCGCCGGCGTGCTCGGCAAGCCCCACACCAAGGCCGACCTGCGCGCCGCGTTCGAGCGGAGCGAACGCCGCCCGTCGTCGACGGCAGGCGAGGAGGTCGCCCCGTCGGCGCCCTGGAAAGTCGCGGAGTTCCAGACGGCGTTCCGAGCCGCTGTGATGAGCGACGAACTGGGCGTGGCGTACCAGCCGAAGATCCTCTGCTCGACCGGCGAAGTCATCGGGTACGAGGCGCTCGCCCGGTGGACCCATCCCGAGCGCGGGCCGATCGCCCCGGACGAGTTCGTCCCCATGACGGAGCGTTTCGGCATCGTCTCGCTCCTCACCGACCGCGTGATGTCCGAGGCGTTCGCGTGGTTCGCGTCGCGGGAGCGGCCGGAGGGCACGCGCATCTCCGTGAATATCTCGGCGGCGGAATTCGACCAACCGGATCTCGAGCATCGATTCGTCCAGGCGTGCAAGGACGCGGGCATCGCGCCGAGCGACGTCGTGCTCGAGCTCACGGAGACGAGCGCGATGCAGGACGCGGTGCGCTCCCTGCAGCTCTTGACGCGGCTCCGGCTCGTCGGGTTCAACCTCTCGCTCGACGACTTCGGCACGGGGTACTCGTCCATGCTCCAGCTCGCGCGGCTGCCGTTCACAGAGCTGAAGGTCGACCGGTCATTCGTCTCGACCGCGGCGACGTCCGAGGAGTCTCGGATCGTCGTGAGGTCCGTCGTCGACCTGGGGCACGCGCTGAACATGCAGCTCGCGGCCGAAGGCGTCGAGGATGAGCAATCACTCGAGATGCTCACCGAGCTCGGCTGCGACTACGCCCAGGGCTACCACATCGCCAAGCCGATGACGCCGGAAGAGCTCGATACCTGGGCGGAGAGCTCCGGGCTCTAGGCGACGGTTGGCGCGGGCGGCGGTGTGCGTCGCGTCCGCGGGGCCGCGCGCGCGAGGCTCCGTACGCCTCGCTCCCTCCGCCTCAGAGCTCCCTGCGGTACGCGAGTGCACGATCACGGCCGGAATCGCGCCCGGGAAGCTCCCTGCGGTACACGAGTGCACGTAATTGGCGAGAATCGTGCACTGATGTACCGCAGGGGCC
>Ga0316575_10000021_pt1 | contig 40517 bp, 40 predicted proteins | sample J5NA_FD_203072 | JGI IMG/M metagenome (GOLD analysis project Ga0316575, IMG submission 203072) | Rhizosphere microbial communities from salt marsh grasses in Alabama, United States - J5-7_050615r2r3 | ecosystem: Host-associated > Plants > Roots > Rhizosphere | place: USA: Alabama | collected...
TAGAGGCTCTCCTCGGAGCGCCGCCCGGTGACCGTCGCGCGGCCGCCGTGCAGCACCATGCGAATGTCGCCGCTCACGTGCTGCTGCGTCTCGGCGATGAAAGCGTCGAGCGCGCTCTTGAGCGGGCTGAACCACATGCCGTCGTACACGAGCTCGGTCCAGCGCTGCTGCACGGTCCTCTTGAACCGGGCGAGTTCCCGCTCCACCGTGACGTTCTCGAGCTCGCGGTGCGCCTCGATGAGGGCGATCGCCCCGGGCGCCTCGTAGATTTCGCGCGACTTGATTCCCACCAACCGGTCCTCGACCATGTCGATGCGGCCCACCCCGTGGGCCCCGGCGCGGCGGTTCATCTCCTGGATCGCCTCGAGCGGCGTCACCTTCTCACCGTCGAGCGCGACCGGCACGCCCTTCTCGAAGGTCACGATCACCTCGTCCGGGACGGGCGGGAACGCCGGATCGTCCGTGTAGTTGTACACGTCCTTGGTCGGCTCGTTCCAGATGTCCTCGAGGTAGCCCGTCTCGATGGCGCGCCCCCACACGTTCTGGTCGATCGAAAACGGGTTCTTCTTGGTCGTCGAGATGGGCAGGCCGTGCTTCTCGGCGTAGTCGATGGCCTTCTCGCGCGTGAGCGCGAGGTCGCGCACCGGCGCGATGCACTTCAGCTCGGGCGCGAGCGAGACGATGCCCACCTCGAAGCGCACCTGGTCGTTGCCCTTGCCCGTGCAGCCGTGCGCCACCGTCGTCGCCCCGAACTCCTTCGCCGCGGCCACCAAGTGCTTGACGATGACGGGGCGGCTGAGGGAGGAGACGATCGGGTACTTGTCCATGTACAGGGCGTTGGCCTGGAGAGCGGGCATGCAGTACTCGGACGCGAACTCGTCGCGCGCGTCGGCGACGTACGCCTCGGCCGCGCCGCAGTCGAGGGCGCGCTGGCGGATGACGTCGAGGTCCTCCCCGCCCTGGCCCACGTCGACGGCCACGGCGATGACCTCGGCGCCCGTGGCGTCCTGGATCCAGCCGATGCCGACCGAGGTGTCGAGTCCGCCGGAGTAGGCGAGGACGATGCGTTCTTTCATGACAGGCGTTCTTTCTCTGCGTGGAGGTGGGTGGTGCGGTCGAGGAACTTCTGGGCGAGGGCGACGCCGCCGTCGACCTCGCGGGAGACGACGAAGACGGTGTCGTCGCCGGCGACGGTTCCGACGACGTCGGGGTCGCCGTGGGAGTCGATGGCGCTCGCGAGGTACTGGGCGGCTCCGGACGGGGTGCGGAGGACGGCGATGTTGCCCGAGCCGTCCGCGCTGAACAGGAGCTCGGCGACAAGGCGGTTGAGGCGGTTCTCGGTGTCGAGGTTCGCCTCGGCGGAGTCGCCGGCGGCGTACGCGAGCGTCCCGTCGGCCCGGCGCACCTTGACGGCCCCGATGTCCACGAGGTCCCGCGAGAGCGTCGCCTGGGTGACGGCAAGCCCGCGCGCCTCGAGTTCGAGGGCGAGCTGGCCCTGCGAGCGGATGGGCGTCGAGTCGAGGACGCGACGGACGAGCGCCTGACGGGCGGCCTTGGTCGAGGGGACGGTCTCGCTCACGACGCCGCCCTCCCCACGAGCCAGGTGAGCAGCGCCTTCTGTGCGTGGAGGCGGTACTCCGCCTCGTCCCACACGAGGGACTGCTCCCCGTCGAGGACCTCGGCGGTGATCTCCTTGCCCCGGTACGCGGGGAGGCAGTGGAGCACCTGGGCGCCGGGAGCCGCGAGGGCCATCGTCGCCGCGCTTACCTGGAAGGGGAGGAAGACCTCGGCCCTCTCCGCGTACTCGGCCTCGTCGCCCATGCTCACCCACGTGTCGGTCGCGACGACGTCCGCGCCGGTGGCCGCCTCGTCGTGCGTTCCGACGACGGCGACGCTCCCGCCGGTCGCGGCGGCGATCGCGGCGGCGTGCTCCACGACATCGGGGTCGGGCAGGTAGCCCTCGGGGGTGCCGATGCGCACGTGCATACCGGCGGTCGCGCCTCCGAGGAGGTACGAGTGCGCCATGTTGTTCGCCCCGTCGCCGAAGTAGGCGAGCGTCAGGCCCGGGAGCGCCTCGACGCCTCCCCGGGCGTCGGCCACCGCGGCGAGGTCGGCGAGGATCTGGCACGGGTGGAACTCGTCCGTCAGCGCGTTGACGACGGGAACGCCGGACACGGACGCCATCTCTTCGATGCGTTCCTGGCCGTGGGTGCGCCACACGATGGCGCTCACCTGGCGTTCGAGAACCTTGGCGGTGTCGGAGATGGACTCGCCGCGACCCATCTGCGAGTTCCCCGCGTCGATGACGAGCGGGAACCCGCCGAGCTCCGCGATGCCGACGGTGAAGGACACGCGCGTGCGCGTCGAGTGCTTGTCGAACAGCACAGCGACGGCCTGGGGGCCGGCGAATGGCTGCGCGTGGAAGCGGTCGCGCCGGAACGCGAGCGCGAGGGACAGTACCTCGCGCTGCTCCGCGGCGGTGAGGTCGTCGTCGCGGAGGAAGTGGCGGGTCATTGCTGCTCCTTCGGCGCGTCGTCGGCCGCGAGGAAGCCCGCGAGCCAGTCGGTGAACGTGTCGGCCTCGGCGACCGAGAGATTGAGCGGCGGCACCAGGCGGATGGTGTCGGGGCGGGGGGCGTTGATGATGAATCCGGCGTCGCGCGCCGCGGCGACGGCCTCGACCGCGAGGGGCTCGGTCAGGGCGATGCCGAGCATGAGGCCCTCTCCCCTGACGTCCGCGACGCCCGGGATCGCGAGCGCGGCCTGGCGGATGTGCTCGCCGACCGCCTTGGCGTTCTCGAGCAGCCCCTCGCTCTCGATGATGTCGAGCGTCGCGAGCGCCGCGGCGCACGCGAGCGGGTTGCCGCCGAAGGTGGTGCCGTGGTCGCCCGCGGTCAGCAGGGTGGACGCGCGTTCGCCGAACGCGACGAGGGCGCCGATGGGGAAGCCCCCGCCGAGCCCCTTGGCGAGCGTCAGGAGATCGGGGGTCACGCCGCGCGCCTGGTACGCGAACCACGCGGCGGTGCGGCCGACGCCGGTCTGGACCTCGTCGACGATGAGGAGCGCCCCATGCTCGTCGGCGAGGCGGCGCGCGGCGGCGAGGTACCCGTCCGCGAGCGGTCGCACGCCCGCCTCGCCCTGGATGGGCTCGAGGATGATCGCGGCGACGTCGTCCGACATCGCGCCAGCGAGCGCGGCCTCGTCGTCCGGCTCCACGAACGTGACGTCGTCGCCGGTGACGAAGGGCTCGCGCGCCTGCGGCTTGTAGGTCACCGCGAGCGCGCCGAGCGTACGGCCGTGGAAGCTCCCCTCGAGCGCGACGAAGCGGGTCCGGCCGGTCTTGCGCGCGGCCTTGAGCGCCGCCTCGTTCGCCTCGGTGCCCGTACTGCAGAGGAAGACGCGCGACCCGGCGGGCGCGTGGGCGAGGTCGAGCAGGCGTTCGGCGAGCGCGACCTGCGGACCCGTGGCGAAGAAGTTCGACACGTGCGCGAGCGTCGACGCCTGCGCGGTGACGGCCGCGACCCACGCGGGGTGCGCGTATCCCACCGCGTTGACGGCGATTCCGCCGAGAAGGTCGAGGTAGCGCGTGCCGTTCGCGTCCCAGACGTAGGAGCCCTTGCCGTGCTCGAGCGCGAGCGCCGGGGCGCCGTACGTCCCCATGATCGACTCGCCGTAGCGGGCGAGGATCTCGTTCACTTCTTCGCTCCCGTGCCCGGAGGGTCGCCCGCGAGGATCATGGTGCCGATTCCCTCGGTGGTGAAGATCTCGGACAACAGCGCGTGCGAGACGCGCCCGTCGATGATGTGGACCTGGGGCACGCCGCCCTTGACGGCGCGGAGCGCGGCCTCCATCTTGGGCACCATGCCGGATTTGAGGTTCGGGAGCATCTTCTCGAGCTCGGTCGAGTAGAGCTGCCGCACGAGGCTCGACTTGTCCGGCCAATCGGCGTAGAGCCCCTCGACGTCCGTGAGCATGACGAGCTTCTTGGCGCCGAGGGCGGCCGCGATCGCCGCGGCGGCGGTGTCCGCGTTGACGTTGAGCACGGTGGTGGGGTCGTCGGTATCGGGCGCGACAGTGCTGACGACGGGGATACGGCCGGCTTCGATGAGGTCCTCGATCGCCGCGGGGTTGACCTTGGTGACGTCGCCTACGAGGCCCACGTCGACCTTCTCGCCGTCGACGGTGGCCTTGCGCTGGACGGCCTGGAGCAGCCCGGCGTCCTCGCCGGACAGGGCCACGGCGTGCGGGCCGTGGGCGTTGAGCAGGCCGACGAGTTCGCGCGACACCTGCCCGGTGAGCACCATGCGCACGACGTCCATCGCCTCGGGCGTCGTGACCCGGAACCCACCCTTGAACTCGCTCGTGATGCCGAGTCGCGCGAGCATCTCGGAGATCTGGGGCCCGCCGCCGTGGACGACGACGGGGTGGAGGCCGAGCAGCCGCATGTGCACGATGTCCTGCGCGAAGGCGGCTTTGAGCGTCTCGTCGACCATGGCGTTGCCGCCGTATTTCACGACGACGATGGCGTCCTTGAATCGCTCGATCCACGGCATCGCGTCGATGAGGACGTCGATCTTCTCGAGGATCGTGAGGTCGGGCTTGGCGGGAGGTGTCATGTGGAGTACGCGCTGTTCTCGTGGACGTAGTCGTGGGTGAGGTCGTTGGTCCAGACGGTGGCGGAGGCGTCGCCAGCGTGGAGATCGACGACGACTTCCACGTCCCGGCCGCTCAGGTCCACGAGCGAGCGGTCCTCGCCGACGCCCTGCTGCCGACACACCTGGACGCCGTTCACGGCAACGTCGAGGTGGAGCGGGTCGAAGGGCGCGACGTCTGCGGGGACGGTTCCGACGGCGGAGACGATGCGCCCCCAGTTCGGGTCGCCTCCGAAGATCGCGGTCTTGAACAGGTTGGAGCGGGCGACGGCTTTGGCGACGGCCTCGGCCGCGTCCTCGCTGCTCGCGCCCTGGACGGTGATGGAGATCTCGTGACTCGCGCCCTCCGCGTCGGCGATCAAGGCGCGCGCGAGGGTGGCGCACGCCTCGGCGAGCGCGTCCTCGAACTCGTCCGGGCCGGGGGTGACCCCCGAGGCGCCCGAGGCCAACAGCAGGACGGTGTCATTGGTGGACATGCACCCGTCGGAGTCCGTGCGGTTGAACGTCTCGGCGACCGCCGCGGCGAGCGCTCCCTGGGCGCGCCGCACGTCGACCTTCGCGTCGGTCGTGACCACGACGAGCATCGTGGCGAGGCCCGGCGCGAGCATCCCCGCGCCCTTCGCCATCCCGCCGACCGTCCACCCGCCCCGCGCGACGGCGACGGTCTTCGGCACGGTGTCCGTCGTCATGATGGCGGTCGCGGCATCGTCGCCCCCGGTCGCGCTGAGCGACTCGACGGCGGCCGTGACTCCCGGCAGGAGCTTGGGCATGTCGAGCCGAACTCCGATGAGGCCGGTCGAGCACACCGCGACGTCGCCCGAGGACACGTCGGTGCCAGCCGCCTGGAGCGCGCCGGCGAGGTGCTCGGCGGTCTCGTGAGTGTCGGAGAAGCCCTCGGGTCCGGTGCACGCGTTCGCGCCCCCGGAGTTGAGGACGACGGCGTCGACCCTGCCGTCCTCGACCACCTGGCGCGACCAGACGACCGGCGCGGCGACGACACGATTGGTCGTGAAGACGCCTGCGGCCACGTGGTCGGGCCCGTCGTTGACGACGACGGCCGTGTCGAGCGCGCCCGAGGACTTGAGGCCGGCGGCGACGCCCGCGGCCCGGAATCCCTGCGGCGTGGTGACGGTCATGGCGCGATCCCCGTTCGTGCGAGTCCGAGCGTCTCGGGGAGCCCGAGCGCGAGGTTCATCGACTGGAGCGCCGCGCCCGCCGTTCCCTTGACGAGGTTGTCGAGCGCGGTGACGGTGACGACCTTGCCCGCGGCCTCGTCGACTCCGACGCCGACGAGCGCCATGTTCGAACCGAGCACGGCGGCGGTCGAAGGCCACTCTCCCTCGGGAAGCACCTCCACGAACGGCTCCTTCTCGTAGGCGGCGACCCAAGCCTCGCGCACCGCCGCGGGCGTCACCCCCGCCGCGAGCGGCGCCGTCGCGGTCGCGAGGACGCCGCGGGACATGGGCACGAGCACGGGCGTGAAGCTGATGGCCACCTCCGGAGCTCCCGCCTTGCGAAGGTTCTGCGCGATCTCGGGGATGTGCCGGTGGACGCCGCCGACGGCGTAGGGGACGGCCGCGCCGAGGCCCTCGGAGGCGAGCAGGTGAGTCTTGAGCGCCTTGCCCGCGCCCGAGTAGCCGACGGCGAGGACGGCGACGATGTCGGTGGGGTCGATCAGCGACGCGGCGGCTCCGGGCTGAAGCCCCAGCGTGACCGCCGTGACGTTGCATCCCGGGATGGCGACGCGCCTCGCCGCCCTGAGCGCGTCGCGCTGGCGGACGTCCGCGCCGATGATGAGCTCGGGCAGGCCGTACGGCCAGGTGCCGGCGTGCTCGCCCGGGTAGAACGCCGTCCAGTCCTTCTCGCTCGCGAGGCGGTGGTCGGCGCCGCAGTCGAGAACGAGCGTCGTCTCCGGTAGCGCCGCGGCGATCTCCGACGAGGCGCCGTGCGGAAGGGCGAGGACGACGACGTCGTGCCCGGCGAGCACCTCGGGCGTCGTCTCGACGATCGCCCGATCCGCGAGCGGGCGCAGGTGCGGGTGGTGGGCGCCGAGGAGGTCTCCGGCGCTCGACGCCGCGGTAAGGGCGCCGAACTCCACGTCCGGATGCGCGCCGAAGACGCGGAGAACCTCTCCCCCGACGTATCCGGAAGCCCCGGCGACGGCAACGGTGATCGACATGTGGATAAACATACAGAGTTATGCATGACTACGCAAGATTCGGCGACGCGCGCAACGCGCGGGATACGTGTCCGTCATGCATTCGGAATGCAGAAGCGGCAGAATGTGCACATGCAGAATATGCGGCTCCGCATGATGCGCGAGTCGGACCTCCCGGCCGTCGCCGCGCTCAACGCCGCCGCCGATCCCGAGGTCCAGGACATCGGCGAGGATGGGCTGCGCGACCTGCTGGCGATGTGTGACGTCGCGCTTGTCGCCACGGACGCGTCGGGCGAGATCCTCGCCTTCGTCATGAGCCTCGGCATGGGGCACCCGTACGCGAGCGAGAACTACCGGTGGTTCGAACAGCGGGGCGTCCGCCACCAGTACATCGACCGGATCGTCGTCGCGCCCCGCGCCAAGGGAACGGGGCTCGGCAGCGCCCTGTACGCGTCGGTGCTCGAGCGGGCCCGCGAGCGCGGCGCCCTCGAGGTCACGTGCGAGGTCAACCTCGATCCGCCGAACCCCACCTCGATCGCCTTCCACGAACGGCTCGGCTTCCGCCGCCTCGCCGAGCAGGACACCCGCGGCGGAACGGTACGCGTCGCGCTCATGGCGCGCGGCGTGTGGGAAGACTAACGTCAGCCACGGAGGCTCCCATGAATCGGACACCCGCTGTTTCCGCCATCGTCGCCGCGACGCTCGCGCTCATCCTGACCGGGTGTGGTCCGGGCAGCACGCCGAGCGACTCCCCCAGCCCGACCCCTCCCGTCGCGACCACGTCGGCTCCCGCCGCGCCCACCGCGACGACCGCCGCCCCGAGCCCCACGCCGACGGCGACGGCGACGGCCCCGGCCAGCGCGTGCCCCACGTGGGACGACGGCTCGGCGGAGAGCGGGCTCGCCCCGATCGACTTCAACCGCTACGCCGGCATCTGCGTCGGCATGGACTACCCGACCGCTGGCGGCGCCTCGGGCCTCGATATCGCGGGGAACGCCTCGTGCCCGTGGGTCGCGGACATCGTTGCCGACGACACCAACGGCTTCTACGTGACCGCCCTATCCCCCGTGGAAGCCCCCGGCTCGGCCATCACCTTCTTCCGCATGGCGTGGCTGAACGACCCGGCCACCGCGTCGTCCTACGAGATGCCGGCGACGGCGCAGGGCATCACCATCGGCAGCACGCTCGCGCAGCTGCAGGCGGCGTACCCGAGCGCGACGGAATACCTCATCGACGACTACGCGCGCGGGCCGCGGGACGAATGGGTCGTGCTCGGCCCCGACGGCAACAACTACATCTTCGACATCCAGGACGGCCTGGTCTCCGAGATGAACTGGGGCCAGGTCCAGTCGACCGGCATCCAGGGCGAGTACTGCGCGCTATAGAGGTGTGACATTCCCGACCGGTCGGCGCGCGCCGAGCGGAGGACAATAGTCGTATGCGGTACCTCTTCGTCGGCGGAACCGGGGTGATCTCCTCGGCCTGCGCGGCGGCGCTGACGACGCGCGGTCACGAGCTCACCCTCGTCACGCGCGGGCGTTCCCACACAGCGCCGCCGCCCCCCGGGGCACGCATGATCCGGACCGACGGACGCGATGCGCGGGCGTTCCGCGCGACGCTCAGCACCCTCGCGAGCGGAGTCCGGTACGACGCCGTGGTCCAGTTCGTCGGATACGAGCCCGGCCACGTCGCCGACGACGTCATCACCTTCGCGCCCCGGGCCGACCACTACGTGTACGTATCGACCACGGCGACCTACAAGCCGCCGACGCGATTCGCCCTTCTGGCGGAGGACGCGGAGCAGGAGAACCCGCACTGGGCGTACGCCCGCAAGAAGATCGAAGCCGAGCGCGTGCTGCGCGAGTACGCCGACGACGCGAACCTCCCGTACACGATCGTGCGCCCGGCGTACACGTACGGCCCCACGCGCATTCCGGGATACGTGGGCAATTCGCGCCTGCCGTGGACGATCGTCGATCGGATGCGCCGCGGCGCGGACATCATCGTCCCCGGGGACGGCTCCTCGATCTTCCACCTCACGCACGCGCGCGACGTCGCCACAGGCATCGCCGGGCTCCTCGGTAACGAGGACGCGTTTGGCCGGGCCGTGAACGTCGTCGGCGAGGAGGCGCTCACGTGGAACTCGATCTACGAGACGATCGCGGTCGCGGCCGGTCTGACCCGGGCGCAGTACGCCGCCATCGCCCTGCACGTGCCGTCGGACGCGATCGTCGCCTCCTTCCCGGAACAGTCGGGCCCGATCTACGGGGACAGGATCCACTCGCTCTCGTACGACACGTCGACGTTGCGCCGGCTCGTCCCCGACTTCACGACCTCGACGCCGTTCGACCAGGGGGTGCGGGAATCGATCGCCTGGTACGAAGCCAACCCGGAGCGCCAGCAGGTCGACGTCGAAGCCGACACACTGTTCGACGACCTCGCCTACACCTACCGTCGCGCCCTGCGCGACTCCGACGCGTCGTCGTAAGCCGAACCTTTCGCCGTAGCGTCGGGTAGCCTGAAGCGATCGAATCGATTCGACTTGGAGGCGGCATGCGCGCGTTGTTCATCGGCGGAACCGGGCTGATCTCGTCTGCGGCGTCCCCACTCCTCGCGGAGCGCGGCGACCAGCTGACGCTGCTCAACCGCGGCACCTCGGCGAAGGCCGAACCCCCGGAGGGGGTCTCCGTCATCGTGGCCGACGCCTACGACCCGGTCGCCGTACGCACCGCCATCGCGGACGACGTCGCCGCGAACGGGCGATACGACACCGTCGTCCAGTGGATCGGCTTCAGCCCCGAACACGTCGCCCAGGACATCGAGACATTCGCCGAGGTCACGGACCAGTACGTGTTCATCTCGTCGGCGAGCGCCTACGAGACCCCGCCGACGCGCCTGTTCGTCACCGAGGACACCCCGCTCTCCAACCCCTTCTGGCAGTACAGCCGGGACAAGGCGACGAGCGAGCGCCTCCTGCGCGAGGCCGGGGCGTCGGGCTTCCCGTTCACGATCGTGCGACCGTCCCACACGTACGGGTACGCGGACGTGCTGTTCGCCGTGAACTCGTGGACGCACCCCTGGACCGTCGTCGACCGTCTCCGGCGCGGCCAGCCCGTGATCGTGCACGGGGACGGATCGAGCCTCTGGACCGTCACCGACCACCGGGATTTCGCGGTCGGGCTCGTGGGGCTTCTCGGCAACGAACGCGCGGTCGGCGAAGACTTCCACATCACCTCGGACGACGTGCTGACGTGGAACCAGATCCACGCGGCCGTGGCCGACGCCGCGGGCATCCCCGCGGACGCGTTCGCGGAACTCCAGGTCCGGATCCCGTCCGACCTGCTCGCGCGATTCGACGCCGACGCCTTCGAGGGGCCGCTCCTGGGAGACAAGACCAACCCCGGCCTATTCGACACGTCGAAACTCCGCGCCCTCGTCCCGGAGTTCGCCACCCGGCACCGCTTCGTCGACTCGATCCGGGAGTCGATCGCCTGGTTCAGCGAGGACGCCTCACGACGGACGATCGACGAGGACGCGAACGACCTATGGGACCGGGTGATCGCGGCATACCGTCGCGGCGTCGACGCGATGTTCGCCGAGGACTAACCCAGCTCCATCCGGACGCCGTCCTGAAGCTCGGCCCACGAGTCGGCGAACTTCTTCACGCCCTCCTCCTCAAGAACGCGCGTCACGTCGCCAAGGTCGACGCCCGCCTCAGCCAGGGCCTCGAGCGCCTTCTGCGCGTCGTCGTAGGCCGGACGAATCGTCTCGCCCACGACCTCGCCGTGGTCGGCGAACGCCTCGAGCGTCGCGAGCGGCATGGTGTTGACGGTACCCGGCGCCACGAGGCCCGTGACGTACATCGTGTCGGGGAAGGCGTCGTCCTTGGTCGAGGTCGACGCCCACAGCGGGCGCTGCGGCCTCGCCCCGGAGCCCGCGAGGGCCCTCCACCGGTCGGACGCCAGCACCGTCTCGTGGTGCCGGTACGCGAGCCGAGCGCTTGCGAGGGCCGCGGTCCCCCGCAGCGGCGAGTCGGGTGAGATCTCGTCGAGTCGCCGGTCCACCTCCGTGTCGATACGACTGACGAAGAACGACGCGACGGAGTGGATGCGGCTCAGGTCACGCCCGGCGGCCTTCGCGTCCTCGAGACCGGCGAGGAAGGCCTCGACCACCTCCGCGTAGCGGTCGAGCGAGAAGATGAGCGTGACGTTCACCGAGATTCCCTCGGCCAGCGCCGCGCGGATCGCCGGCAGGCCCTCGCGTGTGGCGGGGATCTTGATGAGGGCGTTCGGCCGGTCGACGAGCCACCACAGCTGGCGCGCCTCGGCGATCGTGGCCTCCGTACGGTGCGCGAGCGTGGGGTCGACTTCGATCGATACCCGGCCGTCCACGCCGTTCGACGCGTCGAACACCGGCCGGAGCACGTCGCACGCGTCGCGCACGTCGCGGGTCGTGATCATGCGCACGGCCTCCCCGACGTCGATGCCGCGCTCGCGAAGGTCCGCGATCTGGCGGTCGTAGTCGCTGGAGCCGCCGATCGACTTGGCGAAGATGCTCGGGTTCGTCGTGACGCCCACGACGTGGCGGTGCGCGACGTCGCCCGCGAGGGCGTCCGATTCGAGGCGCCCCCTGCTGAGATCGTCGAGCCAAACGGACACTCCGGCGTCCGCGAGCCGCGTCAATCGAGCCTCGGTCGTGGTTTCCGTGGTAGTCATCGGATCCTCCCTGGTCTCGTGTCGCGTTCACTAGCGTCAACGAACGAGACGCGCGGGATCATCCCCCGACGTTAGGCCCGGTCACCCAGAACGGCCGCGATCCGGTCCCGCTTGCCGGCGTCGACCCCCGCCTCGTCGGCAAAGTCGCGCCACCGCGCGACCGCGCCTGCCACGTCGCCGAGGATCGCCCGGATTCCCGGGACGCCCCAGCGGTCCCCGAGCCGCTCGAGGTCGTTGCGGCTCGGGTCGTCGAAGACGCCGTCGACGGCCATTTGGTGGCGGGCGGTCCACCGTGATCCCGGGCGGTAGGCGAACGTCAGGTCGAACGCGGGAGCAAGGCGCCAACCGCCGTCGCGCCCCATGAGAAAGGCGACGTTCTTCGTGTGGTCGTCGCGGTTGAACGCGAGGACGTTGAACGCCGCGCGCCGAAATCCCTCGGCGCGCGCCTCCGCACCCAGGCCCAGGAGGTCGATCGCCTCGAGGTACTGCCCGTAATCGTGCGTGCCGACGAGCCGGAAGTCGAGGCCGCGCATCGCGCACAGCGACTGCAGGTGAACCCGTTCGCCCGCCTCTCGGTCGAAGCGCCGCGTGAGGAAGTGCGCCCGCCCCCCCTCCTCCCACAGGCGCGCCTCCGCGACCGCGAGCCCGGCCGCCTGCGCCATCCGGTGGTAGGCGTATTCGATGCGCGTGAACCCGTCCGACACGTGCGCGTCGTTGCCCGTGCCGTCGAACTTCAGGAGGTAGTCCGTCCAACCCGACTCGGGCGGAAGGGAGCCCGAGCGGACGCGGCCTCCCGCGTCGATGGCGACCACGGCCTTCGGACGAGCCCCGCCGGCGGACGTGCCGACGCTCAGGAGGTCGCGCAGCGCGCTGGCGGGATCGTGGTCGAGGTCGCCGGTGAGCGCGCGGCGCGCTTCCGTGACGAGCGCGCCGAGATCAAGAGCGCTCGAGTTCTCCGAACGGGGCGCCGCAGGGTGGAATTCGAGCGCGCCGAGGGCGCGTCCGCCCGCGTACACGAGCCGATCGAGCGGGGAGAAATCGGCGGCGGCGATCCCCTCGCGCGCGAGGTAGGCGTCGACGACGGCGTTGCCGAAGTCGTCGGGGAGCGAGTCGGCGAGGAACGGCGGCAGGCCCAGGTACGTCTCCCGAGACCGCGACGTGCCGCGGACGATGCGGCGGGTCGTGGGCGCGAGGATCGGCGAGAGCTCGCGTCCCGCTTCGACCCATTCGGGCTCGTACTCGAAGACGCCGTCGCCCGTCGAGGGGTCGAGCGCGACGGCCCCGACCGTGGCACCCCACGCGTCGACGCGGACGACGGTCGCCGGGGTGTAGCTCACGACGCCCGGTCGCGCGCGGCGGACCTACGGGGGGCGCGTTGACGGGGCGCGGCGCGTCTGCGGTCCCGGAGCATGGCGAGGGGCGAGATGTCGTCGATGGGCGCGAGATCGTCGAGCCAGGACTCGAGGTCGAGCGCGCGGACGACCTTGATGAGCGTGGCGAGTCGCGTCCCCCCGCCGTTCTCCAGGGCGGACAGGCTAGGCGTCGAGATATTGGCGGCGCTCGCGAGCGACGCCTGGTCGATCCCCCGCCGCAGCCGCTCGGCGCGCACCTGGGCGCCCACGCGGGCTTCCCATTCGTCCGTCGTTCGCGCCACGACCGCCTCCCTTACATAGCCTTTCCCATATGTTCCCATGAATTCTGGTCGTAATCCATTCTTTTCTTTAATTTATCCACGTCACACCGCACGTCTCGTGTCGGGAGAGGATGGGAACCATGACCACCACGATGCAACTCGGCATGGTCGGCCTCGGGCGCATGGGTTCGAACATCGTCCGCCGGCTCATGCGCGACGGACACCCGTGCTCCGTCTACGACCTCAACGCCGACGCCGTCGCCACCCTGGAGAAGGAGGGCGCGACGGGCGCGACGAGCGTCGAGGAGTTCGTCGCCTCGCTCCGCGCCCCGCGCCGCGTCTGGGTCATGGTGCCCGCAGGCGACATCACGGACCGCGCCATTTCGGAGCTCGCCGAGCACCTCGAACCCGGAGACACCATCATCGACGGCGGCAACTCGTACTACCGCGACGACGTGCGCCGCTCGGCCGAACTCGCCACGCGGGGCATCCATCTCGTGGACTGCGGAACGAGCGGCGGCGTGTGGGGACTCGAACGCGGGTTCTGCCTGATGATCGGCGGCGACGCCGACGTGGTGAAGAGCCTCGAACCGATCTTCCGTACCGTCGCCCCCGGCCTCGGCACCATCGATCGGACCGCGGGACGCACCGGCGACCCGGCGCCCGAGGAGCTCGGCTACCTCCACTGCGGGGACACGGGCGCCGGTCACTTCGTGAAGATGGTGCACAACGGCATCGAGTACGGGCTGATGGCGGCCTACGCGGAGGGCCTCAACATCCTCCGGAACGCGAACATCGGCAACGAGGTACGGGACGGCGACGCCGAGACGGCCCCGCTCGCCAACCCCGAGTTCTACCGCTACGACATCGACACGACCGCCGTCGCCGAGGTGTGGCGCCGGGGAAGCGTGATCGAGTCGTGGCTCCTGGACCTCACGGCGGCGGCGTTGGTCGATTCCCCGGACCTCCACGAATTCGCGGGGCATGTATCCGACTCCGGCGAGGGCCGGTGGACGTCGATCGCCGCGATCGACGAGGGCATCCCCTCCCCCGTCCTCACCACCGCGCTCTACTCGCGGTTCTCCTCGAGGGACCGCGACGACTTTGCGGAGAAGATCCTTTCGGCGATGCGCAAGGGCTTCGGCGGGCACGACGAGAAGACGCCGTCCTGACCCGTGTCAACCTCCAGGCGGCTCCCGCGCGTCGTTCGGGTATGGGCGCCGACGCCCGCCTTGCCCTAGATTGGGAGGGTCGGCGCTCGAACGACAACCCTGGGAGGGTTACATGAACACGCGTCTCGCCATCGTCGCCGCCGCGGCGGCCGTCCTCGGCCTCTCCGCCTGCACGCCGCCTGCTGCGACCGTCACGGCCTCGGGAGGCCCGGCCCCGGCCGTCACCGTCACGGTGTCCGTCACCCCGTCCCCGTCGGCGGCACCCCCGGAGCCCGACTTCGACTTCACGCACTTCCACGAAGCGGCGATCGGCATGACGTGGGCTCAGATGGGCGCCGCTCTGCACACGGCCGTCGGCGGCTACAACGACTACAACGCGACCTGCGACTGGTACGGACCGATCTGGAACACGGCGCTCGTCACCACGCACGCCTTCACGGACAGCCGACACCCGGCTGGCGCCGGCGCGACCTTCTTCTACACCGACCGCTTCCTCGCGCCGGACACCGGCCCGTTCCCGCGCAACGCCGAGGGGGTCGGCGTGGGATCGACGCAGGCCGAAGTCGTCGCCGCCTACCCCAGCGCCGTCATCGGCGCGGTCGACGACCTCGGCGCGGGGCACATCACCACGATCACCGTGGTGGACCCCGCCGGCAGCGGCTCGAAGTACGTCTTCGGCATCTCCGACGGATCGTCGATCGTGAACCTGCTCCAGTGGGGGCCGGGTGCCGGTACCCAGTGGAGCCACCTCTGCACCGGCTTCTAGTTGAGCAACGGAAGCACGAGAAGGGAGAACCATGACACACACGACCCCGAGAAGCCGCGCGCTCGCGATCGGACTCGCGGCGATCATCGGACTCTCGCTCGGCGCCTGCTCGTCGAGCGACGCGTCCACCACGCCCACCAGCGGGATGACGAGCACTGCGGGTCCCGACGCACCGAACCTCGCGGGCGGCGGCGACTTCTGCGACAACGCGATCGCCTCGCTCGCCGCGGCGAATGACATTCAGTCCTCGACGGACGACCTCGGCAACGCGTTCTCCGATCCCTCCGCCCTTGCGAGCGGGGACATGACGAAGATCCACGAATACAGCCAGGCGATCCTCGACTCGTCGACGGCCACCCGGGCGTTCTACGAGGCGGGCGCATCGAGCGCCACCGACCCCGCGGCGAAGGAGGCATTCGACGGCCTGCTGTCGTTCGTCGATCAGTACGCCCTTCCGGTCGCGCAGGCAGGCCTCGATGCGGACTCGATGATGGCGTACGCGACGACGGTCTCCGCGCTCGTCCAGGACCCCGAGGTCCAATCGCTGCTCCAGAAGGTGTCCGGTTGGGCGACGACCGCGGCCACCTACACCCAGGAACAGTGCGGCATTAGCTCGGATTCGAGTTCGTAGCGGTCCCTCGCGCGACTTCGACGCCCGTCTGCCACCCCGGGGCCCTCGTCCCGGCCGGCAGGCGGGCGTCGGCGTTCTGGATGCCCGCGCGGGTGAGGATCCACGCGACGACGGAGTTCGAGTTCCACATCTCCGGGCACCCGGGCGGGGTCCGACCCCAGACCAGGCAGGGCACCTCGGCCGTCAGTGCGAGGACGTCGCGCGCGACGCGCCCGTCGGTCGACAGCGCGACAGCGTCGATCGCCTCGTCCGCGTCGGGAATCACGCCGTCGCGCCACCGCCGCACCTCGTAGCGGAACGCGCGGAACCGGGCGGCCCACGGCGCGCCCACCGGTCCCTCGAGCACGACGCCTCGCGACGCCGTGTCGGCGTCCGGGCTCGGCCACCCGTTCTCGATCGTGTAGCGAACGCCGTCGGAGAGGACCTCGAGCGCCGAGTGCACGAGCGCGAGCGGCTCCCTCTTCTGGCGTCGGGCGGCGATTCTCTCGAAGATACGGCCGTTGTTGCGAACGAAGCCGTTGCCTCCCGCTCCGAGCGGGATCCACAGCAGGGTCACGGCGTTTCGCGTCGGCGTCACGCCACGATCCTAGGACCGCGACGGGGGCCGGGCGCTAGCCGGGAAACTCGAGGCTGTCGAGGATGCCCTGGAGCACGCCGGCGCTATTGGGGTCGCCGACGGGGCCCGACGCGGTGATGCCCGTGATCGGCTCGTCGCCGATCGTGAGGTACCCCTCCTGGATCGGGATGAAGTAGATCGCCGTCGGAAGACCCCACGAACTGTAGAAGTACCCCACGCCGGCCTCGCGACCCTGGACGGTCACGCGCTTGGTCGTCACCTGGCCGAGCCCGTTATTCGCCGCGTTCGTCTTGACCTCGTCGAAGAACGCGTCGATCGAGTCGATGCCCTTGCCCGCCAGGACGGAGATATCCGTGAGGCCGTTCTCGTCGGCGCGGATCGAGGTGGAGCAGGTCGCCGACGTGTCGTCGACGGCGTAACCCGCGGGGACGACGAAGGAGAAGCACGCGGTGACGACCCGGCCGTCGACGATGTCGAAGGTCGATCCGGCGATGTCGACGGCGGGAACGGTCGGAGAGGGCGCGGGAACCGGCGGGCCGACGGGGGCGGAGGTCACGGACGGCGATGCCGAGGGCGTCGGGTCGGCGGACGGAGTCGCCGACGGCGCGATAGTGCCGCACGCGGCGAGAACGACCGCTCCGAACGTCGCAATCGCGGCCAGACGCCACCGCCCGGCCGTCGCCTCTGTTGAGCGCGCGTACGGCATCGTCGTCTCCCTAATACGTCGAAATTCATGGCGATCGGAACCCGGCCCGATCGTGAGTACAAGGTAACCCCGGGCCCGTCGCTACGCGAAACCGGCGCGGGTGCGGGACGGGAACTACGATGACGGTGAGCGCCGCGAAGGACGGCGCCGGGAGGCGGTTCATCGTGTCCGAATGGGGAGCCGGAGTCACGGCTGTGACGCTTGTCGTCGAGGATCTCGCGGCGGCGAAGGAGTTCTACGCCCGCGCGTTCGCCCTGCCGGTCCATTGGGAGGACGAGGCCTCCGCCGTGTTCGACTTCGGCAACGCGGTCATCAACCTCCTCGACGCGCGCGAGGCTCCGGAGCTGATCGCCCCTGCGGCGGTCGGCGCGCCCGGGTCCGGCGCGCGCGCGCAGTACACGCTGACGGTCGACGACGTCGACGCGACGTGTGCCGTCCTCGCCTCCCGCGACGTCGCGCTGATCAACGGCCCGATGGACCGTCCGTGGGGTAAGCGGACAGCGTGCTTCGCCGATCCCGCCGGACACGTGTGGGAGATTGCCGGGCCGCTCGCCTAGAACAAGGTCGGGAGCGCGGAAGCCGGGGCGGGTCGAGAATCCTCGGGCTCGTGGCGGAACGGACCGCGATCGAGTCCCCGCGCCTCGATTGCGGCGCGGACGCGCGCGGTCGTGGCCGCCCGGTACTCGTCGGCCACGTACGCGCCCGAGCCGTACAGCTCGCGGTAGCGCGGGAGAAGGTCGGGTCGTTCGCGTCGCATCCATTCGGCGAAGACGCCCTTGACGCCTCCCCGGAGATGGAGGATCTCGTAGTACACGCGCCGTGCTCCCGCGTCGACCGCCCGGTCGAGAAGGGCGTCGAGGTGGGCGTCGCCGTCGGTGAGGAACGGCATCACGGGCGAGATGAACACCGCCGGCTCAAGGCCCGCGTCCGCGACCGCCTTGACCGTCGCGAGCCGCGCCGACACGGATGGCGTGCCCGGTTCGAGCGAGCGCTGCAACGCGTCGTCGCCGATGGCGATGGTCACGGCGACGCCCACGTCGACGTCGCGCCCGGCGGACGCGAGGAGCGGAAGGTCTCGCCGCAGCAGCGTGCCCTTGGTGACGATGCTGAGTGGAGTTCCGGACGCCGCGAGGGCGGCGATGACACCCGGCATCAGCCGGTACCGCCCCTCGGCCCGCTGGTAGGGGTCCGTGTTGGTGCCGAGCGCCACCGGCTCGCGCGACCATCGCGGCCTGGCCAACTCCGCCGCGAGGACCTCGACGAGGTTCACTTTGACGATCAGCTCGCGCTCGAAGTCGCGAGCCGCGTCGAGGCCGAGGTACTCGTGGGTGGTGCGGGCGAAGCAGTAGGCGCACGCGTGGCTGCATCCGCGATAGGGGTTGATGGTCCATCGGAACGGCATGCGGCTCGCGTCGGGCACCCGATTGAGGGCGCTCTTCGCCGCGACCTCGTGGAACGTGATCCCCTCGAACTCGGGCGTGCGGACCGATCGGACCAGGTTCGCGAGCCGCGCCAGACCGGGTAGCGCGTCCGAGGCTTCCGCGTCGATCACCTGGGCGTCCCATCGCATTCCCCCATGATAATCGAACACGTGTTCGAATCGGGCCGATCGGGCGGCGCGCCCTGCCGCTTTTCGCTCGCCCTTACTACGCTGGACTACGGGACTTGGGAGAGAGGCGGATGTCATGAACCGAACCATCACGCGCGCGTTGGTGACGGCGACCATCGCCTCCGCCCTCGCGCTCAGCGCCTGCGCCGGGCGCACCGCGGACTCCCCTTCGCCCTCCCCGTCGCCGAGCCCGTCGGCTAGCGCGTCCGCGACGCCCTCCCCGTCACCGTCATGGACCCCCGAGCCCGAACCCCTCTCGGACCTCTCCCTGGGACTCGAAAGCTTCGCGTCGGGCTTCGACCACCCGGTCTTCCTCACGTCGCGCCCCCTCGACTACCGGACTTACGTGGTCGAGCAACCGGGTCGTGTCCTCGCGCTCAGCGCGGACGGCAGCCTCCGACGCGTCGTCCTCGACATCCGCGACCGGGTGTTGTACAGCGGCGAGCGCGGGCTGCTGAGCGTGGCCTTCGACCCGAAGTACCCGTGGCGCATGTTCGTCGACTACACCGGCGCCGGCGGGACGACCGTCGTCGAGGAGTACCGTTTCCCCCTCGACTCCTGGGAAGCCGATCCCACGCCGGTGCGGACCATCCTCACCCAGGCCCAGCCGTACGCGAACCACAACGGCGGCCAGTTGGCATTCGGCCCCGACGGGTATCTGTACATCGGATTCGGCGACGGCGGCAGCGGCGGCGATCCACAGGGCAACGGACAGAACACGGCGACTCTCCTCGGATCGATCGTGCGCGTCGACATCTCCACCCCTGACGGGTACGTCGTCCCGGCCGACAACCCGTTCGCCGACGGTGCAGGCGGCAGGCCCGAGATCTGGGTGTACGGCGTGCGCAACCCCTGGCGGTTCTCGTTCGACGGCGATTGGCTGTACATCGCCGACGTCGGCCAGAACCGTATGGAAGAGATCGACGTCGTCGATGCGACCACCGCCGCAGGGTCGAACTTCGGCTGGAACCGCATGGAGGGAACGCTCTGCTACCCGAGCGGGAAGGGTTGCGCGGGAGCGAGCTACGGCTTCGTCGACCCCGCGTTCGCGTACCGTCAGGACGAGGACCACGGGCTCTGCTCCGTCACCGGCGGGTACGTCTACCGCGGCACGGATTTCCCAGGACTGTGGGGCACGTACGTGTACTCGGACTTCTGCGGCGGCGGCATCTTCGGGCTACGGACGGAGGCCGGGAAGGTCACCGAAACGCGCGCCTTCGGGGTCGCCGCGTCCGCCGTGAGCTCCTTCGGGACCGACGCGGAGGGGAACCTGTACATCGTCTCGCTGAGCGGAACCGTGTATCGGATCGTCGACGGCGCGAAGAAGTAGGACCTTCGCCGCGCGACGCGCCTTCCGTTCCGATAGGTTCTCCCCATGAAACGAATTCTCATTCTTGCCGCCTCGGGCGCTATCGCCCTGGGTTCCCTGACCGCGTGCTCCGCCGAAGGCGCCGGCACGGACTTCTGCGACGTTGCCGCGAACTTCGACGGAGACAGCATCGCGCTCACCGACCTGTCCGACGCGGACATGGAAGCGGCGCTCGCCGGCGACATGTCCGGCATCAACGCCTGGGGGGATACCGCCGCCGGACAGCTCGATGACGTCATCGACGAACTCAAGCGGGCCAAGGGCGGCGCGCCGTCGCCCGAGACCGTCAAGGCGCTCGACGACGTGATCGCCGGAGTCGTCGTGATCAAGGGCCTGGCGACGTCCGCTGCCGAGGCCGACGACTTCATGTCGTTCGCGAACGACATGCAGGCGATGGCCGAGGACATCGACTCCCTCGACGCGACCATGACGAGCGCCGCCCAGATCCTCGACGACGCGACGATCAAGTACTGCAACTAGTCCGCCCGTCCGCGCGACGACGCGGGGGGCGCCTAGCCCTCCGCGTCGTCCTGCGCGATGTCCTCCTGGCTCGGCGGGTGCGATGCGGTGATGACCGTACCGTCCGCCCTGAGGGTCCCGTGGAACGCCTTCGGATCGGGGGCTCCCGAGATCACGGGCCCGTGTCCCTTGAGCGGCACAACGGCGTCCTCCCCGGCCTTGACGGCGATCCGCTCGCCTCGCACCTCGACCTCGAGCCCCTCCCCCTTCTCGATGGAGAAGACGATCCGCTTCTGCTCGACCGTGACGCGGACGCGCGTGCCCCGTTCCGTCAGCCGGAACGTCAGCGACGGCCATGACCGCGGGAGCCGCGGGTCGAACGTGAGCACGTCCCCGTAATCGCGCATCCCACCGAAGCCGTACACCAGGGCGGCCCAGACGCCACCCGCGGACGCGACGTGCACGCCGTCCGAGGTGTTGTCGTGGAGGTTGGCGAGGTCGACGAAAAGGCTGTCCCAGAAGTAGTGCAGGGAGAGATCGCTGTAACCGACCTCTGCCGCGATCACGCCCTGCGCGGCTCCCGAGAGAGTCGAGTCCCCGGTCGTGAGCGGGTCGTAATACTCGAAGTCGGCTTTCTTCTCCTCGGCCGTGAATTGGTCGCCCTGGAGGACGAGCGCGAGCACCACGTCGGCCTGCTTGAGTACCTGGAAGCGGTAGATGACGAGAGGGTGAAAGTGCAGGAGGAGCGGTCGCTGCTCCGGAGGCGTGTTCGCGAGATCCCACATCTCGCGCTCGTCGAAGAGCGCGTCCTGGGGGTGGATGCCCAGGATGTCGTTCCACAGGATCGCCATCGCGTTGGCGGCGGCTTCCCACTCCTCGACCTCGGACTCCTGCAACCCGAGGCGCGCCACCAGGCGCTCATGCTCGTCGGGTCGGTCCTTCGCCAGCGCACGGACGGACTCGGCCGCGCAGCGGAGGTTGAAGCGGGCCATGACGTTCGTGTAAAGGTTGTCGTTCACGACGGTCGTGTATTCGTCGGGCCCGGTCACGCCGTGAATGTGGAAGGACGCGTCCTTGCGCGAGACGTGGCGCCAGAATCCCAGGTCCGCCCACATGCGCGCGGTCTGCACCAGGATGTCGACGCCCTGCCGCGCGAGGAAGTCGTCGTCGCCGCTGACGCGCACGTACTTGTGGATCGCATACGCGATGTCGGCGTCGATGTGGTACTGCGCCGTTCCCGCCGCGTAGTACGCGGACGACTCCTCGCCGTTGATCGTGCGCCACGGGAAGAGCGCGCCGCGCTGGGCGAGCTCGGACGCGCGCCTTTCGGCGGCGCCGAGGATGCGGTGACGGAACAGGAGGGCGTTGCGCGCCATGTCGGGTGACGTGTACGCGAGGAACGGGATCACGTAGATCTCCGTGTCCCAGAAGTAGTGGCCGGAGTAGCCGGATCCCGTGACGCCCTTCGCGGCGATGCCGCTGCCGTCGGCGCGCGCGGCTCCCTGGGCCAGCTGGAAGAGGTTCCAGCGGATCGCCTGCTGCGTCGCGTCGTCGCCGCCGAACTCGACGTCCGAGCGCTCCCAGAATCCGTCGAGCCACGCCTTCTGGTCCGCGAACTGCTTGTCGACGCCCTCGGCGCGCACCCGGTCGAGCGTCCGGTTGCACCGGTCTCCGAGCTCGCGCGGCGGCACGGACCGTGCCGTGTGGTAGCTCACGATCTTGGTGAGCGTGAGGGTCTGACCGGGCTTGAGCCGCGAGCGGAACACCTGCTTCGCGTAGTCCTCGTGGATCTCGGTGAGCGTCTCGCAGTACGCCTCGGACTTGACGTGGTGCTCCATCGCGACGGCGAGGGTCATGCCGGACTGCGCGCACTCGTAGCCGAGCAGGACGCGCTCGTCGTCGCCCTCGCGCATCTTCGGCACGAGCACGCGCTCGTCGAGCACGCCCGCCTTCCTCGGATCCGGGATGCCGCTGTCCGCGGTCGCCGACGGGCGCGCGCCGTGGGCGCGATACTCATCGAGCCCGGCCTGCCGGTTGAGCAGCTGGGAGGAGATCGCGATCGGCGCTTCTTTATCGAGCAAGGAGACCTCGAACGTCATCACGGCCAGGTGCCGTTGCGCGAACGACACCATCCGCCGCGATCGCACGCGCACGCGATTGCCCGCGGGCGTGCGCCATAGGAGGTCGCGGGTGAGCACGCCGGTGCGCATGTCGAGCGTGCGGGAGTACTCGGGAAGGTCGGCGATCGACAGACGCAACGGCTCGTCGTCCACGTATAGCCGGATGGTCTTGGGGTCGGGGACGTTCGCGATGGTTTGGCCGACGCGCGCAAGGCCAAACGCCTCCTCGGCGTGGGTGATCGGCCAGGTTTCGTGGAAGCCGTTGATGTAGGTGCCGTGGCTGAAGACGTCCCGGCCCTCCTCGATGTTGCCGCGCAGGCCGAGGTAGCCGTTGGCGACGGCGAAGAGCGTTTCGGTGATGCCGAGGTCCGACGGATCGAACTCCGTCTCCGTCAGGCACCATGGGTCAACGGGGAAGCGGAGCCGATCCATGTACTCCGGCAAGTCCGCCGCGTCCTTGGCCCGTCTCGCTGCGTTCATCGCTCCACCAGTTCGGCAAGATCCTTCACCACGACGTCGGCGCCCGCTTCCATCAGCTCCTTTTCGCCTGCGCCGCGATCCACGCCGACGACCAGCCCGAAGTCGCCCGCCGCGCCGGCCGCGACGCCGGACGTCGCGTCCTCGACGACGACGGCCTTCTTGCCGTCGACGCCGAGCAACTGAGCGGCGTAGGCGTATGTGTCGGGGGCGGGCTTTCCCGCGAGCCCACGCTCCGCGGTGACCGAGCCGTCTACGACGACGTCGAAACGTCGGGCGACGCCCGCGGCCTTGAGGACCTCGGGCGCGTTGCGGGAACTGGAGACGATCGCCATGGGCACGCCGATCCGGTCAAGGTGATCCATGAGGGAAACGCTACCGGGGTATGGCTCGACGCCGTCCTCGCGCAGGATGGCGATGAAGGCGTCGTTCTTGGAATTGCCGACCCCACACACAGTCTCCTTGCCCGCGGGATCGTCGGGCGAGCCATCGGGGAGCGTGATTCCGCGGGATTCGAGGCACGCGCGGACGCCGTCGTAGCGGGGCTTCCCGTCGACGTAGTCGAAGTAGTCGGAGTCCGAGTACGGGGGCGTCACGTCGTGCTGTTCGAAGTACTCGGTGAAGGTGCGACGCCAGGCGGACATGTGAACGTCGGCCGTGGGAGTGATCACGCCGTCGAGGTCGAAAAGGGCGGCGTTGAAGGCTGAGTCCGGGCGTTGCGGTAGTCGCCATGGGCGGATCGTGGGTGGCACGGTATCTCCCTTGGGGTTGCTGGGACACGGAAACTCCGACGACGCTGTCCCGCAGACCTCACCTGCAGCGAGGGTGCAGCACTTCCAGGTTACTGGCGCTCGAGAGTGCGACGCGCCTGTCGCTCGGCGAGCCTTTCCGATATCGTTACCTGGCGCGAACGACACCGTCGTCGAGATCGTCCCGAAGACGTGGGACGCGGCGGCGTTTCCCTCGACCCTCGCCAAGGAGAAACCGATGTCCCCCGACCAACTCACCTTTGACAACCCCGTCGAGCGCCACTCGCACATCGTTCCCCACGCCTCGTGGCAGCCGTTGCCCGGGCTCGACGCCGAACTCGACCCTAAGGCCGACCACGGCGAGGAGACATACCGGGGCACCGGCCGCCTTCCCGGCCGCAAGGCGCTCATCACCGGCGCGGACTCGGGCGTCGGCGCCGCGGTCGCCATCGCGTTCGCGCGCGAGGGCGCGGACATCGCGATGAGCTACCTGCCCGAGGAACAGGTGGACGCTGACGCGATCGCCGCGGTGATCCGCGCGGAGGGCCGCACCGTCGTCCAGCTTCCCGGCGACATCCGCGACCGCGAGTTCTGCCGGACGCTCGTCGCCGACGCCGTCGAGGGCCTCGGCGGGCTCGACATCCTCGTCAACAACGCGGCGCACCAGGTGTACCACGAGACGTTCATGGAGCTCGACGAGGAGGACCTGGACCGCACGTTCAAGACGAACCTCTACGCGATGTTCTGGATCACGCGTGACGCGCTCCCCCACCTGGGCCCGGGCTCGACGATCATCAACAGCACGTCGGTGCAGGGATACAACCCGTCGCCGATGATCGTCAACTACGCGTCGACCAAGTTCGCGATCAACGGCTTCACCAAGGCGCTCGCCGCCGATCTCGCGCCGAAGGGGATTCGCGTGAATGCGGTCGCGCCCGGCCCGGTGTGGACGCCGCTGCAGGTGTCGGACGGCCAACCGGCGGAGAAGCTCGAAGGATTCGGTAGCAGCTCGTGGCTCGGCCGCACCAGCCAGCCGGTGGAGCAGGCTCCCGCGTACGTCTTCCTCGCGTCGCCGGAGTCGAGCTTCGTCGTCGGCGAGGTCATCAACGTCAACGGCGGGGCGAACGTCCCGTAGCCGGAGGCCGAGCATCCTCCGCAGCGGATGCCCGCGCGGCCGATCGTCCAAGGCGGCGCGTTCCCGTCCAGGCGGCGACGGCGACGCCCGCGACGATGAGCACGTCGCCGATGCTGAAGGTGTTGGCGAGCGGTAGCGGCGCCGGCCAGGCGAACACGTCCCCGAGCCACGGAAGCACCGGGTGCTCGAGTACGGCCGTGTTCGCGAAGGCCGAGTCGATGTCGATGCCTGCGGCGGCGACCGCGCCGGCGCTCGCCGGTAGCACCCCACCGTTGAGGGCGATCGTCACGCCGTTGGTGAGCGCCCCCGCGCCGACGATCCACGCGCCCGCGACGCGACGATTCAGCACGAGGAAGGCGACGGCGGCCGCGTAGGTCGCGACATGGAGCGTCGCCGCGAGCGCCGTGGGCATCTCGACCTGGAACACGACGGCCTGGAGCACGAGCGCGGCCCAGATCACCCACGGATGTTTCCAACGGTACAGGAGCAGCCCCGCGGGCCATCGCAGCGCAACGAGTGGCGACAGTACCGCGAGGACGCCGAGTGCGGCGACGAGCACCTATCCCTCCTCGGACGACTGCGGCGCGGCCGCGCCCCGCTCGGCTTCGAGGCGCGCCTTGATCTCCTCGGGCTCGACGGGCCGACCCAGGTGGAATCCCTGCCCGATGACGGCTCCGAACTCGCGCAGCACCGTCGTCGTCTGCTCGTCCTCGATTCCCTCGGCGACGACGCGAAGCCCGAGGGACAGGGCGAGGCCCAGGGTGGACCGCACGATGATGAGGTCGTGGCGGTCGGTGCCGATGTTGCTGACGAAGGAGCGATCGATCTTCAGCTCGTCGATCTCGAGGCGCTTGAGGTAGCCGAGAGACGCGTTGCCCGTCCCGTAGTCGTCGATGGAGATGGCGACGCCGCGCGAACGGAGCGACTGGACCACCACGTCGGTTCGGGACGGATCGGAGAGGATGCCCGTCTCCGTGACCTCAAGGACCAGCGCGCTGGGAGGCACCTCGTGGATCGCGGCGGTGCCGGCGACGAGGTCGGGCAGGGCAAGGTCGGACAGGTGGCGAGCGGAGAGGTTGACGGCCATGCGCAGGTCGTGTCCCGCGCCGCGCCACTGCGCGAGCTGCCGGAGGGCGGTGTCGAGGACGAAGGATGTCAGAGGGTAGATGAGGCCGGAGTTCTCCGCGAGCGGGACAAACTCGTCCGGTCCGATCGCGCCGCGGGTCGGGTGATTCCACCGCACGAGGGCTTCCACGCCGACCGTGCGGCCGGTGTCGAGGTCGACCTGCGGCTGATACACGACGTGCAACGCCTTCTGGTCGAGCGCGTCCCGGAGATCCGCGAGGAGCTGGAGGCGTTCGACGGTGTTCACGTCGTAGTCGGGAGAATAGATGCTGATCGTGTCCCGGTCGATCTTCGCGTGGTAGAGCGCGATGTCGGCGTTCTTCATGAGCGTCTCGGCGTCCTCACCGTGGACGGGTGCGACGACGACGCCGATGCTCGCGCGAACGAGGAGCGCCAAGCCCTCGACCGGGACGGGCCAATCGAAGGAGCTGAGGAGGTCGAGGGCCGCGCGACGCGCGGCACTGAGGTTCCCGGGCACCACGACGGCGAACTCGTCGCCGCCGATGCGGTGCACCGACGACCCCTCGGGCGCGGCGGCGGATAGGCGGGTCGCGACCTCGCGGAGGATCCGGTCGCCAACCGTGTGCCCGAGCGTGTCGTTGAAGTCCTTGAAGCGGTCGAGGTCGATCAACACGAGGCCGGGGCCGTCGGCGGAAGCCTTGCGCGCGGAGTCGATCGCCCGGGTGAGGGAGTAGTCGGCCTGGCCGCGGTTGCCGAGACCCGTGAGGGAGTCGTGGGTGGCGTCGTGCGCGTGGCGGGCGGTGGCCGCGACGAAGAGGTGGGTGGCGATGACGGGCGCGCCGAGGAGGGCGAGGGCGCCGACGCCGTCCGAGGCGACGAGGGCGGCGATCCCGCCGGCGCTGAGGAGCACCGCGTTGGTGACGAGGAAGTCGCGCGCGTCCGCGCGTAGGACGGACCGGAGCCGTTGCCCCGATGAGAGCGAGACGACCCCGGCGACGAGGAACCAGTTGACGCCGAACATGGCGAGGCCGCCGGCGAGGAGCGGCAGGATGTCCCGCGGCTCGACGGGCCGGGGCGCGCCGAAGAGGGGGTGCCCCGCGAGCGCGGTGTACGCCGCGCCGGCACTCAAGACGCTGAGCGCGTACTGCGCCGTGTTGAACAGCGACTTCTTCAGCTCGCGACGCTGGTGGGCGTCGTCGGCGAGACTGGCGACCGCCTGGACGAGCACGGCGATCCCGACGCCGGCGAAGGCGACGAGGGCGAGCACGAACGGCGCCGACGTCGAGAGCGTCCGCTCCTTCGAGTGCGTGCTGACGACGAGCGGCTTGACCTCACCGGCGATCGCGGCGACGGCGAGGAACGCCGCCGGCCACACGATGACCTTCGCGTACGTCGCGTGCCATGGCGTCGCGACAGCGACCGTCGCGATGGCCGCGAGGCCCAGGATCGTTACGACCGCCACATAGGCGGCCAAACGTGGAGGCGACGCCAGGAATCTTCTCCTGGCGTCGCCTCCACGAGCGCGAGAAGTCAGTTCCACTTCCAGCCGGCGCCGACGAGCGTCGCAACGGCGACGAGGGTGCCCGCGCTCGCGGAGATACGAACGATCTTGTTGTTGATGAGGGTCCACTTGTCCATGATGTGCTCCTGTGCTCAGGTTGGAGGCAGAGGTCGGAGCCGGCCCTGGAGCGCTGAGGACGCCAGGACGGGCCGGATAGCGTGCCCGGCCTTTGCCGCCGTTTTCGGTTGCCGGTCGGCAACCAGTTCCATAATCCACCATTCTGGGCGGGATTGCCCAGTGCGAAACGTTCCGATTCCGAAATCGTTTGCCAACAGGGGTCCGGAGGGTGCGAACGATGCCGTCGCACGTGCTAATATCTGATTATTCGTTCAGATATTCAGGAGTCATGATGCGCGACGCCCCCCACCTGCACGCTCCGCTCCCGTCCGGCGTCGCCACCGACTCGGCCGATACCCTTGCCCGCCGATTCGCCGTTCTCGCGGACCCGTCGCGCCTCCGCATCGTGTATGCCCTCCTCGAGGGCGGAGCGATGTGCGTGAGCGATGTCGCGGCCGCGGTCAACCTCGGCGAGTCGGCGACGAGCCACCAGCTCGCCAAGTTGCGCGCTTCCGGGGCGGTCGCGTCGGAACGGCGCGGGCGGGAGATCTGGTACCGGATCGCGGACGCGCACGTGCGACTGCTCCTCGACGTCGCCGCCGAGCACTACCTCGCCGAGCCCCGCGCGGGGGACGTGCCGTGACCCACGGTTCCTCCCCCGCCGCCGAATCCGCCGGCGGTCGGCACCGGCGCGCCCTCGTCGTCGTCCTCGTCCTGGTCGCCTCGCTCGTCGGCGTCGAACTCGCGGCCGGGATCTGGACGCGCTCGCTCACCCTCGTCGCCGACGCCGGTCACATGGCGACCGACGCTCTCGGAGTGTCCATGGCCCTCGGGGCGATCACCGCCGCGGCCCGCGCCGCGACACACCCCTCCCGCACCTTCGGCAACTACCGCTGGGAGGTACTCGCGGCGCTCGCCAACGCCGCCCTGCTCATCGGCGTCAGCGTCTTCGTCGCCGTGACGGCCGTGCGCCGCCTCGCGGACCCGCCCGACGTCCACGCGTGGCCGATGCTCGCGGTGGCGGTCGCGGGCCTGGCCGTGACGGCGGTCGCGTTCCGTCTGCCGCACGCGGGCCAGCGGGAGTCGCTCAACGTGCGCGGCGCGTACCTCGAGGTACTCGCGGACATGATCGGCCAGGCTGGGGTGATCGTCGCCGCGGTCGTGATCCTCACGACGGGCTGGCCCTACACCGACGCCGTCGTGGCGCTCGCGCTCTCGGCGTTCATCGCGCCGCGCGCCATCTCCCTCGGGCGCGAGGCCCTGCGGGTGCTCGCCCAGGCAGCTCCCGCGTCGGTCGACGTCGCGGAGCTGTCGCGCGAGCTCGCCGCGCTGGACACCGTCACCGGCGTGCACGACCTCCACGTGTGGACGCTCACGTCCGGGATGGACGTCGCGAGCGTGCACCTGGTCAGCTCGGGCGACGACGCGCGGGCCGTGACGACGGCGGCGCAGCGGGTCCTCGCGGGGAAGGGTCTTGAGCACGCGACCGTCCAGGTCGACGCGACGGACGACGCGTGGGGTTGCCAAGTCGAGTGGTGACGAGCGCGCTAGCCCCGCGCCTTCTCGACCGCCTCGGCGAGCGCGGTGAGCGCCTCGGGCACCTGTTCGTGGTGCCCCTCCTCGTACTCGACGAATCGCACGTTGTACGTGTGCGAGAGAGCGTCGCGGACCGCGGGGTCCCAGCCGTTCGGCACGAGCGCGTAGTGACTCATCTTCGACGGCGCCGTGATGTTGGCGTTCTGGAGCAACAGGTCGATGTCGGGGTCGTTGCCGAAGCCCGACCCGACGAACAGCAGCGTGCTGGAGAGCACGAGCGCGTCGAGCCCGGCGTAGAAGTCCGAGTGCTTGCGGCGCGCGTCGAAGTACTGACGCCGCGTGAGGATGATGCGATCGGGGTGGGAGACGCAGCCGTGGACCTTCGCGACGACGCGGCGGCCCGAGCGGAGGTCGTCGACGAAGTCGCGCTCGTAGAACTTGCGGACGACGAACGCGTCGGCGCCGTACGTCGCCGCCAGCTGCGCCTCGTAGATCGTGTCGTAGTTCGTCGTGACGACGACCTTCGGGTCGAGTCGCGCGACGAGCGCGTGCACGTCCGACGGCGCGTACTTCCCCGGCGCGAAGGTTGCGGCGAGGAACTGCGCGAACGCGTCGCCGGGCGCCGCCGTCCAGATCACCTGCGCGGAGTCCAGGTAGGCGCCGCGCTGCATGAGTTGCCTGGCGGCGTCGCGGTCGCTTTCCCGCGGGACGAGGTCGAGTGCGCCCTCGAGGAGCCCGGCCCACGCCGGCGGGTGCGTGCCGTCCTTGCTCGCGGACGACGCCGACGCTCCGGCGCCGAGCACGATGACGCAGCGCCGAGCCGCGACCTCGTCGATGAGGTCCTCGGGCCAGGCGACGACGGTCATGGGGACGACAGTACCGACTGAGATGACGCGCGTCTTCCAGCGACGGTCGTGTCAACCTCGGATGCCGTCACGTGCGTCGAATAGGTGGCACGATAACGCGTATATCTCTGGGAGGGGACCATGAAGAATCTGACGCTCATTGGGCTCGGCGCTGCCGCCGCGCTTTCGCTCTCCGCTTGCACGGGCGGATCTCCGGCGCCGTCCGGCGTCGTGACCGTCACCGCGACGCCCGCAGCGCCGTCCGCGGGCCCGACGGCGGCGGCCTCCGCCCCCGTTTCCACGCCCACGCCCGCGGCGCCTGCCCCGGACTACGACTTCGGCCGCCTCTACTCCATGCACGTCGGCGACCCCTTCTCCTCGGTCGCGGGCCGATCCGACGTGACGGTCACACCGATCGCCGCGTGCCCGTGGCTCGCCGTGGCCGCCGTGCCCGGCGAGGACCCGAACCTCGACTTCTCCTGGGTGAGCGAAGCGTTCGACCCCTCCGGGCCCACGTACGTCATCGAGATGTACGGCGACGTGACCTCGACGAGCACGTTCGCGGCCCCGCTCAACGCGGAGGGGATCGGCATCGGCTCGTCGATGTCCGACGTGCTCGCCGCGTACCCCGGCGCGACGACGATCACGAACGCCGACACGGGGTACGGCACCGTCACGCAGGCGCGCGTCAACGATCCCGCGTCGGACCACCGGTACTACTTCTGGGCGTACGGGCCGACGCAGCCGGTATTCCGCATCGACCTCGGCAGCTTCCCGACGGAGGGCTACTGGCCGAACGGGTACGACTGCGTCGACTAGGCGGCGCGCGGGGGCTCTAGCCGCGCGCATCGCGAAGGAACGCGACGATCGCGTCGACGTCGGGGCGCAGGAGCCCGACGTCGGTCGACGGCGCGATCACCAGGTGCGGGACGTCGAGATCGTCGACGAAGTCCCCCGCGTCGTAGGCGGGCGTGGCCGTGTCGTCGACCCAGACGAACGGCCGCGGCGCCTCGCGCAGCGTCTCGAGGAGCGCGTCGTACTTGCGGGACGAGGCGGAGTTCGCCCACGGGGCGTTCGCGCCGACGCCGTCGCTCCACGGGACGAATCCGTCGGAGTTCGTCCCCAGCGCGGGGTCCACCTGCGAGACGGCGTGCTCCCGCCACGTGGTGAGCCACCACCACTCGAAGGGCGATCGCTCCTTCGCCTGGTTCAGCTCCCGCACGAGCTCCGCGGACCACTGGATCCGGAACGAGAACTGGCCGACGGCGAGCACGGTCTCACGCAGGTCGCCCAGCGCCCCGGGCGTCGCGCGGTAGCGCGCGACGGGCCCGGTGAAGTTGACGACGCCGTCGAAGTCGATGAACAGGGCGGGTCGGTCGGCCATGTGCCCTACCGCAGCTTCGCGCCGTGGGCCTTCTCGGTCGCCGCGATGATCGCGTTGCGCACCGCGAGGATCTCCTCGGCGGTCAGGGTGTGGTCGGCGGCGCGGAGCGTCACGGACACGGCGACGGATTTCTTGCCCGCGCCTACCTGCTCGCCCGCGTAGACGTCGAACACGCGCGCGTCCTCGAGCAGCTCGCCCGCGGCCTCGCGCACCGTCGCCACCAGGTCGCCGGAGGCGAGCCCCGCGTCCACGACGAACGCGAAGTCCTCTCGGGCGAGCGGCGGCGTCAGCACGGGCCGCGCCTCAATCCCCGCGCCAGCCCCCGCGTGTGTGAGGGCGTCGAGCGCGACCTCGAAGGCCACCGCGCGCGGCGGCAGCCCCAGCGTCTCCAGCACCTTCGGATGCAGCTCGCCCGCGTGGCCCACGAGCGTGCCGTCGGCGAGCGTCAGAGCCGCGCACCGGCCCGGGTGCCACGGGTCGTGCGCGTCGCCCCGGGCGACCACATCCACGCCGGCGGCTCCCCCCGCGACGAGCGCCGCGCGCACCGCGTCCGTCCAGTCCGCCGCCTCGGCGGGCGCGTTCCATCCCGCGGGCACGCGGTGGCCCCACATCAGGCCCGCGACGCGCACCTCCTCGTGCGGCAGGGCGGCATCGAGCGCGGAAAGCTCCTTGTCCGACGGCCGGGCGGCCGCCGCGACCGCCGGCGCCTTCCCCGTTCCCTCGTTCCGATCGACGGCGCCGACCTCGAAGATCGCGGCGTCCGCCGCGCCCCGGCCCGCGTTGAGGACGGCCGCGTCGACGAGCGTCTCCAGCAGCATGGTGCGCAGGAACGGCGCGTCGGCGGCGAGGGGGTTGGCGAGGCGCACGAGCGAGCGGCGGCGATCGTCCGCCGGGATGCGGAGGTCGTCGAGGCGCGCCTCCGACACGAACGGGTAGGTGAGCACCTCGGTCCACCCGTGTTCGGCGAGCGCGCGCGACACGCTCCGGCGCACCTTCTGGCCGTGCGTGAGCCCGTAGCCGCTCGGCGCGGACGGCAGCACGCTCGGGACGTCCGCGTACCCGTGGAGCCGCCCGACCTCCTCGACCAGGTCGATCGGCGCCGTGAGGTCCGGCCGCCACGTCGGCGGCACCACGGTCAGCACGCCGTCCTTCGCGCCGACGACGCAGCCGATCGCCTCGAGCGTCTCGCGCACAGCCTTCGGGCCGTAGTCGACGCCGACGATCCGGCTCGGGAAGTCCGCGGGCATGACGATCGCTTCCCGGGGCGCGACGGCGTTGACGTCCGTCGCCTCCGCGTCCGCCTCTCCCCCGCCGTACTCCACCAGCAGGTCCACGACGCGCTGCACGGCGACGGGCGCCATCTCGGGGTCGACTCCGCGCTCGAAACGCTTGGACGACTCGCTCGGGAGCTTGTGGCGCCGAGCCGTGCGGGCGATCGACACCCAGTCGAAGTGCGCGCCCTCGATCAGCAGGTCCGTCGTGGTCTCGCTGACCTCGGACGACGCGCCTCCCATGACGCCCGCCATGCCCAGCACGCGCGACCCGCGCTTTCCGCCGGGGCTGTCCGTGATGAGAAGGTCCTCGGTGTCGAGCGTCCGCTCGACGTCGTCGAGGGTCGTGAGCTTCTCCCCCTTCGCCGCCCGGCGGACGACGATGGGGCCGGCGACCTTGTCGGCGTCGTAGGCGTGAAGGGGTTGGCCGAGCTCGAGCATGACGTAGTTGGTCACGTCGACGGCGAGCGAGATGGGGCGCATGCCCGACTGCGTCAGCCGCTTCTGCATCCACGTGGGGCTCGGGGCGGAGGGGTTCACGCCGCGTACGAGCCGCGCGACGAAACGGTCGCACCCCACGGTGCCGTGGATCGGCGCGGAGTCGTCGATCTCGACGGGGAAACCGCCCTTCGTCGCCGGGGCGACGGTCACGGCCGCGGCCGGGTCTCGGAAGGTCGCGCCCGTGGAGTGCGCGTACTCGCGCGCGACGCCCCGCATCGAGAAGCAGTACCCGCGGTCGGGCGTGACGTTGATCTCAAGCGTCACGTCGCCGAGCCCCAGCAGCGCGAGCGCGTCCCGGCCCTCCGTCAGGTCCTTGGCGTCGAAGCCCATCGAGGTGAGCACGATGATCCCCGCGTGGTCCTCGCCGAGGCCCAGCTCGCGCTGGGAGCAGATCATGCCGTCGGAGACGTGCCCGTACGTCTTCCGCGCGGAGATCGCGAAGTCGCCCGGGAGGACGGCGCCGGGGAGCGCGACGACCACCCAGTCGCCCGGACCGAAGTTGTGGGCGCCGCAGACGATGCCGCGGCTCGCCGGGAACTCGCCCTCGGGGTCGTTGTGCTCGCCGACGTCGACCCGGCAGTAGCCCACGGTCTTGCCGTTCTTGTGCGTCTCCTTCTCGACGCTCAGCACGCGACCCACGACCAGGGGTCCGGTGACGCCCGACCCGTGGACCCCCTCCTCCTCCAGCCCGACCTTGACGAGCGCGGCGAGCACGTCCTCGGGCGTCGCGCCCTTCGGGACGTCGACGACCTCGGAGAGCCAGGTCAGCGGAACGTAGGGCATCAGACCCCCATCCCGAACTGACGCGAGAAGCGCACGTCGCCCTCGACCATGTCGCGCATGTCGGCGACTCCGTTGCGGAACATCAGGGTCCGCTCGATGCCCATGCCGAACGCGAACGCCGTGTACACGTCCGTGTCGATCCCGGCGGCGCGCAGCACGTTGGGGTGGGTCATGCCGCATCCACCCCACTCGATCCAGCCGGTGCCGTGGCACGTGCGGCAGGAGGAGTCCTCGCCGCGGCACACGAAGCACGTGAGGTCCATCTCCGCGCTCGGCTCGGTGAAGGGGAAGAACGACGGGCGGAGGCGGGTGACGGTGCCCTCGCCGAACATCGCTCGGGCGAGGTGGTCGAGCGTGCCCTTGAGGTGCGCCATCGTCAGCCCCTTGTCGACGGCGAGACCCTCGATCTGGTGGAACACCGGCGTGTGGGTCGCGTCGAGCTCGTCCGTGCGGAACACCTTGCCGGGGCAGACGACGTAGATGGGCAGGTCGCGCGACAGCAGCGTGCGCGCCTGGACCGGCGACGTGTGGGTGCGCAGCAGGACGCCGGAGCCGGGCGGGTCGACGAAGAACGTGTCCTGCATCTCCCGCGCGGGGTGGTCGGGGTCGAAGTTCAGGGCGTCGAAGTTGTGCCACTCCGTCTCGACCTCGGGCCCCTCGGCGACCTCCCAGCCCATGGCGACGAAGACGTCGGCCATCTCCTCCTGGAGCGTCTGGAGCGGGTGCCGCGCGCCGGGCGGCGTCCGGTCGACCGGGAGCGTGACGTCCACGGCCTCCTCGACCAGGACGCGCGCGTCGCGATCCGCCTCAAGCTCCGCCTGCCGGGCGGCGATCGCGTCGTTCACCGCCGCGCGGGCCGGGCCGAGCGTCTTGCCCGCCGCCGCCTTGTCCTTCGCGTCGAGCGTGCCGATCGCCCGGTTCGCGAGCGTCAGCGGCGCTTTGTCGCCCGTGTGGGCGAGGCGCGCCTCCTTGAGCTCGTCGAGGCTCGACGCCGCACTGACCGCCGCGACGGCCGCGTCGACGGCCGCCTGGACGCCGGCGGCGTCGAGCGGGGACAGGGCATCGGGCGTGGGCATGCGGGCCTTCCGGTTGAGGTTCGCGTCCGGCGAAAGTCTACCGGGGCTAGGTAGTGGGCTCGGCTCCGCCGAACACGGCGACGGCGATCGCCACCTCGATCATGAAACCGACTCCGAACACGACGATGGGCAGGAGGAAGCGGAGCGCCACCGGCAGCTTCTCGTTGGAGACCAACGAGCGGTTGGCGTAGATGCCGCCCAACGTGATCGCGAGCCCGATGAGGCCGGGGAGGAGGATGAACAGGAGCGCGGGCGATACGGTGAGCATCCACATCCAGGCGGGCGCGCGCCCCGTGTTCGCGAGCTCCTTCGGACCCCACAGCACCCGGAAGTATCCGGGGATCCCACCGCGGATGCGCAGCCGCACCGCCTCCCCCTTGGTGACGGGCACGAAATACGAATTGCCGAACGATCGACGCAGCGGGATGCCACTCACCGCGATCCCTGGGCGCGACCCTTTCCAGTCGACGAGGGTCACGATCCCCTTGGCGTTAGGAACATCTAGCGTGATCGGGGCGCCCTTGCTCGAGCTCGCGTCCGTCATATCACTCCTCCGTCGATTTCCCACGAGGGTACCGAATACCCGACTGCGTCGTCCGGGACGTCGCGCCCACATCCGTCGCCCGGTACGTTGCACCGCGCGCCACGCGCTTGCCCGCGATGAGCGCGTCGTCCGCCCTCTCGAGCAGCCGCGACAAGGTGTCGCGGCGCTGTCCTCCCTGGGCGTACCCCGCCGTCGCCCCAAGCAGCGAGTCTTCGGCATCGTCGTCGGGGGCGTATTCCTGAAGGCTCCGGGCGACGCGCAGGCGCATGGCCTCCACGATCGCGGCCGCGTCGTCGTCCGGCGCGAGCCATCGCACGACCGCGAACTCATCGCCACCGAGCCTCGCGACCACGTCGCGCGACCCGGAGGCCGAGCCCAGCGCCTCCGCCGCCGACCGGATCGCGGCGTCGCCCGTGGCGTGGCCCAGGCGGTCGTTGACATCCTTGAGGCGGTCGAGGTCCATCATCACGACGACGACGCGCTCGCCACGTTTGGTCGCGGCATCGACGATCTGATCGCCGCGCGCGACGAATTCGCGCCGGTTCGCGAGACCTGTGAGCGGGTCGGTCGAGGCGTGCGCCCGGAGGCGCAGCATCGGCCGACGAAGCCCGACGATGACGAGGCCGGAGATCACCGTTAAGGCGGCGACGACCGCGAAGTACCAGGTGAGCGTACGTTGGAAAGCCGTGAGGCCGGGGGACAGTTGCGCGGAGTCGGCCCGGAGCTGAAGCGTCCACGGCAGCGAGGTGGTCTCCCCGAACGGTGTGTCGAGCGTGCGGTGAGGGCCGTCCTCGTACACCCCGTCGTCTCCCGGGGCCGGCGAGCCGAGTCCGATGTCCTCGGCCGCGGGCGCCATCCCCGTGTCGCGCTCGACGCTTTCGAGCATGTCGCGGTACGCGAGGGGCGCCGCGACGACGCGCCTGCCCTCGGAGAGGATGAACGCCTCCCCGTCGCCGCCGAGCGGCAGACCAGTGAGGTACGCCGAGATCGCCGCGATGTCGAGCTCGACTAGAACGGTCGCCCGGAGGGTTCCGGACGCGTCGTACGCCCCCACGGCCATCCCGGCCACCGCCGTCTCGGCCAGCTCGGAGCGAGCGGGCTCGATCCAGGACACCTGGTCGGAGCCCGACGCGAGCCCGTACCATGCGCTCTCGCGCCAATCCCGCGTCCGATCCCTCGTCGCCGTGGAGAGGAGTCGGAGTCCGGCACCGTACTGCGCGTACGTCTCCACCGACGAGCCGCCCGCCGAGCCGATGGTCGTGAACCCCTGATCATTGCGGAAGGCCGCGAGGTACCCGCCGTCGGGGTACACCAGCATCGCGCTGGAGATCTGCAGGTGAGGGCGGATGAGCGTCACGAGTTCCTGCGCGGTCAAGGGGCGCATCGCCGGACGCTCGTCTGCACCGATCGCGGGGGGCGGGCTGGCGATCGCCGCGGTGTTCGTGATCCCGGCCGTCCTCTCGCCGCCAGCGCGCTCCTGTAGCGTCCCGGCGAGCGCACCGGCGGACCCGACGTACGTCGACACCCGCTCGATCGTCACGGTCGAGACGTACGCGTACAGGTCATCGCTCGCCGCCCGCGCGTCGCGAAGCGCGAAGTAGCCGGCGATGGACGTCGCGCCCGCCTGCACCAGGATCAGGGCGCCCACGGCGATTACGACGAGGAGGAACTCCGACATCCGTCGCCGGGTGCGGCGCACCGTCTTGTGCCGTCGCGCCATCGGTGCCTACGAGGCGTTTCCGCTGCCCGTGATGACGATCACGACCAGGACGCCCGCGATCGTATTCAGCACGGGGAGGATCACCTTCACGCGGTTCGGGAAGTCCGGGTTCTTGATCGTGTAGAGGTTGTAGAACACCAGCACGATCCCGAGGATGCCGCCAACGAGCGAGTTGAGGGCGATCAGCCCGAGGGGGAGGAACGAGAGGATCTTCGCCGCGAGGGGCGCCTCCAAGCCGAACGAGTAGATGAGCTCGCCGTCGAGGTAGAGCTTCTGGAATCCGGGAACCCAGCCCGCGGACCGGAGCGTCGCGCGCTTGCCGTTCTTCAGTTCGATCACCCACGCGCCGCGGTGCTTCTTCAGCGCCTTGCCGCCTTGGTGGATCGAGTAGAAGACCCCGCGGGTGCCGACGACGTGGACGGGGCTCGCCGCCCGGGGGATGGGAAGCTCGGCCATGTTGCCCGCGGCCTTCTTCTCGGGTTCGGCGCTCATCGATTCCTCCTCAGTTTGGGCGCGAGCCTACCAGCGCCGGATCACGCTAATCTTTCGCCCCCGCGACGTACGTCGCTCCCTTCGCGGTTCGCTTGCCGCGAATCAGCGCATGGTCCGCGAGCCGCATCAGGTCGTCGAGCGTATGCGAAGCCTCCCGGTCGATGACGAAACCGGCCGTGGCTCCGACACCCGGGACGCCCGGGGCCGCCGCGGCGAGGCGTTGGGCGACGGTGGCGCGAAGGCGTTCGACGCTTGCGCGCGCCTCCTCGTCGGTCTCCTCCTCAATGCGTTGGATCACGACGAACTCGTCACCGCCCATGCGGGAGACCAGGTCGCGTTTGCGCGTTCCCTCAAGGAGCGCCGCCGCGACGGCGGACAGGGCGTCGTCGCCCGCGGCGTGACCCGAGTGATCGTTGATCTGCTTGAACAGGTCGAGGTCGATGATCATCAGCGAAATCGCGGCGCCGTCGGCCGCGGCAGAGGCGACCATGCGCGACCCGAGCGAGCGAAACTCGTGCCGGTTCGCCAGTCCCGTCAACGCGTCGGTGCTCGCCCGGCTTCGCATGCCGGTGAGCGGCCTCCATACGCGGGCGATGAGAATGATGGCGGCGAGGATCACCAACGCGGAGAGCGCGGTCGTCCACGCCACGGTCTTCTCCCACGCGCTCAGCGATGGCGCGAGGCCGCTGCGCGTCGCCCGCAGGTGGAGCACCCAGCCCGTCGGGGGTTCGGACGGGAAGGGCCGATCGAGCACGGCGTACGATGCCTGTTCGCGGTAGTCGGTGACGTCGGTGGACGGGGTTCCGGCGGCGCTGATACCGAGATCCGCACGGGTCGCCAGACGACCCTCCTCGTCGGCGATCTGAGCGATGCGCGCCGAATACGTTCCGGGCGCCGCGACCACCGTGCCCTTTGCGTCGAAGACGAACGCCTCGCCGTCGCTTCCCACGGGAAGCCCGTCGAGGACGACGGCGAGCTGGTCGAGCAACAGGTCGGCGGCGACGACGGCGACGGTCTTGCCCCCGAAGCTGACGGCCTGCGAGGCCGATACGGCCGGCGCCGACGTTCCGAAGAGGAGGTAGGGCTCCGTCCAGGTCGTCCCGCCACCCGCGACGGCGCTCCGGTACCACGGCCGGTCCCTCGGGTCGTACGGCGCGTCCTCGGATTCGACCGCGGTGTCGAGCAGGTCGAACGTCGCGTTGTAGCGTCGCGCCTCGACGACGCGGGACGGGGCGTCGCGGATCACGCGCAACGTGTATCCGTCCGCCGATCGGCGCAGCTCGACGAAGTCCCCGTTCGCCCATCCGACCTTGATCGCGCCGAGCTGTGGGCTGAGGTGGATGCGATCGTAGAGGCTCGCGGCGACCGTATCGACGTTGGAAAGCGTGTCCCCGCGTCCCAACTCGAGAACGGACTCGCCCACGGCGTCGTCGGCGGCCTGCGCGTAACGCCCCACCCGCTCGATAGTGACGTCGCCGACGACGCCGAAGAGTTGACGCGTCGCAGCGTCCGCGTCGCGCGACGAGAGGACCGCCGCAGAGACCGAGGTCGCGAGCTGGATCGCGAGCATGGCGACGACCATGACGACGGCGATAACGAAGCCGCGGCGGGCGCCTTGCGTCCGATTCTTCGCGTCCCGCCCCTCGGTCATCGGTCATCCCCTCCGTTGCGCCGACGCGCTCGCGTACAGGCAGATCGCGGCCGCGGCGGCGAGGTTGAGGCTCTCGGCGTTGCCGTACACGGGGATGCGCACCGCCTCTCCTAGATCGCGTTCGTTGGGCGCGAGTCCGTGCGCCTCGTTGCCGAAGATCCACGCCGTCGGCGCCCGCAGCGCCTCGTCGTCCGCTCCCGGCGAACCGAGCTCGAGGTTCGCGCCCCCATCCGTCGCGAGGACGCGCATCCCCGCGCTCCGGACCATGCCCACGGCATCGACGAGCGAAACCCCCTCGATCACCGGAAGGTGGAAGTAGCTGCCCGCCGACGCCCGGAGGACCTTGGGGTTGAGCGCCTCGACCGCATCTCCGGCGAGGATCACGGCGTCGGCGCCCGCGGCGTCGGCGGCACGGATCACCGTCCCGGCGTTGCCGGGATCCCTCACCTCGGCGAGGATCGCGACGAGCCGGGCTCCGGGGGGCACGGTCGCGCCCTCCGCCCGCTCCATTCCCACGACCGCGAGCACGCCCTGGGCGTCGCCGCTCATCGCCGACACGACCTCGTCCGTGCACGCGTGCACGCGGAGTCCGGATTCGCTTGCCTCGGCGACGATCTCCGGATAGCGCTCGGCCGCGCGATCCGCGACGTAGACGTCGAGGACGGCGTCGGACGCAAAACGCACCGCTTCGCGCACGCCCTGCGGACCCTCGACGAGGAACCGGCGCGCGCGTCGTCGCCCGGAACGTCCCGCGAGGGCGCGCACCTGCTTCACGCGATCGGCCCTCGGATTCGAGAGCACGGGCACCGCGGCGGCGCCTGCGGGACCTCCGGTCATGTCCTACGCTGCGGGGGCGTTGACGTCCTTGGGGAGCGCGCCCTTCGCGATCTTCACGAGCGAGGCGAAAGCTCCCGGGTCGCTCACGGCGATCTCGGCCAGCATGCGGCGGTCGACCTCGACGTTCGCGGCCTTGAGCCCCTGGATGAACCGGTTGTAGGTCAGGTCGTTCGCGCGAGCCGCGGCGTTGATCCGCTGGATCCACAGCTTGCGGAAGTCGCCCTTGCGCGCGCGACGGTCGCGGTG
>Ga0316575_10000022_pt1 | contig 38872 bp, 47 predicted proteins | sample J5NA_FD_203072 | JGI IMG/M metagenome (GOLD analysis project Ga0316575, IMG submission 203072) | Rhizosphere microbial communities from salt marsh grasses in Alabama, United States - J5-7_050615r2r3 | ecosystem: Host-associated > Plants > Roots > Rhizosphere | place: USA: Alabama | collected...
CATAGAACAGGCGCTGGTGCGTGTGAATGTGGTTGAGCAGCGGGTGGTGAACAGTGCGCAGGCCTAAGCAAACCCTGGATGACATGACAATTATCCATGTCGATCTATGCTGCAATAATCCGGATAACGGCGTGTTCGATTTCAGTGTGGATGCACTGAAAGTCGGGTCAAATATGGACCTGGAAATTCACTTCCTGCATTGGGCGCCACGGCTGCGCTACCTGTGGAATGACGATCGGCGCTCCGGCCGTATCGTTTTCGCACGCAAGCATTTTCCTTTTCTGCAGCACAAACAATGGGTCGGTAACTGGTGCTGGGACCGCATCTGGATGCGCGGACCAGTGGTGATCGACCTGCTGAACTGGCTGCGTCCAAAAGGCTGGTTCGATGTGAGCGAAGCCGAGGATCGGCTGTTCAACTGGTGGAAAGGCGGATATGCCTGGAAGAACAGCGATATCCGGCTGCTGGCGAAGGAATTTGATTAAACGTTTTTTGATCGGCATATAAGACAAGGCCACCGCCTGAGAAGTCGCGCCGAGTGAGTAAGGCAGATGGCAGAGATAACAATACTGGAAGGTGACTGCCGCGAGGTGATTCCGACCTTGCCGGCGAACAGCGTGGATCTGATTATCGCGGATCCACCGTATGGTGAAACACGGTTGAAGTGGGATATCTGGCCGGACGGTTGGCTGAATGATCTGCCTCGCATATTGAAGCCACACGGCAGCCTATGGTGTTTCGGCAAGGCACGCACGTTCTTCAAATACCTGAGTCAATTCAGCGGCTTCAAATTCAAGCAGGAACTGGTGTGGGAGAAACACAATGGCGCAACGATGCACGCCGATGTGTTCCGCTCAGTGCATGAATACCTCGCGCAGTTTTATCCTGCGGGCAGAAAATGGTCCGAAGTTTATAAGTGCCCCGTTTACACGAAAGACGCGACGGCCAGAACGATCAACAAGCGCACGAAGCCGCAGCACTATGGGCAAATCGGTGATTTCCAGTACCGTTATGAAAACGGCGGGAAGCGCCTGTTGCGGTCTGTGATTTATCATCCCACCGAGCACGGTGCTGCTGTTCATCCGACGCAGAAACCCGTGCCCTTGCTGTTGCCGATTATCCAGTATTCCTGCCCGAGGGGTGGGGTTGTACTGGATCCGTTTTCCGGGTCCGCGTCGACGGGCATCGCCGCTCGCGCAATGGGCTGTTCTGCCATCCTGATCGAAAACGACCCGGACAACCTCGCGATTTCGCGCAAGCGCATCGCTCAGGACATGCCGCTGTTCAATCAGTGCGCGGAAGCGTTTAAGGAGCAGCAGCGATAATGGCAACCATAGAACAACTCAAACAGCAGATCGATCTGCATGACCTGGCGGATAAGCTGGGGCTGGAACGCCCGGGCGGGCGGGGGAACTATAAGTCACCGCGGCATGATGACCGCACGCCGTCGCTGCAGGTGTTTGCCGACGGCAAAGGGTTTAAGGACTGGAGCTGCGAGGGCGAGGAGCACAGCACGGGCAGCTGCATTGACCTGGTGATCTGGTGCAACCGTGCCGACGATGTGCGCGCGGCGGTGAAGGCCCTGCACGAACTTTATGCCATCCCCCTGGAACCCCCTGCCGGACCGAAACCGCGCGAGAAAATGAGCACGCCGGAGTACATCGCCAGCAAGTGTTTCGACGACACCACTCGGGCACGTGAGTATCTGTCCGGGCGGGCGATCAGCGAGGAGGTGATCGATCGCGCGGTTAAGGCGCAGATGGTCGGCTTTAACGACTGGCATTCGAGCAAGAATGCACCGGGCACCATTGGCTACGGCGGGCCGGCTGTGGCGTTTATTGTGCGCACGCTGAACCCGGGCCACGTCGCCGCGGTAGATATGCGATATCTGGATCCGGACCTGAATGGCGGTGTGAAAACACAAACGCAGGGCGAAAAGCTGGGCGTGCCGTGGACATCCAACGTGCAGCGGTTAAAGCGGGCCGATACGCTGTATTTTGTCGAAAGCGCGATCAACGCGCTGTCGATTGAGAGCTGCAAGCTGCGCAGCACGGCCGCGCTGGCGATTCGCGGATTGAGCAATGCCGGCGATATGGATTTGCGCTTCGCCCAGGGCAAGCGCGTGGTGATTTGCATGGACGCGGACGAGCCGCAGAAGGATGACCGCCGCCCTGGCCCGGAGGCGGCCTGGCTGCTGCACGAACGCCTGACGTCGCTGAACGTGGCGGCGCACCTGGTGGACCAGCTGGAGTGGTATGAGCAGGGGCTGAACGATGTGAACGACGTGCTGCACGCACAGGGGCCGATTGAAACCGCGGTGATGCTGCAGAAGCTGGAGCAGTGCCCGATTGCCGGCATGATCGGTGGCAAACGGCACTACCCGGGCCGGTCACGCGTGTTTCTGCCGGCGCACGATCTGGCGCAGTACTGGAAGTACCGCTGCAAGGAAGATTTCACGACGCTGATCAAGATCAAGCAGAACGAAGACGGCGGGGAGCTGGAGGAGGCGAGCGACCTGTGCGACTTCCGCATTGCCGGCATGAGCCGAATCACCGTAACCAGCGCCAACGCCGCGCTATTCGGCGGTGAGGACTCGGCGCCACAGAAAAAAACGGTGGTCACGGCGCAGGTGCCGGGCGAGAAAACCCTGCAGCGGCACGTGTTCGACGAGGGCAAGCTGCACAAAATCGATAAGTGGGACGACTTCGGCTACATCTACAACAAGAGCGCATTCATGCGGCTGGTGGCGATTTTAAAGCGCACCAGCAGCATCGGCGAACGGGTAACGACGAATATCGTCGGCATCAGCTGGCAGGAAGGCAAGCCGGTGATCAATGAAGGACCGGACTGTTATTTCGACGACCCGCACAGCCAGTGCCCCTACAGCTTTCTGAAGTTCCCTACCGGCCCGCGCGACGATGCCAGGCGGGTATTGCTGGCCTACCACGCCACTATGAAGGATTGTGCGGCGCTGACGATCGTGGCCTGGGCCATGGGTGCGCACCTGAAAGCCTGGCTGCGGTTCTGGCCGCACCTGGTGTTGCAGGCGAAAAAGGCCAGCGGCAAAACCACGCTGCTGAATTCACTGGCGAACAGCTTTGCGATGGATATTCGCGGCGGCCAGGCGCTGAACACGGAATGGCGCCTGCTGACGGCTGTGTCGCACAGCGTGCACCCGATTATGTGGGAGGAGCTGAGCACGCGCAGCAAGCTGGTGATCAGCCAGGCGGTTAAGCTGCTGCAGGAAAGCTACAACGCCACCATGAACCCACGCGGCAAGCCGGTGGTGAATTACCTGGTTTGCGCGCCGGTGTTGATCGCCGGCGAGGACGTGCCGGTTGACTCGCTGATCGGTAAAACGGTGCGCAGCGATATCGTGGACAAAAAAGGCGACCTGGTGCCGGCAACGCTGCCGCGCTTCCCGGTGCTGGACTGGCTGAAGTTCTTAACCGGACTGTCGCGCGAGCGTGTGGCCACGCTGTTTGCCGACGCCCTGGACTACGCCCGCAAGAATTGCCGCGCCAACCTGAAAACGAAAAGCGACACCGGGGCATCGCGCATTGTGGAGAATTACGCCGCGCTGATGACGGCCTGGCGCCTGCTGGAGGAGTTTTCGGGCTTGCCGAAAGACCAGCTGCCGTTTATAGCCCAGTGCATTACTGAAATGAATACCCATGTGGAGGAAACCGAGGCGGACCGCCAGCCGTGGGTGTGGATACTGCAAACCATATTCGGCGAAATCAGCAGCGGCAACTACCGGTTCCCCTACAAAATAATGATGTACAACACGCCTGATTACAGCACGCCTGTGCTGATTATTCGCTGCACGCATATTATCCAGCACCTGAGCACGTCGATGACGCTGCGGGCCCTGTACGATGATATGCCGATCAAGAGCGACCGGGCGCTGAAAAAGCTGCTGATCGACGCTGAGGTCGTGTGCAAGGACCGTGTCGACGTAAGGGTAAAGGGCAACCGGGAATGCCACATGATGGCACTGAACCTGGATAGGTTAGGCCGGTATGCGCTGCATGTGAGCTGGCCCGAAGATGATGAACTGGAGCATCTGACCGATGAGTAATTCCCCCCTGACCCCCCTGTTGAACCCTGCGGGCCAAACTCTGCGGCAACCACGTACTTTTTGCCCAAATAAGGCGAATTTAGCCCTTTTTCATTTTTTCGCCGCCACAGACACACGCAAAAACACGCGCCATAGCCGCGCCACAGCACCTAAGTTATTGATCGTGGAGCAGTTTTGCTGGCGTGTTTGGTCTCTGGCGGCGCGTGTTTCGTCAATATTGGCGCGTGTATACCTTATATATGCGCGTGTTGGCCTTTTCGCACTTCTCGCGTCTCTTTCTCTTTCTTTCTTTAAATTATTGAAAAAAAAGAAAAAAGAAGCGGTAAGGATGAAAACAGGCCGGCGCGTGTTACAAATAAGAACGATTCTCGCCGGCGCGTGTTTTTTTTCAAACACGCGCCAACACGCGCCACCTGTTTCCTTATTTTTCAATCACTTAGCTTGCTGGCGCGTGTCCGGCGCGCGTTTTTTTGAAAATGCCTGTGGGATGTAAATTTTGACGATGAACCGGGTTAAAACAGTCGATGCATGGTTGCTCTGGAAGGAACATAACCAGGGCCGATCCATACGCACAGTGAACAAATACAGACAGTATGTCCTGCGGTTTTTCGAATACCTGGACCAGCAGTCGCCGGCGGTGCCGTTCGACCAGGTGACCATCGATCACCTGGAATTGTTTGCCGGACCTGAGGCATACAAACAAGGCATGAGCCCTCGCAGCCGCCACTCGATTGTTGCTGCGTTACGTGGCTTTTATGCCTGGCTCGATCGCCAGCACATCGTGCAGAAAAACCCGGCCGAATACCTGCCGTACCCAAAGGCCGGCAACCCGTTACCGCGCGCTGCCAGTCTCAGGACAGCCGAACTGCTGCTGCAGGCGCCGGATATGGACACCTTCATCGGCGTGCGTGATGTGGCCATTTTAGCAATGTTGATCGGATCAACGGCCCGTATTTCAGCCCTGTGCAGGATGAATCAGTCCGATCTGATTTCCGATCACGACGGCGGACGGCCCAGGCTGTATGTCAGGCTGCGCGATAAAGGCAATAAGGAAAGGCTGGTCCCGCTGCCACATGATGCCCGGTTACTGCTGAGGGCGTATCTGAACCATCCTGATCTTAAGGAAATAGATAGAACCCTGCCGGATGGCGACCAGGTGCTGTTTGTGAGCCTGCGCAACCGGAATGTGCCAGAGCATGAATACCACGGTGAGCGCCGGCGCATCAGCCCTCGCTCGATCGACGACATGATCAAGAAGTATGGCAAGCAGCAGGGCATACCCGAAGACCAGTTGCACCCGCATGCTTTCCGTCACTTGTATGGCACCGAGCTGGCCGAGTCAGATACCGACCTGCTGGTGCGCCAGCTGCTGCTGGGGCATGCGGATCCCAAGAGCACAGCCGTATATACACAGCTGGCAATGCGTAAGCTGACACAGGTAGTCGACAAAGCTAATCCGCTGTCCAAGATCAAGACACCAGTCTCTGATCTACTGAAAGAGGTGCCGGCACTATGACACAGACCACGCACGCACGTTCGCGCGCCTCGCAGGTGCTTATAACTCCTATTGTCTCGGCCTGCCCAAGCACTGAACCGGCTTCCCAGCAATCCCCACGCATCCTACAAGAACTGTCCTACAGAACGGGCAAACTGTTGCAGGCGCTTATAACTTTCCAGTTGCGCACTCTGTCCATAACGCGCAACTCAGTGATTCACAGTCCAGTTGTAACAAGGGGCACAAGCCATGGTTGATCCCAAAACACGCAACTCAACAACCGGAATGCATGATGAATCCACTCACACAGAAGGGGTGGGGGGTCGGCAAGAACAGACCCCTGCCGACCCAGGGGGGGGTGGGTACCTGGATAACTGCACTGATTTTAAAAATCGGGTTTCGCGCGAGCGCGCCGATGCGGCAAATGACCCGCGTTTGGCTGACTTGCGGAATTACGGTCTGAATTCGCGATGGCTAACCGTCGCGAGTATTATTGGGTTCGATGAATTCATGGCGATGTGGCAGATGTTGGACGAGATTGCCTGCCGGCGATCAGGCGATGATACGGCAGAGATTCGATTTCGCTTACCGCGATTCAAAAAGTACCTGAAACACCAACGTAATTTATATATAAAATCTCTTGCTGAAGACAAGAACATGCCAACTGTCCAAATACAGAAGATAATTGAGCATGAAAACCATGAAAAGCTGAGTCCGAATTACATCAGGCGCCTGCGGAGACCCCAGTAATATGAAAACAGCTGTTGTCTATGCTCGGGTGAGCGAAGCACGCAATTCAGAGGATGGTTTGCCACTCGAAAGTCAAGTTGAACAGTGCCTAAAAAAAGCCGAATCGCTGGAAGCATCAGTAATAAACACCTATGTCGATAACGGAATTTCAGGCACAACAGACGCACGTCCGGCATTTAAAGAAGCTTTTTTGTTTTGCGAACTTAAGCGTCCGGACTACTTCATTACCTGGTCTCCAGAGCGATTTGCTCGGAATAAAATGCACGCTGCACTATATAAAGAAAAGTTATGTGAATTTGGTGTGAAACTAGTGTATGTAGCTATGGATATTGATACAGGAACGCTGGGAGGCTGGTTTCTGGACGGTATTTTGGACGTTGTGAATCAATATCAGGCTCTTAAGGTAAGCGTCGACGTTCGGCGCAGCATGATGAAGGTCGCGAGGGACGGCTTCTGGACTGGAGGGCGCCCACCTTTCGGATACCGTGTGGTGCCGGCTGGAAATGGCACCAGCAGGAAAAAAATGGTACCAGATGAGGCGGAAGCCGATGTGGTGCGAGAGATTTTCCGCCTAAAAACATCCGATCACTTGGGCTGTAGATCAATTGCAACAATGTTAAACGAAAAAGGGCTGCTGAACCGTGGCCGTCCATGGTGTAAATCTACGATAAGCTACATTCTTAACCATCGCGCGATGATTGGCGAGGTTGCCTATGGGAAAAGAGAGACAACAACCGGCAAGCGGAAGCCGTTGGATGAATGCATCATAATAAAAAGCCATGAGCCGATTATTTCGCAAGAACTATGGCACCAGGCTCATGCTGCACTGCAGGTCGACAGGGCTAATACAGATACCAGCCGTGCGACGAGTCGTTTCCTTTTTACTGGACTAATGATGTGCAGTTGCGGTTCGTCTATGCAGACTGAGAGTGCAAGCGGAAGAAATCGACGTTATTGGTATTACAATTGCCGTGCTGCAGCTGAAAGGAAGCTACATGCGCCAAGGCGCATCGCCGCCAAAGATTTCGACCATTGGCTTCTAAACAGTATATGCGATCAGTTGATCACTGAAAGAACACTGGACGGGTTCATCCAGGAAGTCGAAGAGGCTGCAGCTGCATGGGTTTCTGACAACACTCGCAGACGGAATATTGTTTTGCGCCAGATATCAGCAATAGAACACAAAATCAATAATCTTTATGCAATTTTGGAAGAAACTGGCGCAGGAACTCCGAATATTTTGGATTTAACACCTCGCCTGAGATCGCACAGGCACGCACTCGGAGCATTGGAAGACCAGCTGAAACGAATCGATGCGGAACTTCCTCCGGCTATTGACGTGCAGAAACTGAACCCGGACGCATTGCGAAAAATGGTGATGAAGGAATTCGCCAGTTCCAGTGTGAGGAAAATAAGAGCTTTCTTGAAGACGTTTATTTCTGGCGTCACGGTATTGGATGACGAGGTGCGAATTCAGTACAATGCAGCCGCGCTACTTGGTGGGGGTGGCGGTTCTCCTGATGTCCAGCACGGCCCACCAGATACGCTTAGCAAGAACCGCCTTAAGTGCTTGATTTTGCAGTTGCCGGACTGGGCCAGGAAGGCGGCGTGACATGATCCGGCCACGTTTTGCACGCTATTTTTCTGTAGGCTGGCGCCATGGGTAAGCCACGCCTGGAGCCGCTTGATTCTGTCGATTTCCGCTGTAATAAGTGCGGGCATAAGTTTACGGCTGCGCCGGATCCTGACGGGATTGAAGATTACCCCACTGATGACTGGCACCCCTTCCTGTATACCCACGATTGCGTCGCACCTGGTTGTGACGGCATTGCTGATCAGACACCCTCGCAGCGCGGGCTGCTAAAAGCCTGGGCGAATGCAACCGGGCCGCGGACGCCGGAGGGCAAGGCGGCCAGCGCGAAGAACCTGGAGGGGCACCCGACGCCAGAGGAAGCCAAAATTACGCGCATGAATGCGCTGAAGCACGGCTTTAATGCCGATGTGATCAGTTGCTTTCCAGCCCGTCCGGGGAAGTATCCGCACTGCAAAGGCTGCCAGTACCACAACAAGGAATGCATGGAAGACCCGCCGGAGTGGCACGAAAACCCGCCGGCGTGTCTGCAGAGAACCGAGTTGTACATGCGGCACCATATTGCGTTCGAATTACAGGACCCGAAATTGCTATCGGACCTGCGCGCGAATACGCAGGCAAAGCTGCATGCCATGGTGGATGATATTTTTCTGGCGATCGCGGCGGATGGTGGCCCGCGCATTCGGGAATTGCAGTGGTATTACGACAAGGACGGGATTTGCCACATTGCGGAGTATGTAGACAGCGAAGGCAAGCGACACCCGGTACTGGAAATCAAAGCACACCCGCTGTTGCGCTGGCTGATTGAGTTTGTACAGAAAAACAATCTCACCCTGGCCGACATGGGCATGACGCCGAAGGTGCAGGATGAGCAGGATTTGATTCAGGGCTATATCGAAGATGAAAAAGACGACCGGGAAAAGCGGCTGGATCTGCAACAGAAACATCTTTCGCAGAATGCGAAGTTGTTAGAGCTTATTCAGGGCAACACGCTTCCTGCCGGCAATATCATCGATGCCGAGGTGCTGAGGGATGAGTAGCCAGCGCATTTCTGCCGCTGACCGCATGAAGGCGCATAGCGTAGCCGAGCGCGAGATACTGAAATACAAAGGGAATCATGCGCTCTGGCATAAACATGTGCATAACACCGAGCTGGATGCGGTGCAGGTTCTGAAAATGGACCAGATGGACCGCGAGCTTTATACCATAGATTATTCCTGCCGACGAACCGGCAAAACAGTTGCCAAGGAACTGTATTTTCTTGAATTCCTGGCCTGCAATGCTGACCAGGAATTGGGCATTGTGGCGCCTCGACTGGCGCAGTCGCAAACCAATCTGCGTTACCACACTGAAGCAATCCGGTTGCGATCGCCGATATTGAAGGCCTATATCGACTACGTGTCCGGCCGCCGCGCGCTGTCCGACACTAAATACCAGTTTGCAAACCGATCCAAAGCCGAAGCCCACGGCGTGATGAGCCAGATTGACGGCTCCGACATGACCGCGATGTCGCTGGAAGAATATGACGACATGCCCGCCGAGCGTCTGAAAAACAACTTCCTGCTGACGTTGGGCGCCGCCCGGAAACTTGGCGCCAGCAAAACGAGCCTGAACAAACCACAGGTGCGCATTACCGGCGTGTTCAAGGGCGCGGATGCGTTGACCGATTTGCTGAATACCGGCGGGTATACGGTCATCGGCGCATTGCATGGCGCCGCGGCGCGGACGGCCATTCAAAAGCTGATCGACCGCGGCAAGGTGCCGCGTGATGCGGTTGAACTTGAAAGTTACAACTACCCGTTGCCGATCGCGAACATGCCCAATGCGATTGATCTTGAATTGGTGCAAGGCCCGTTTTTGACGAAATTGGCCGACGAAATGTCCGAGGACGAGGTTATCCGGCAGCTTTATTGCATTAATACATCATCACGCAACCTGGTGTGGGAACTGTATTTGCGAAAAGCCCTGCAGAAGGGGCTGATGGTGAATTTTCAAATCGTGCAGCCGATGCCCGGCGGCCAGTATCGCAAGCGCGGGCGTATCTCGTTCGGTTATGACCACCTCGGGCACGGGGAACAGCCGGAATCGTCCAAATCATGCCTGGTGGTGCTGGAGCAGGTTGACGTCTGGACGGCTTTGCGGTTCGTTAAATTCTGGCCACCCGGTACCGACGAAGGCGTGATCAAGCGCGACCTGAAAAGTTACTGGCGCTATTTCAATCCGGACGGCGCCATCGGCGATGCGTACGGTATCGGTATGTTGACGACGCTGAACGAAGAACTGTTCAACGAAGGGCTGACGACGATTAACCGGCTAACGATCGGCGACGGGCAGAGCACGGCCAGCACCTGGTCGGAATGGGCTTTTTCGCCGATGCGCTTTGAAGGCATGACCAAACATTCCATGGCCACGCTGGTTCGCTCACTGTTTCATGATGAGCGCATGGTGATGCCGTATTTCGACGACCAGGACATGGCCCCGGATGCTGAACTGGCCGAGTTGCGCATGCTGGCGCGGCAGGTGATCAACATTCGCGCGGACGTGACCAAGGCCGGCTATGCCAGTTACAAAATGGTGAACGGCAAAATCGGCGATGACGGCTTCGATGCGCTGATGGCCGCCGTATGGTCGCTGACCATGCGCGGGGAAACCATTCAAACGGCTATTTTGCTGGGCAAGACAACACGCGAGAAATTACTGGAGCGGCAGAACGCCGCGTGAGGATAAGACGATGGCGAAACGAATCGGCGGCATTTTAAATCCCATGAACTGGTTCGGCGGGGCGGATGTAGCGGCGCCGGCGCCGGTGGCAGGGCAGGGGCTGGAGTCTGGCGCGAACGCCGCGCAGACCAACGAGCGCGGCTACCGGCCGACTCCGGAAAACCGGATGAAATACCTGTTCCGCATTATGTGGGTAGACCCCGACGTGCGGCAGGCAATTCTCGACATTCGCAACATGGACCGGCTGGACGGGCGTGTGAAGAAAATTCATACCCGCATGGCGCGCGCCGCGACAAAGGGCGGGTTGCGACTGGAGACGGAGGATAAGGTTGTCCTGTCCAGATGGAATGGGTACGAAAAACGGCTGGAATTAAACAAAAAAGAAAAACTGGAAAGCGATATGCGCGGGATGGTGATGGAAGGCAATTTACCGATGCAGTGGGTATTGAATACAGACAGAATGGCCGTGGTGCGCGGGGTGCGCATGCCAAGCGAAACCATCTTGCCGAACGTGGATGCAAACGGCCTGTTCAAGTCGGCAATGGCGGCTTATCTGCAGCATGACATCGCGACGGGAACCAAACTGGCCGAGTTTGCATTGTGGCAGATGACGCTGGGGCGACTGACACCGGATAATTATGATGACAAGGGTGCGATGGGGCGGCCCTATCTTGACGCTACGCGCGCGGTGTGGAGAAAGCTGGGCATGACCGAGGAAGACCTGGTGGTGCGTCGGCGTGAGCGGGCACCGCTGCGCACCGCACATTCGCTTGAGGGCGCAACTGGCCCTGAATTGGAGGCATACCAGCAAAAAGTTGAAGACGACCAGAAAGAGATTACAACCAATTATTATATGAACAAAAAAGGATCGGTCACGGCTGTGCAAGGTGATGCCAACCTGGACCAGATTGCCGATGTGAACTATTTGCTGGATACGTTTTTCGCCGGTGGTCCTGCTCCAAAAGGGTTATTCGGTTATGCCGGCGAATTGCCGCGCGATGTGCTGGAGGATTTGAAAAAGGATTATTTCGACGAACTCGATGCCATGCAGGACACTGTAAGCGATGTATATGAAGCTGGTTTTCGGTTGGAACTGCTGCTGAATGGAATCAATCCGGATGCTTATGAATTCAGCATTCAGTTCGCCGAGCGGCGCACCGACACGCCGAACCAGCGGGCTGACCTGAGCCTGAAGCATAAGGCGATCGGTGCGAGCGATCGCACTGTGTTTGAAACAGCCGGACTGGATCCAGACCGCGAACTGGCGCGGCGCAAGGTTCAGCAAAACAGCACGGACCCCTATCCGAGCAATGACCTTCCGGAAGAAAGCGCGAGCGGTCCGGGGAATGTGAGCATCACGCCCGGCAACCGGCGGAAAGGGGAGAGCGCGACGGATATCACGACGCGGACCAGTAATTAGCTACGTGGAATGTGTGGAAACGTAATGTCGCATGCAAAATACAATATTGATTCTGTACATGGGTACAGAGTGCATTCAATGCGTGAGGTTTATGATGGAACGCCAGGTGCTTTCTACTGGATATTCGATAAATCGAATAATGTGCCGTCTGAATTTATTCACAAGTTGCCTGGAGATATAGTCGGAACATGTTCAATACGTGGCGGGGGTTCTGAACGCGAAGGGTCTACATGGGATTGGAATGGTGATTTAGATAAGCCGACGCTTAAGCCGTCAATTCATGCCGTGCCGAGGGCAAATTGCAGTAATTCAATTGGATGGCACGGATGGTTGACGGACGGTTTTTTTAGAAGCTGTTAATGTCCACCCCCGCCACTCAACTGCGCATACGCGATGCCGCCCGGCAGAAGGCAGCGGTGCGGCGCGCGAGCGCGCGGGCGCGGCGTGAGGCGAACAGGCTGGATGCGCGGGCGTTGAAGCAACTGGATGAGGTATACCGGCGGGCGTCGATCGAGCTGCAGCAGGCGATTGCCGGGTATGCCGGCGAGGATGGCAACCTGCGCTTGCAGGTGTTGACGGACCTGAAACGGCAGACGGACGCGATTATCGACCGGTTGGCGGGTACGCGTAACACCCTGCTGGACGGGCAGCTGATCGAGGCGGCGCAGATTGCCGTGCAGCCCTGGACTGATATCGCGCCGCAGGTGATTGTGAACGTGCCGCAGCAGGCGGTGAATTTCGTGCGCAACTATGTCGGCGATGACGGACTGAATTTGTCCGCGCGGCTGTGGCGCGTGGATTCCGGTGCGCGGCAACTGGTCGGCAGCGCAGTTGAACAGGCGGTGATTCAGGGCCATAGCGCCAGCCAGGCGGTGAATGATTTTCTAAGCCGCGGCGAACCGGTACCAGCCGGACTTAAACTGCAGGCCGACCAGGCAAACGCGGTGCGGGCCGGGCGGCTGGCCGGCGATGCCTTACTGCACGGCGAAAACAACCCGCGCGCGAATGCGATGCGCGTGTTTCGCACCGAACTGAACCGCGCGCACGGTGAGGCGTACATGATGGGTGGCGAAGACGTGCCAGACTTCGTTGGCTGGCGATTTTTGCTTTCTCCGCGCCACCCCGCGGTGGATATTTGCGATATGCATGCGAATGCGAACCTGTACGGGCTGGGGCCCGGGGTGTATCCCGATCGCGACCGCTGCCCGTGGCCGGCGCATCCGAATACGTTGAGTTATACGGAAATCGTGTTCGGCGATGACATCACCGACGAAGACCGGGCCGGCAAGGAAAGCCGGCTGGATTACATCGGCAAACAACCGCAGGACAAGCAAAACGCGATACTCGGCAGCGATGCCAAAGGCAACGCGCTGCGCGCCGGCGTTTTGCGTGAAAACCATATCGCCACGCCGTGGCGTATATTGCGACAACGTTATGAACAACAGGGCATCGACGTTGAGGCGCTAACGCAATGACTGCCGTCGCCAAACTAAAAGCGCCGGCGCCTGAGCCGATTCGCTGCCCGTATTGCCGGCATACGATCTTTACCGGCGAGGTGATCCGTTCGCGCCTGGTGGACCCGATAAACGGCCTGGCGAAATGCAAGTGCAAGCGGTGGATTAAAGTGCCGGTAATGCTGAAAGTGACCTAATCCGGCCACACTTTGCACGCGCTGGATTGCTAGTATTGCCCGTATGGAACGACTTGTTATCGATCGTTTTTATAACCCGTTTGGCACCCCAGGGAAGCTGGTCGGTTTTGACTGGTGGACGATCGAGCGGCCATGGCTGAACAATCAACCGCGTGTATCGTGTGTGCCTGAGGGTGTGTATCAGCTGGCATGGCACAGCCCGACAGGTGTGTCGCTGCCTCGGGGCTGGACTGGCACCTGGGCGCTTGTTAATGAATCGCTAGGCGTAGCGCATTATGAAAAACCTGGCATTGCCCGGTCGGTGTGCCTGTTCGGCCACGTCGCGAATTATCCACGCAACGTGATGGGTTGTTGTGGTTTTGGTTTGTCACATGTGATCGTCAATAACGAAATGATGGTCACGTCGTCGCTTGTTGCGACTGAACAAGTTCTGACGTACATCCGCGACAACAACGTGACTGAAGTTGAATTCAGACAATGGAGGCCGTGAAGCGATGAATTTCAAGTCTCTATTAAAAGCTGTTGCCCCGACTCTTGGAGCGGCCGTTGGCGGACCGTTTGGCGGCATTGCAGGAAAGATGATTGCGGATGCCATGGGGGAGACACCGCCCAAAAACGCATCATCGCTGGAAAAAATAGTGCGCAGCGCCTTGGGTGACCCGGAAATGGTCCTGAAACTCAAAGAGGCAGAGCGGACGTTTGATGCAAAAATGAAAGAACTGGACGTCGATATTTTTGCGCATGAAGTCGACGACAGGAAAAATGCCCGTGATATGGCAAAAGTGAATATGTGGCCACAGATCATTCTCAGCGTTGTTTTTATACTGGGTTATTTTGTGGTGCTATCGTTTGTGTTTCAGTCATTGTATGGCGATGCGTCGATCAATCCGCAGATTTTAGTGCTGGCATCAACTTTACTTGGAATTTTCACTGGAGAAATCCCCAGGATTATGTCGTTCTGGTTTGGATCCAGTGCCGGGTCGAAAGAAAAAACTGCAAAGCTGGGGGTCGCTAATGAATCAACGTAGGCGCTCCACAGATCAGGGTGTGGCCAGTCGGCTGCATACACCCACCGTTAGCTTGACGGTGGTAATTACGCTTGTTTTAGCCATTACAAGTGGGGTGGTAACGTTCACCAAAGTCTGGGCGAAGACAGACAAGAACGAAGAAAATATCAACGAAATAAAAGCATTAATGACTGAAGTTCGACTTGATATCAAAGAGCTGCTGAAGCGCGGCCAATAAAGTGTCCTAATCCGGCCACGTTTTGCACGCCGGAGTTTGCTACAGTTTCATCATCACCAACTAAGGCGAGCGAGACATAAGCCGGGTGACCTGGTGCATTCCCTCCGGAGTGCGACCGGGTTATCCGGCTTTTTTTATGGCGATGAAACGACGCAGCATAGTTTTTAAACTGGACGAGGGCATGGTGGATGCCATGTTCTTTTGCGGTGATCGCGTGGATGCGCGGCACCTGGCCGAAGGCAATACGACGGTTACTGCAACCGTCACCCGGATGGGAACCTGGCGGCACCGGGTGTATGGAAAATTTTCCATCACACGCAATATGCTGAATGAAATGGTGGCCAATTTCGACGGGCGGACCTATGGCCAGGATATTTTTCTGGACAAGGACCACAACCCGAGCGACGGCGCTGCAGCGGTTTTCAAAAAACTGTTTGTTGAAGGCAACAAGCTGCGCGCTGAATTGTCGTTCACGCCGTTTGGCGTGGAACTGGCGACAAAAAAAGGGTACCGCTATTTAAGCGCGGAATTTACAGAAGACTACGAAGACCCGGAAACGGAAGACAGCAAAGGCGCGTTACTGTTTGGCGCCGCGTTTACCATCCGCCCGTTCGTAAAAAATCTGGACCCCGTGCAACTGACTGAAATGTCTGACTCATCCCGGGTAATTGTCCTCGATCGCAAGGTGCTCCGATTACTGACCGAGGAGACTCAGGTAATGAAAAAGAAATATCTAGCGATTCTTGTGGCGGCGCTGAAAGCGTTGACACTCGCCGAGCCCGTGCAAAAGCAACTGGCCGGCGTTTATGAAACTCAGGCCGATGCCCTGGGCGATGATGAAAAATTGCACAAGGCACTGACCGACCAGATTACCGAAACCGGCAAGAAGCTGGCCGAGCAGATTGGCGACAAGGTTGTTGAAATCAAGATCGACCTGCCGAAGCCCGCCGCCGGCGACGCGCCGAAGACGCTGACGGAAGATCAGATCAACGATATCGTGGCCAAGAAACTGGCGGATGCGCAGCAGCAAGCAGAGGCCGATGCGAAGAAGCTGGCTGAAACCAAGGACGCCAAAGTCAAGCTGCTGACCGACACCATTAACGCGGCCAAAGGCCTTAGCGATGCGGTGAAGGGCGAAATGGTCAAGGAACTGTCGGAGTTTATCGACGCCGATATGCCGGACGACAAGATCACCAAGCTGGCTGAGTTGCAGATTACCAAAGCCAATAAGCTGGCGGCGGATGCGCAGTTGATGGCATTGGGGTACCAGGTGCCCGGGCATGCCGGGACAGCGCATATCAGCGTGGACGACAGCAACCAGATCAAGCAGTTGCAGGAAACAGTTGATAAGCGGCTGGGCCTGACTGATTTATCAGACGCGCGCCGTTATGCGCGGACCGGCGGTCAGCTGCATGAGGACAACAAGAAGTTCGCCGAAAAAGTGCTTGCGCTTTACGACAGCGAACATGCTGCGCAACTGCATCACGAAGCGAAAATGCTGGCAGGCGGTGACGGTATTGTGACGGACGTTGCAGTGCCGGCCAGTTGGGAACGCACGGTTATTCGTGAAGCCCTGTATGGTTTAACCGGTTTGCAGCTGGTGAATATGGATACCGCCGCGTTTAACACGTCGATGGTGATCCCGTACAGCTATCGCGACAGCACCGCGGCCGGCAAGAGCAATACCCGCGTGTATGAAGGCGGGTCGATTCCGCGTGCCGGCGTGATCGAAACATCGGAAACGGCTTATCCGATTCCGCAAAAACTGTCGTTTGAAGTGAGCGATGAATTGCGGTACCTGACCGCAGCCGGTCATATCAACTATGACTCGCTGAGTGAAAACCAGCGCAATGCGTCACGCATTATTTCAGAAGATATCGAGCAGCTGATCTATAACGAGATACTGCACGCGGCTGATGAATACGGCGCCACGGCGGTGACGGATGAAGACCTGGAAACACAGGCTGATGACAGCAAGACAATTTTTGTGCTTGCCAACTGGCCTGTGGTGCACCCGCGCTCACGGTATGACCTGCAGGGCAACCTGATCGGAAGTGTGACCAACCCGATTACGGTCACCTACGACAGCGTTGCGCGCAGCGAGTATGACGGCAGCGGCACACAGTCCGCCGGCATTTACTATGTGCTGGATTACAACCTGGGTGAAATCTACCTGGTCAATCAGGCAGGTGCGGTGCAAACCCCGGCCAATGGTACCGCCTATACCATCAGTTATTCGTACACACCCAACGTGGCGAAATTCAACACGGATGTGGGCTCCACGGACACTGATCTGCACTGGAACGGCTACCTGTATCAGTTCGGTCTGCGCAAAAACGAAATCGAAGATATCCGCTATCACATGGCCGATATCGCACTGATGAGCGGCACGCATAAAACGCAGGTTGAGCAGGCGAAACAGTTCAGCGCGAATTATGTGAAGCCGGGTACCGATCTGGCCATGAACGGCAACCTGGGGCGCATTAAAGATGTGCCGACGTTCAAAACAACCGCCCCCGGTTTGTGGATGGGTGATGTGCGGGCAGTTATCGGCGAACGCGGGAATACACGTTTTCGCATGATGAAGCCGTGGACCATGGGCGACCTGGAAAGCCAGAAAGACTCCAACGGCCGTTTTGTCGGCAAAAAAGAGGCGTACGGCGACCAGTTTGTGGTGATCCACACGCCCACCCAGCTGAAGCGGGCCAATACCTCACTGGTGATCTACTCCGCGACTGCACGCGTTGCGCGGTAAGTCATAACGGATTAACCGTTGCGCAAGGACGCGCACAATTTAAATCAAATGTGAGGCATGACCATGTTGCAGAACAAACCAAAACCGGAACCCGTAATCATTAAAAATGACACGGCGATTCCGCAAACCTATCACGGTTTTTTAATTCCGCCGAACACCACACGCATTTTTGACGCGGGAACGGTCCCGCGTCCGCCTGAAAGTGTGGCAGCCCCGAAGCCTGAGCAGCCACCCGAACCCGAAGGCATTGCCGCGCTGGTTCTGAAATCGGTTAAGGACATCGAAGCGGAAATTCCGACGCTTTCCGACGACGACCTGCAGGAACTGGAAAAGCTGGAAGAAGCGAAAGGTGACAAGGCCCGTAAGGGTGTGCTAGCGCCGATTCAGACCGAGCAGCTGGAACGTGCGAAGCAGGCAGAGTTTATAAAGGGCCTGGACGGGCTGACCGAACCGGATCTGAACGAACTGCTGACCGGCTATGAAGAAGGCAGCGCCGAATACGGCATGATCGCCGAGCGCATTGAACAGCTGGCCGTCGATGCCAGCAAGGGCGAAGGCGGCGAGTAGGCGCGCATGACCATGAGCATGGGCGAACTGGCGACGGATTTGCAGGCGATGTGCGGCAGTGCCGCCAACCGCCTGTCCGCCGCCAACCTGGGCGACTTTCGCCGCAGCCTGACATTGGCGGCGGCGGCCCTGGCACTGGTTCGCCCGCGCACCTTGCGCGGTACGGTCACACTGGAAGCCGGCACCGCTGAATACGCCCTGCCGGACGATTGCGTGTTGTTCAAGGTGTCTGAGTGGGGCGTGATCGAACGCCAGCAGCGCAAGCCGTGGGACGACAACTGGCCCGGACTGTTGCCGCGTGCCCGGCAGATTGAAAGCAACGGCGAGCAGGTGCTGTATTTGTCGCCTGCGCCGACCGCCGGACAGATCACTGCACTGGGCAGCACTTACCCGTTTTATTACCTGGCCGCACACACGATCGGCAACGATGCCGCCAACACCACCGTGCGCACGGCGGACCGGCACCTGCTGCTGATTCGCGCGCTGGTGTTTTGTTTGAAACAGATCGCCAACGACCAGAGCAATCTGCCCGTGCAACTGGGGGCCAATGCCGGTACCGGGCCGAAAAACGGCACGCCGGCCGCGCTGGCGGATGCCTGGCTGAAAGAATATGAGGCGCTGGCGGCATGACGGATCAATTGCAGATCATCGTTGATGACGACCGGCTTCTGGAAGCGGTTCGCCGCGCCCCTGTTTTATTGGAAAAAGAATTACACGATGAGATTTACCGCGTCGTGCACATCGTCGCGCGCGATGCAAAAGACTTCGCCTCCAAGGGTGGGACCAGCATCCTGACTAATAGCATCAACGCCTTTATGGCGGGTCCATTGGAAGGCATCGTTGCTCCGGGTGTTGAATACGCGCAATACGTCGAGCAGGGCACAGAACCGGGTTATTTCCCGCCGTATCAGAATATCCTGGATTGGGTAGAGCAAACACACCAGCAACCACAATATCCGGGTGATGATAAATACGATATTGCCTGGCGCATTGCGCTGAATATTTTTTATACCGGAACGGAAAAGCAACCGTTCATGGAACCCTCGCTGGAAAAAAACCGCGCCACGGCGGAACGGCGTTTGAACGCCGCGATTGATCGCGCGCTGGAGGCAGCATGAGCTACCTCGACGATATCAACCAGCGCAAGGCCGCCGTGCTGGCCGGGTTGCAGGCGTCGCTACCGTCCACGCGCATCGTGCGTGGTGAATACCGCACATTCAAACAACACACGCCCGACGAACTGCTGAAAGGCGTGGTTATGCTCATGTCGTCCGGCGAACTGGAATACCGCAACGACTATGGCCTAACGGCAGCCGACCCCCGCCACCGGTTTTTGATTGTTGCGCACCTGAACGTGCCTGCCGGGCAATCTGCCGAGCAGCTTGAAACCGCCGAAGGCGCGTTGATCGAGGAAATAAAAGCCTTTTGGAGAGCGGGGTTGACGGGCATGGCGTTCGAGCCGGTAAGTTCGGTGGTTTCACGGCAACAGAGTTTTCCGCTCGGCTGGGTGGTGTGCACGTTCGATGCCGTGCCGCCGAAAGACAATTTCGATTAATCAAGCGAGGACAAGGTAATGAGCGAAGATTTTGTCAGCAAACTATTCCGAGGACGGGGCCGCATGTTTATTTCATTGCGCGATACCTCAAGTCCAGCGTTGCCAATAGGCTGGAAATTTATCGGCCAGATCGGCAGCGCATCCCTAACGCCGGATATTCAGCGTGGCCAGACGCTGGAAACAGAAACCGGAGCCGATGCGGTTGCCGCAAGTTGGCCGACCAAAACAGCCTATAACCTGAGCATGGGGATGCGCTCGATTCGTGCGCAGCATCTTGAAACCTCCCTGCAGGGTAGTGCTGTGACATATGCCGCTGCAAGCGTAACAAGTGAACCACACATTGCTCAGCAGGGTTTGATGATTGCCTGCGTCAAGCAGGATATCAGCGCCGTTTCCGTTACCAGTGATCCGGCCGGAACGACCTACGACGTGACCGACGATTATATCGTGCATGCCGAGGAAGGCTTGATTGAAATCGTGGTCGGCGGCGCCATCGCTGATGACACACCAATTCTTCTCAACTACACCCACACCGGGCAAAAGCTGGTCTCTGCCAATCCGGATAACGTCGCGCGATCCGTTATGTTTGTCGGCAAGAACACGGCAGACGATGACAAGCGTGTGCGCTGCACCATGTACAAAGTGAAATTGTCACCTGGTGCATTCGACTTGATCAGCGATGGCAGCATCGAAAGTCCGATCACCGGTGAGATTGAACTGGATACCACTCGCACCGCGGGTGATCAGCTGTTTAGCTGGCTGGTGAACGACTGAGTTCATTCAGCTATTAAATCACTTTTATCACTGAGGTAAGCATGAAAAAGAGTGACATCAAACTTGGCAACGTAAGGATCAATCCGGGCCGCGAGCATACGCATCGCGGCATTATTTATCCCGAGAATGCCATCGTTGAAGGCCTGACCGAGGAGCAGATCCAGATGATCGAAGCGGCCGGAACAGGCAAGCGCACCACCGAAAAACCTGCACCGATCGAGGCGTGACATGCACAGCACAGGCAAAGCCGAAAAAAAGGCCAGGCCGCCGGCGGTGGATGAAGCCGATGTGTTACTGCCCGACCAGGTGGTGACGGTAAACGGTGAAAGCGTGACCGTGCGCGAATTCACGCTGATGCAGGAACTGCGACTGGCCGGTAAGTCAGGGCCGATTCTCGAAGCGCTGCGCAAAGCCTCGTTCGACGGTGATGAAGACATTACCCAGCAGCAGCTGGAACAGGTGTTTGCCGAGCACGAAGCGACATTCTGCGAACTGCTGGCGGCGGCCTGCGACAAGCCGGTGGGCTGGGTGTATAGGGTGCGCGGTCGCGAAGGCGCGGCGTTGTTTATGACGTTCTGGTCGGTGAACCGCCATTTTTTTTTAGACAGGATGATGGCGCTGCAGATCAACAAGGTGACCGGGGTAGTCTCGCGCAAGCCGCGATCACACTGAGCACGCACGGCCTGGGTGACTGGCGCCGGTTTACCCGCCGGCAGATTGCGCTGCTGTATCGCAGCTGCCTGGAACGCGAGGCGGAACAACGCCTGGCCCTGATGAGTGACTTGAGTTTGATTTTGACCGGAAAACGCATCGATGCCGCTGGGAAGTAACGACAAAGAATTTCTGATTCGGGTTAAGGCCGACCTGGCGCAGGCGCGCAAGGAATTCGGCGCACTGCGCGGCGAGCTGGACAAATCGACAAAAGGGACCGGTGCGCTGGCCGGTGGACTCAAAAAATTAGCGGTTGCCGGGCTGGCGTTTATCAGTCTGCACATGGCTGCCGATCTGGCCAAGACGGCAGATAACTTCAACACCCTGCAAGACCGCATTCGCACCGCCACGCGCGAGTTCGGCGATTACAACACCGTATCGCGCGAGCTGTTTGCCATCAGCCAGCGCAACGGTACGGCGCTGGAAGCGAATGTCGATCTGTTTCAGCGCATTGCGCGATCGGCGCCTGAGTTAAAAGCAACACAGGAACAGGTACTGGCGGTAACCAATGCAGTGAACCAGCTGGGTGTGATCGGCGGGTCTACACGCGAGCAGTTGAATAATGGCCTGCTGCAGTTGAGTCAGGCGTTCAGTTCCAACGTTTTCCGCGCCGAGGAACTGAACTCGGTGATTGAAAACACGCCGGAGATTGCCAACCGCATCGCCAAAGGCCTGGGGCTGACCGTTGGGCAAATGCGCCAGCTGGTGATTCAGGGCAAGCTGGCGAGCAAGGATGCGTTCGGCGCCATCCTGAAACAAACCGACGATATCGACAAACAATTTCAGGACATTCCAAACCGGTTGAGCCGCGCCGGCACGCGCTTTAGTAATGCGTTTGCGTCAGCCCTTTCCGATATAGACAAGTCTATTGGATTAACCACATCTTTGGCTGAGGCGCTGGACAAGATCAGCGACAACCTGGCGCCGTTGCCGCGCACGGTAAAAGAAATTACCGCCGATCTGGATCGCCTGCAGGAAAAATATAACAGCCTGACCCGGGCACAACGCAGCCGTGGCCGCGGCAGCGGCATACAGGCGGATATCCGCGCCTTACGCGAGGAGTTGCAGGCTGCGCTGGCCTCGTCCAGCGATGTGAATGAAGTCAACCAGGCACTGGACGACGTAGAAAAGCGGCTGTCTGCTGTTAATGAGTTGATTAATGCCATTCCCGAGGCGGAACGGCGCGTAAACAGCGGCAGCGGACGTAACCGTGGCCGGACAGACTACGCGAGATTGCTGTCCGAAGCTGATGCACTCGACAAACAAAGACTGGAATTAGTTGCGCGGATTGCCGAACTGAATAAACCGCCAAAATCCGGCGGCGGTGAGGACGCGCTAACCCCTGAACAAATCAAAGCGCAAGAAGAAATCAAAAAAACAATCGAGTCTCTGCAGGCCGAGGCGGTGCAATACGAAGCGACGCGATCGCAGCTGGTGTTGTATGAACTGGCGATGAAAGGAGCCACACAGGAACAGCTGAATCAGGCTCAGGCTGCATTGCAGGCCAGCGAAGCCGCCGAGGAATGGAATGCGCGCACTGAGCGGGCCAAGGAGATTATCGAAAGCCTGAAAACGCCGACGGAAAAATATATTGAGCAGGTGCGCGAGCTGTGGGACCTGTACGAACACGGCAACCTATCCACCGCGCAACTGACCGAATCATTGAAAAAAGCCAAGCAGGAATTCGAAGACCTGGCCAAAAAGGCTGACGATTCCTTCAAAGATATGGAAGCGGCGATTCGCGGCTGGGGCGATGAGTTTACCGACACGATTGTCGATGCCGTGACCACCGGCAAGGCCAATTTCAAAGACCTGGCCGATTCGATTATTCGTGATTTGCTGCGCATCGCACTGCAAAAAGCATTTGTCGATAACCTGGTGAACTGGTACGGCGGGTTATTTTCAGCCAGCAGTTCGGGTGGTGGAACCACAGTGGCGACAGGCCACACCGGCGGCATGGCTTCGAATCTGACCGGCCGCGCCAGCGTGCCGGCCAGTCTGTTTGCCGGCGCGCCACGCTTTCACACCGGGTTCCCCGGCCTGGCGCAGAACGAGCTGCCGGCGATTTTACGCACCGACGAACGCGTGCTGAACCCGGAACAAACCCGGGCCTATAACGCCGGCATGATGCAGGGCGGCGGCGGTCCGAGTGAGTTGAAGGTTGAGATCAACAACAAAGGCACACCGCAGCAGGCAACGGATGTGCAAAGCCGGTTTGACGGCCGGCAGTTTATTGTTTCCGTGGTGACAGACGATATCGGCCGCAACGGACAGGTGGCGACGACCTTGTCGCGCACCTTTAACCTGCAACGCAAATCGGGGTAGCGATGGCATTCCCAACCACCGCCCGCCTGTTACTCCCCGCGCCATTGAGCATGGACAGCGCGCTGTTGCGCACAAACATGGAAAGCGGTCCGGTGAAGCAGGCGAAAATCAAGTCGTTGCAGAACAATCGCAGGGACCTTGTTTACCGCATGACGGGTGATGAATACGACGCTTTCAAGAACTGGCACAAAACCGAGATTAACCGCGGCGCGACGTATTACCCCTGGATAGATCTGGACGGCACCGAACGGCAGGTGCTCATGGTGGACGGCAAATACACCGACACGCAGGTGCGCATTGCCGACGATTCACCGGTTGAATACGAGGTGGCCTATACCGTGGAGTGGCTGGAATGAGCCGCGATTCTTACACCGATGCCGCCAAACGCCAGCTGCATTCCGTGCAGGCCAGTGAGTGGCCGCTGTGGCTGCTGGAAATCGACCACCCGGACCTGGCTCAACCGGCGCGGGTGGTGCGCGACAACCAGGACCTGACGCATAACGGCGACCTGTTTGTCGCCTGCGGGTTTGAACTCACGCCGCCGGACGATTTGTCCAACACCGCCACGCGGGCGAACCTGTCTATCGACAACGTCGGCAAGGAATTAATGCAGTGGATCGAACTCAGCGGTGGCGGGCGCGGGGCAACGGCGCGTCTGCTGCAGGTGATGCGGTCCGATCCGAACACCGTACAGTTCGAAGTGACGATGAACCTGAGCCGCGTCTCTGCCACCAGCCTGGTGGTTTCCGCCGATTTATCGTTCGACGAAATACTGAACATGCCTGCGGTATCCGTAACCTATAACCTGCAAACCGCGCCGGGGTTGTTTTAATGGATGCCGCCGTGACGCACTGGTCATCCTCATATATCGGTCTGCCGTACGCGGAAACAAATTGCGCCGAGCTGGCAGAGAAGGTGTGGCGCGAGCAATTCGGCGGCGAACCCCGCCTGCCGGACAACCCACACAACCTGGGCACGCAGTGCGCGCTGATGGAGGCGCTGCTGGACGATTTTGCCGAACCGGTACGCACACCGCGCGACGGCGACCTGGTGCTGATGCGGTGCCGCGGGCGGCTGAGCCATGTCGGTGTGTTTTGTGATTTAGGCGGCGCGCAACACGGCTATGTGCTGCACAGCCTGAAAAATGCCGCGCAGGTGCAACTGCACCGGCTGCGCGAACTGAAGCGGCTGAACTTGAGCGTGGAGGGGTTTTACCGGTGGCGGCGGTAATGCGACTGCCGGAACCGAGCAACACTGTGCATGCGGTGGTTGCCGCGCACCCGCTGGTGGCCGCCGGACGGCAGGTGCACAGCGAACCGCCGCTGCCGAACGAACCGGTGCGCGATTATCTTATTCGCATTGGCGTGCGCATTGACCTGCAGCCGTTTTACGTCGGCCTGAACGGCCGTTTGCTGGACGTGGCCGAGCAGGCGGAAACGCATATTCAACCCGGCGACATGCTAACAGTACGCGCCGCGCTGCAGGGGGGTGGGGGTGATGGAGAATCCAATCCGGTTGCCACGGTCTTGTCTATTGTTGTGCTGGCTGTCGCGCCCTATCTCACTCCGTTAATTGGCCCCTTGGGCACCGCCGTTTTTCTGGTTGCGTCGCAATACATAATCAATGAGCTGACGTACTCAGGCATTGACGATTTATCCAATCAGTCCGACACGCTGGCAAAAGACAGCCCAACGTATTCAATTGCAGGCGGGCGCAATCGTGCGCGACCAGGCCAACCCCTGCCGATTGTTTTCGGCACGCACAGGGTGGTGCCGGACCTTGGGGCTCAGCCCTATACCAAAATATGGAACATTAACAGCACCTTGTGGGGCGGCGTGGTGACGGTCCTGGCGTCCGATCAGTCGCTGTACCAGGTGTTCAATTTTGGTTTAACGGACATCACATTATCCGATTTCAAGATCGGCAATACGCCGCTCGAAAATTATCGCGCCTATGAATTACAGGAGTCCGGACAGGACGGCGTGCTGACATTATTTCCGACCAACGTTGATGAATTGTCGGTTGGTGTGTCGATGCCCGGCCCGGTTGCGGAAACCCGGCTAACGTCAACAGACTGCACAGGCATTACGGTTGAACTTGCCGGCACGTTATATAAATACAACGACAATGAGGGACAGGTTGACGACCACCGCGTTGAATTCGATCTTGAGTTCAGGCCGGTTGGCTCAGAAACCTGGGTACCGTTTTTTTATTCCTCGCCGCAATTGCTTGTTCCTTACCACCGGTTTAGCCGACTGACGCTGGACGGCGGCAGTTTTCGCCGCACTTTTCGCATTACCCTCGACGCGGTGATTGGCGATGAAAACGGCCCGTCTATTTTGCCGCCGCAGCAATATGAAGTGCGTGTTACACGCATTACGCCGAACGATGTAAACAATGAAAACCAGGTTTCCGACGTGACCTGGACCACCATGCTGTCGTTCCAGCCTGACCCCGGTACCTATACCAATCAGAAACGCGTAGCGCTGAAAATTGCCGCCAGCGGACAACTGACCGGTGTGGTTGACCAGTTGAGCGCGGTGGCGACCGCGCAGCAACAGATTCCGCAGGTGGGCGGCGGCACGGTGACCGGCGCCACCAGCAACCCGGCCTGGTGCCTGTACAATTTTGCCAGTGGCCGATTCGACGGCACCGGACGCAAGCTGTGGGGTATCGGTTTGCCGGAAAGCCGGCTGGACATGGACGCCCTGTTCGACTTCGCCGATTTTTGTGACACCAATGATCTGCGCTGCGATCTGGTGATCGATCGCAAAATGAACGCATTCGACGTGCTGCGAATTATGGCAGCGTGTGGACGCGGCTCGCCCACCTGGGCCAGCGGCAAGCTGGGCGTGGTGTGGGACGCGGACGGGCTGCCGGTAACCGGTGTATACGGCATGAGCAATATCATCGCCGGCAGTTTTCGGGTTGATTATGCCAGCGATGAACTGGCCGACGAGATTATCGGCGTATTTGCCAACCAGGCCGAAGACTACACGCTGGACGAGGTAAGTGTGCTGGCGCCTGGTGTGACGTCGCCGGTGAATTCGCACCGGGTTGAAATGATGGGGGTTACACGCGAAAGCCAGGCGGCACGCGCGGCAAACCTGATTATTGCAGCTAACGAATATCACCGCCGCCGCATCAGCTGGGACACGGATGCCGCCGGAATGACCAATACACGCGGCGACGTTGTGACGATAAGCCACGACTTAACCAGCTGGGGTTATTCAGGGCGCTTGCTGGCCGGCAGCGATACCAGCCTGACACTGGACCGGGCGGTGCCGTTTACGCCGGCGGAGGACCACTGGCTGCTGCTGGTGGAGCCGAACGGGGATTATTCGTACCACGAGATTACGTATCAAGCCGGTGAGTCGGACACGCTGGTGCCGGTTGCGGACTTGTCGAGCGTCACCAATTCAGCCGGCAACGCCGTGGTGCCCCCGGACGAAAACGGCGACAGCATTGCACTGGACTATCGCTTTTGCTTTGCGCCAGAAGCGACGCCCGGCAAGAAAGTAAAAATCGTCGATATCAAGCCGGTGGACGCCAACCGCTTGCGCATTACCGCGCGCGACGAAGACCCGGACTATTACACCGCTGAAAGCGGCACGTATCAGCACACCACCCCGCCGGACTATATCGGACGCACTCCGGCAATAACGAATGTCAATTTCGGCGAGCAGCTGATCACGCGTGACGGACTAACCCGGGTTTCCATCGACTGGCAACTGACCGGCAGCGATTCAACCCTGATCGACGTGTATTTAAACGGCCAACGCGTGGGAGCCCCGCAACATATCATCGGTTCGTTTTACGAACTCACGGTTCCGAGCGGTACACACCTGGATGTGTCATTGCGCCCGTTTTTGCTGGCCCCCGTCGGAACGATCGAACCGGTTGAAGTCTCGTATGACGTACTCGGCAAGCTGTTTCCACCGGCCGACATCACCGGCTTTCAGGCCGCGGTGGACGGGCCCTATATTCTGTTGAGCTGGAATCGCCCGACGGAAATTGACATTGAAGGGGTGGACCTGCGTCGCGGCGGCACGGACTTTGACGACGCCACGCAGGTGGATTTTGTTCCGCAACCCGGCACGCAATACCGGCATACCCCAACGGCGGCCGGTATCACTACGTTTCGCGCCAAAGCCAAGGACCTGTCCGGCATTTATTCTGTCAACGAAACCACGCTGGACTTTAACGTAGCGGCAGCCAATGCGCCGGCCACGGTCGACGTGCAGGTGATCGACAACAACACGGTGCTGAACTGGAGCGTCGCGCAGGGCGGCACGTTTGGCATTGCTTTTTACAAAGTGCATGTCGGCACCGACATTAACAATCCGGACCAGGTGTACCAGGTCGACGGGCGGTTTGCGAACATTCAACACCTGGAATCCGGACAGTACACCTACCATATTTTCGCAGTCGATATCGCCGGGCTGGAAGGGGCTGCAAAAACGGTGACTGCAACCGTCACCGCGCCGCCTGACTTTGTGTTAAAGCTGGATTACAACAGCGACTTTTCCGGCACGAAAACCAACATGATTCTGGATTCAGCCGGGGTATTGCAGTTTCCGTTTGCCGGCAGCCGGCAGTTGGTTACGCAATACAGCACCAACAGCTGGGCCAACTGGCTGGACAAAGTGAGTGCCGGTTATATTTACCATTTTCAGCCCAGCGAAACATCGGCCAGTTATGAAGAAATTATCGACCTGGGCGCCGTGGTGGGGAACAACCGCATTATCGCAACGCCGACATGGTCCGTGCTGGACGGCGATGTGTCGCTGGAAATCACGCTCAGCGTGCGCGAAACAACCGGCGATGCCTGGACGGTGTTTACTGCCGGCGATGCGGATGTGTTCGCAGCCAACTTTCGCTACATCCGCGTGCAGCTCGCCGCCACCGCATCGGGTGCGGACGATTACGCGCAACTGACGCGGTTGAACGTGCGAGTGAACGCCAAAATTTTAACCGACACAATGAAGTTCATTGCTGATGAAGACGACGCAAGCGGCACAGAAGTTTTTTTCAATGTACCGTTTGCCGACGTGAGCAGCATCAATATTACGCCCTATAGCGCCAGCATTATCGACTGGGCTGTTGACTTTAGTGACGTGCCCAACCCCACCTCATTTCGAGTTTATACATGGGACCGAGCCACAGGACTTCGCACAACCGTAAATTGCGGAGCCGTGGTAACCGGTTATTAGGAGAATAATATGGCCGACTGGAACGCACCGGTAGACAACCCGATTATCGAAGACATGGTGTCAGAACTGCGCGACCGCGACATCGACGCGGCCAGCTGGGGCACGGCGCAAACAGTCACCAACCCGTTCACCGGCATGAAACGGTGGAACGCGGCGAATAATTACTGGGAAGAATGGAACGGCAGTTCATGGGTGCAATTTATCTCTGAATTGAGTCTGCCTCGGTTGAAGTTGACAACTAACGTTAATCCATCGTTGGTAAGTACTACCCATAGCTTTCAAATCGGGAGTTCATCTAGCCATAACATGGCCATGGGCGGCTACGTTATTCAGGCCAGAAATAATGGGGCAGCAAGCGATCTGCATCTGAATTATTCTGGTAATGAGGTTTATATCGGATATGGCCTCGGTGCCGCACAGAGAATTGTTCTAACACCAGGCGCAACGCCATCGATCACTATTGGTGGTGTCGCTGTAGCGCTGGCGACCGGGTTCGGTGCCGCCGTGTCGAATTACACCCGCTCATTGGGCGGTCTGTATCTGCATAACAACGGTGCTGATAGTACCGGCTTCAACGCCATCACTATCGGCAGCGGGATATGGAAATCACTCGGTCCGACTGACTCGGGCGCGGATAACATATGGACGGCCATGGATGCGATTCCTGACGGAGCCAAAATAGCACTGCTTGGGGTGCGACTGGACGGCAGTCGCACAACCGGATCAGATACCAACGCAACGCTTATTGCGTATGCCCGGCAAACCGGTTCGTCCGCCGGGCAGAGCACACAAACCGAAATTGGCCGCGCGCAAGGCTATGGCGGTACCACCATCACTCCACGGTTTACCGCGCACCTGGTTGTTCCGGTGCCGCTGGATGCCAGCCGACGATTCGATTTTTCATACGATTCAACGACGTTATCCGCGGTGAATACCGTATCGCTGTATTTAAAAGGTTTTGTTTTTTAAGGAGCCGTTATGAACACAATGTATGAACTGATTTTGAATTTAATCTTCGGCGCACCCGGGTGGTTAGTGGCGATCACCGCGCTTGCATTGCTGCAGCTGGGCTTCTGGTTCGGTGTGACCTTTACGTATTGTCAGTGGGTGAAACGCCACCTGACAGACTGGCGGCAGCACGCAACTAATCCGTTTTACTGGCTGTTTACTGCGCTGGCCGTTGTGCTGCTGGTTGCGTTTTTAATTAACGACTGGCTGACAAACCAGGTGGTGATGACGGTGTGGTGGCTTGTAATTACAAAAGGCCAACGCTGGCAGCCTGGTGACTGGCGCGAACTGGTCACCGGGCGCACGCAGCGGTATGTGAACCTGATTGCCGCCGGCGAGAAATTCAATCGCGTGGAGCGCGGCACGCTGCGGTTTATCATCAGCGCCGCCACACGGTTTGACCCTGGGCATATCGGCATGCCGGCGGGGGTGCAGCTGTGAACCTGATGCTGCAACCATTGGGCACGCTGAACGGCTGCACGGCGGCGCTGCTGTTTTTGAACGGCGAGCTGTTTTGCCATGCGCTGCTGCACACGCCATTGCCGGCTGGCGATTATACGCTGCATATCGACCGCGCACCGGCGCGAACGCCGCGATGGTTTGAGCACACGGCCCACCTGGACACGCAAAAAGCGCGCGGAGGCAACAAGGGCGCGGCGCGAATCGCGCACGGCGTGCTGCGCGTGCAGGGCACCGACGTGCTGCTGTGCGCAGACACCACCGCCGACGGCGACGATATCGCCATCGGCTACAAAAGCCAGCTCGGCCCGCGCGGCCCGTCGCTGACAGATTACGTAGCCGCCTACCATGCGCTGTATCTGGCCGCGCTCGCGGCGGAAGACGCGAAGGAACCCATTAACCTGACGGTGCGGGATGGCCTGGTATGACAGCCTGAGTGCCGGCGTTTGCTCGCAGTTCGCGGGCAACACGGTCGACGACGTTCAAAACAAATACAGCAAAACGCCGGGCAATAACGCCAGCGTGATGGCCGCCTGGAGCGGCGGCACGCTGGTGTACATCAGCGGCGAGCCGTATCTTGCCGTTATGGGTGGCGGGCACACGGACGGCTGGGACAACACGGTCTTCCTCATTCCGCTGGGCGACGTGACTACGCCGGGCTGGTTCAAGGGGGTCGGTAGTTATTCCTCGTCCGGCGACACGGTGTATAACGACGCCAACGGCATCTGGGCCGACGGACGTCCCAGCCCGCCGCATACCTATGGCAAGATCGCGTTCAGTTCAACGCTGGGCGCTTTTGTGCTGGTGGGGCAAAGCGCATGGTGGTCGGCAGCGGCCAGCAGCGGGCGGCAAATGCATGCGTACGATCTGTCCGGCGAGGCCTGGCTGCAGACTGGTGGCGCGAGCGACTTACCGCTGCATACTGATGTCGGCGGCAGCTTAAGCGGCTGTGTGGTGCGTAATCCGGCCACCGATCAATTCATCTATATCGATTCCGGCACGGCGAATCTATTGCGGCTGCAGGCGAGCACCGCTTCAAGCTGGACACAAAATGACACCGGTGTGTCGATCGACAACGGCGACCAGACCAGCTGGTGCTACGACACACTGCGTGACCGGATCGTCGGGTTTGGTGACGGCATTGCCCGCAAGGTGGAAGGCGCGTTTTATCTGCCGCGGCCCTGCGTGCCGCAGGATATTTCCGACAGCGGCGTCGCCGGCGGCACCGCCATGCAGAGCGCCGCGGCACCCGGATTTGTCTATTGCGAGGACATTGACCGGTACATCGCCTGGAACGGCGGGCTGACGCTGTATTTTCTGCATCCGGAAACGTTTGTCTGGACGTCCACAACGTACACAGGCGACAACCCCGGCAGCGCGCAGACGAACGGCACGTTCGGGCGGTTTCAGTATGTGCCGGAACGGCAGTGTTGCGTGGTGGTGAATTCCACTACCGGCGGCACCTATGCCTTTCCGATTGATGTCGGCAGTTATCCCACGCCAAAAGTCAGCACCGGCACCGTGCTGTTTACGCAGCACGCTGCGCTGGGTGGCAACGGCTGGACCAACGGCGGCAACCTGCTGGTGAACGACACCAACGTCGCCACGCCGCAGAACGCCAGCAGCCGGCATAGGTTATACAACCCGAACCTGCCGGCGATTCCAAGCGGTGCGACGAATATCGGCTGGCAGGTGTATTTCAACTACGTTAACGACAGCTACGGCGACGACACCTCCACGGCGGGCGCGACCTTCGGCCCGGACGGCACAAACTGGTACCCGAGCAGCCTGATCGGCGGCGTGGCCGCGCCTTACGGCGGCGGCGCCATTTCGTTCGCGCTGGGCGGCAGCAGTTACGACGGCGGCCACACCTACACCGCGAGCGAAGCCAACGGCGACGGCATGAGCGTGCAGATCGGCATTTCGTCCAGCGACGGCTACTCGGAAGAAACCCAGGTGCGGTCGGTATGGTTGCGGGGGTATTACACAGCGGAAACCGCCACGACGGTCGGCAACAGCCTGGACCTGCGCTGGTCGTTGCAGGCTTATACCGGCCAGTCGCTGGACATGCGCTGGCAGCTGGCCGAATACGTGCAGCAGTCTGCGGATTTGCGCTGGCAGCTGTTCGAGTTTGTTCAACAGTCTTTGGATACACGTTGGGCATTGGCCGAATACGTTCAGCAGTCTGCGGACTTGCGCTGGCAATTGGCGGAATACGTTCAGCAGTCGCTGGACCTGCGCTGGGCCGTTGCCGCCACGCTTTCCGCGGTTGGCAACAGCCTGGACCTGCGCTGGCAGCTGGCCGAATACGTGCAGCAGTCGGCGGACATGCGCTGGCAGCTGGCCGAATACGTGCAGCAGTCGGCGGACCTGCGCTGGCAACTGCTGGAATTTGTGCAGCAGCAGACGGATGTACGCTGGCAGCTGTTCGAATACGTAAGCCAGTCGCTCGACAGCCGCTGGGCGCTGGCGGAATACGTGCAGCAATCGCTGGACCTGCGTTGGGCCTTGTTGCAGGCCGGTATTGTCGGCAACAGCCTGGACCTGCGCTGGTCGCTGAATGCCTTTGTGCAGCAGCAGACGGACCTGCGCTGGCAGTTACTCGAGTTCGTTCAGCAGCAGGCGGATCTCCGCTGGCAGCTCTTGCAGGCCGCCGGCAACAGCCTGGACCTGCGCTGGCAACTGGCCGAATACGTGGCCCAGCAGGCCGATGTGCGCTGGGCCTTGCAGGCGTTTGTTGGCAATCAGCTGGATTTGCGCTGGCGCATTGGCGATGCGCCGCCGCGCATTACCGGCATTACCTTTACCCGTGGGGCGCCGGCAACGGTGTTCACCCCGGTTTTCCCTTCCACCACGTTTAACAAGACATGAGGATATTACTATGGCCATCGTAGCAGGCGACATCGACTTCCGGCTTTCCGGCGGTGCGGCGAATTCAGACCCCGACGCGGCGCTGGGCGGCGCGAAAAGCAGCACCGAACTGACCGACGCGACACTGGAAAATCTGTTTTCCAACGCGCCAGCGGCGGAAAGCGAGGCGGGCAGCGTGAAATACCGTTGCTTTTACGTGCACAACAACCACGGCTCGCTGGCATTGCAAAACGCGGAAATCTGGATCAGTGCCAATACCCCCAGCGGCGACACGGTGGCCGCTATTGGCCTGGGCACCAGCGCGGTGAACGGCACCGAGCAGACCGTGGCCGATGAAGACACGGCCCCGTCCGGTGTAACGTTCAGCAGCGCCGACGGCCAGGACAATGCGCTGAGCATCGGCAATATTCCTGCCGACGAGCACAAGGCCATTTGGGTGCGGCGCACCATCAGCGCCGGCGCAGGGGCATATAATCCGGACAACATGGTGATTAACGTTGAAGGCGAAACGGCGGCGTAATGGACACGGTCAACGAACGCACGGCGTTTGAGATTACCGCCGCCATCAGCACGGTGAATGGCGACCCGCCCGGCTCGGTCAGCTACCGCATAGACGATGTGCAAAGCGGCCAGTCGGTGCGGTCCGCCACGGACCTGACACCCGGGTTAACGGTGACCATACCCATTGCGCCGGCCGATACGGAAATCATTGACGACGGCAACAGCGAGGAAGAACGGGTTGTCACGCTCACCGTGAACGACGGCGAGGTCACCGAGTACAACGATGAATACCGGTACACGGTGAAAAACCTGCGGTTTGTCAGTTGACGCTAGTCAAGGATGGAAAGCTCATAGGTTCCGGTTGTTGTGACAAGACATCGCACCTTTTTTGCGACAGGTAGATTGATCTCACTACGAGCGCTGAATTGAATGAATACCGTCACGTTGCCATTTGCGTGTTCGGTTTCGGTGATGTTGCCATAGTTAACTGTATCGGGGCGCTTGAGTTCTTTGACGAGTCGCTTTTGACATTCAGAGACACGCACGGCGCGATTTGCGAAGGGTTTCGGTGCTGATGCCACGGCTTTCGCGTCAAGCTGTTCAAGGGTGTACCAGGTATTGTAGGACTGCCCGGAACCATTTTCGCATGTCACATAAAAAACAGGAGAACCGGGCTTGCTGCGATTGCCGCTGATATCAACGTAGGTGACTTTTTTGCATTGTGATGATTTGGCCTGCAACTCGGCTGCCTTGCGCAAATAAGGGCTGTATTGATCATAACCTTTTAAAATCGGTTTATCCGGTACGGCATACGGTTCGATTGTGCCGGCAAAAACAGATGTGATACTGAATAAGGTAAACAAGGCGATAAAGGCTTTCATATCAAACCCCCTGTGGTTGGTAAATCAGTTCCAGTTCCGGGTAATCCGCGCCCACGGTGTGCGACACCTGCTGCATGCCCGGCAGCGGCGGGTCCATGTCGGCCGGTTGCATCAGCGCCGCGCCGAGCACCAGCCCCATGGCCAGGCCCAACCACAGCGGCGAGCGACGGCGCGGTGCGGACTGGATTAGCAATTCACGAATTTCAGCCTCGATCGATTTGTTCATACTCAGCCCCTTCTATTTAGCGATATCGATAAACCGTATGACGTTGGTCATGTCCACCGGTTCTTGCCGGTTGGTGAAATAATCGTACAGCAGCGTGATCAGCTTGGCTTTTTTTTCTGCCGGCAAGTCCAGCTTTAACTGCGCCATGCCCTTGTCGACTGCCAGCAGAACCTCCAGCAGCAGGTCGTAGTTTAAAACAGGAACCCTCGCATATGTGGCAGAAGGGTCGTTGATTTCATCACCAAATAACAGCCATTCCTGAGAGACTTTCCCCGCAGTGGCTAAATCAGAAATCTTGTCGATTGTGGGGAAGGTATCACCCTTTAGATAACTACGCAGTGTCCCCTCAGAAATTCCACAAGCCAGCGCGAATTTTCTAATGCTCTGCCTGCCGATTATATGCTCCAGACGCGCTGCAAAGCCCTCTTTCCCGGCATCTTCGCTGCGTGAGTATCTGATTGATTCCATTAGTATTTTTCTCAATCGACTAAAATATCGTGCATAATGCGTGAAAAACTGTTGCTATGCGTGAAATTCTGTTCTATAGTTTATGCATCAAATTAATTCAAAGTGAATCATTTTGATTCACGCCAATAGGAAAGCGTAGCAGATGGCCAGAGAAAAAACACGCAGCGAGCAGAAGGTCACGCCACTGACTCTGCGACTGCCGCCAACACTTCATAACGCATTGAAAAGCAGGGCAGACAAGGCCGATCGAAGCATGAACGCGGAAGCCTTGAGAATTCTGCGGCGCAGTCTGGCGCGCAAACAGGCGGCATAGCGCGATGGCGGGCCAAAACGACAACCGGGTGGTTTCCACCGTGCGCATGCCGCCGGAACTGGCTGAACAGGTCAGGATCATGGCGCATTATTCGTTCTGCAGCATGAATGCCTACATGTGCTCGGCATTGCAGTACGCCGTTGAGCAGGATTTGAAAGTACAGAAGCAGTACATGGCTGTGCCCGGCAACGGAGGTTCCGCCGCATGAACCGCCCGCCGCTGCGCTTTGACGTAAAAACACCCCGCACGCTGTGGCGGAAGGTGCACCGGCTGGCGCACCGCAGCGGCTGTTCGACGAATTTGTATATCAACACGCTGCTAAAAGAAGCGGTGGATAAGCAACGGGTTTTGAAGACGGGCCGGGCGTTGAAACCCGGCGCGCGTAAGAAGGCGAATTGTAGGTTTGTTTGACAAGTGCACCGGTCCGGCGGCAACCGGACCGATGCGGTTGAGGTAACGGCTTTGTGATGCACCTTGGATGTACCTCGCGGTGAAATATACACCGCAGGCAGTGTAGCCGCGACCTCGTAGCAATAAAACGTGAAAGTGGAGGCGCGGTTCACATGGATTACAGCGACATCAGTTACAGCGATCTGGACATCGCGAAATATACAACTGTCCACGAATTTGCGGCGCAAAGCCGGCAACGCGGTGCCGCGGCACTGGCCCCGCTGATCGGCCTGTCTGCCGCCGTGTTGTGCAACAAGGTCAACCCGAACATCGACACGCACCACCTGACGCTGGACGAGGCGGTGCGCATTCAGGCGGTCACCCGCAATTTTTCCATTCACGAAGCGTGCGACCGGCTGTTCGGCCGCGTCAGCCTTCCGGCGCTGTTCGATTACAGCGGCGTGAAAAACGAGGACCTGACGGCCGCGTTGTTGAAGCGCGAGAAAGAAGCAGGCGAAACCGCAGCGGCGATTGAACTGTGCCTGGACGGCGAGATTACCCCCGACGATTTGCGGCAACTGCAAACGGAAATTTACCAGGACATTCAGGTGCTGATGGAAATTCTGCACCGCGTGCAGCAGCAGGGGGGTGCGCAGTGAAAACGTCACCCATGATGTTGCTCAGCGTCGCGGTGACCGCGATTCTGGTTTACGCCTACCTGCCGTTGGTTTTGTTTGTATTGTGCATTGCCTTGCTCTTGCTGGCGGTGCAACGGCTGGTGGTGGCGTGGCGGCTGTTATCCGAAGTCAGAAGACAGAATTCAGAATTCAGGAAAGAACGCTCAATGGCTACGTATCGTGACGATGAGCCGATTGAAACACCGTTGCGAAAGGTGAAGGCATGAGCGGGCGCAGGCACAAACAGTTGCGAAAAATGGCACGCGAACAGACGGTTGGTTTGCCGGATAAAGCCTATGGTTTGCGGCGTAACGTCTCGTTGCGAAACGGCAAACAGGTTGAGGTGCGTCCCTCGTTGGTGTTGTCGCCAAACTCGACGCTCAGTGCGGTTCAGCGGATGAAGCGGATACACATGCAGCTAGTCAAGGACGGTGCACTGTGAGCAAAGTCGTCTCCCTTCCCCCCAAAACCGTGCGTGAAGCGGGAATTCGCAAGGTGGTGCATGAGCTGCCGCCGAACGCGAGCCTGCCGGGTGCCTTGTTGTTTGCGCTGATCGGCAACGGGCTGATCGACGCGACGAAACTGCGTGATGAACAAGCAACTCAACCTGCTGCCGCCGGCACCGGTCACGGACGATGAACTGCGCCGCGCCTGGCAAACGCTGCCGCCCAGTTGCAGCACCACGTTCGACCGCGCGATTCGCTTTCCGCCGGTGCGCCGGTGTTTGGAACGCATGGTGGTTAATCAACGGAACAGGCGCGTGAGTCATGGGTGACCTGGTGCAGCTGTTTGAAAAGAAATGCGCGGTGAGCGTGGCCGGTGAAAACCGGGTGCGCGGTTGGCTGCATGTCGCACGTCCGGTCGGGCTATGCGACGCACTGCTGACGCTGTATGTCGACAGGCACTGGACGTTTAGTGGCTACCGCGAGCAGCTGCGTCTGGCGCTGACGTTTCCGAACGGCGAGGGCGAAAGCTTTCCGGTGATTCAAACAAGTTATATCGACCTCAGCGCACGCGCCGGGTTGCTGGTAACACCCATTGCAGTGCAGCAATACAACGACAAAACCGATGCGGTGTTTTTTGAATTTACGATTCTGCCGCGCGATGTGCGAGTTGTGAATTGATAACTGATTTTGAAAAAGCCATTCGGAGATAAGGCGATGAGTGTATTCGAAAAGTATTTAACGGAAACGGAGGAGCGGCAGCTGTTGAACACGGTGAAGCGTGTGGACGATGTGCTGGCTAAACGCGATTACCACTGGATGCAGTTGATGCGCCGCACCGGGATCCGCGTGGGGGCATTGTCGCAGTTGACGCTGGGCGATGCGAAGGACGCGATTGCAAATAAGCGGCTGGTGTTGCGCGACGACATCAGCAAAAAAGGGCATGGCTACGATGTGCCGCTGGCGTCCGGCGCGGTTGGCAATTTAAAGGCGCTGATTAAATTGCGCCGCACCCAGGGCGGCACGAATGACGACGGCGAGCCGCTGATTTTGTCGCGTGAACATACTGCACTTTCAGTGCGCAGCTTTCAGCACCGCCTGCACTGCTGGGTGGCGGCGGCCGGGCTGGGGTTGCAGGTCACTCCGCACTGGTTTCGCCACACGTTTGCCAAGCGCGTGATTAAGCACAGCACGGCGAACAGCCCGGTGATGGTGGCGAACAAACTACTCGGCCACCGCAATTTGAAAACAACCATGATTTACGCACAGCCGGACCGCGAGGACCTGCAGCACACAATGGAGGAGATAGGGTGAAAGAGCAGAATTCAGAAGTAAGAAGTCAGGAGTCAGGAGAACCTGCACTGACGATTAATATCATGGGGAAAAAGGGCTCAGGTAAAACGACGTTGGCTAACGCCATTGTCCAAAGCCTTATTTTGTACGAGTTCAATGTAAAAAGTGTAAATGAAGATTTGGTAGGAAAACCATTCACACTGGATAACCGACTGATCTCGGTCCGTTCCTTTGAATGCGATCCGTTGGCGTTAGAGCAAATCGGATTCGATTCAGATGAGTTTGAAAAAGAACAGGCTAACCATGAAGACGTGAAGCCTGATACTAATTTCAGCGAGACGGATGAGATTGTGTGCGCGAAGTTTAACGCGCGGTTTCCGGTGGGTACTTATTTCGGGGTATTGGATGACAAAGGGAGACTCATCGACGAAGTATCGACGAGTGATTTTGCTCGTATTGAAATGCAGGGGAGACGCTTTCAATGTCCG